>Ga0137308_100880_pt1 | contig 38271 bp, 43 predicted proteins | sample Inofrocosms_June_FD_97181 | JGI IMG/M metagenome (GOLD analysis project Ga0137308, IMG submission 97181) | Mouse cecal microbial communities from Vienna, Austria - N-Acetylneuraminic and N-Acetylglucosamine D2O microcosms_June | ecosystem: Host-associated > Mammals > Digestive system > Large...
TTGGAAACAGAACTCGAGTATTTAAGGGCAAATCAATAGTTAAAATTTGATATCAATATTTTTTCGGGGCCATGTAATTTTAAGTGGTAGTGACACCTCATGGAAAAATGTGGAGAGTAACTATAGCAATTAAGAAAAGATGCGATTTCGGAGACAATTCCAAAACATATAGGGTTGCGGAATTGTCTTCGATTTTCTAAGAGCGGACGGCAGAGACATTTCCCTGGCGGCACAGTGGCCAGAACCCCTTACGAGAGGCTGACGGATCCCAGAGGAATCTGCGTCCAGCAGGACATCTTCGGAGGCGGCCTCGGTATCAGAAAGGCCTACGGCTACCGCTATGAAATGAGAGACCCGGATCAGCCGGAGCGTGACTGCTTTGACCTGGGAGACTTCCTCATGGGCGGACTGTCCGGCGTGGCGTTCTATGGAATGGATAAGGCTGTTGGGGCGCTGAAGGGGAGTCTGAGTAATAGGAATGAATGCGGCTCAAATAGATATATAAATGGTCAAAGAATGAGTAAATTCCACAAGCTTTCAGAGGCTGAAATTGTTAGTTTAAAAAATGATATAAGAGAAATTGGGGCTGATGAGAGCGTTTTTAAATTTAACGAGGGATGGCAGACAGGATATTCTGATAGAAAGGGATTAATATTTGTTAAAGGCGATGTTTTACCAGATATGAATTCGTTACATCCAAGGGATTTGATGAGCCCTAAAGCAGTTTTGGCACATGAATATTATGGGCATAAAATTGGGGTGATTTATATGGAAGTAAAAATCCAATGCCAGGGGCATGGAATGACGAATTCAGAGCTAGTTATACTGCGGCGTTAAATACCCCTAATTTTGAAGAGATGGATAGTGCATATTTGATGTTAGACGCGCTTGAAAGGGCAAAGGAGGCAGGGGTAAACATAAAAATAACAAATGTGATTAGGAGGGTTTTATATGGATATTAAGAGAGATTTAACAGAACAGGAGGATGAGATAATATATAGGGCAATTAATGAGTTTCAAAAATACGGAAGAACTGATATAGGATGCCCCATATGTAACAGAAGAATAAATTATGTTGGAAATAATTCATCATTCAGCATACTATGCGAAAAATGCGGAAATATTTATTCGCTTAGAGGGATCTAATTATATAAAAGTTGAATTTACTGGGTTTGAGCTGATTTTGGGTATATAAAGTTGACACTACCAGCCTTAAGAAAGAGGAAAGAAGATGGATTATTTTTTAGATATTATAATTCCAAAGAAGGAAATGGAAACTGTGAAACTTAATGAGAAATTGTTTGAATGGGGGGAGGTGGTTTGTTCGTGTAATCCTCCACAATATATATCAGATTCTGATATTATTTTCGAACAGATTGAGGATGTACAGTATTTTAACAAAATAATAGGAGAAGAACTTACAAATGATATTATTGTGCTACATTTAAAGAGCGATGTACTTTACGATTTAGAATATGCTGTTAATAATCACGAATCAATTTTAGAAGAAAATGTATTACTTAAATTTCTAAACAGTCTAATTGGACTAAGCCAATTTTATATTCTAATGGTTCGAGAGGATGAAAACGTAAAAGAATATTATAAAATATCAACCAAAGAAGAAATTAGTATTAGACTGTCTGATAGCCTAAGATGGTCTAATCCTAAGGATGTGTTATTGTTTAAGAAAAGAGAAAATTGATTTATATTATTTTTAGCATAATTTTCTTTTATTTTCCTTAACACCCCTTAACCCTCCATGTTACAATGACACGTACCAAAAGGTATAAGGGGATATCCTTTTCAATTTCATAACAAAAACACGGTTCTGTATCGCCGTGCGGAAAACGCCATGGTGTGGGCGGAATTCCGGATAAGGATGGCATCAATTCATTGTAGAATGCGGGTTTGGCCTTCAGAAAAGCCTACGGCTATTGCTGCGAAATGAGAGACCCGGATCAGCCTGTGCGTGACGGCTTTGACCTGGGAGACTTCCTCAGGAGCACGTTGATCGGCGGCCTTATGGGCGGACTGTCCGGCGTGGTGTTCTATGGAATGGATAAGGCTGTTGGGGCGCTGAAGGGGAGACTGAGTGGATCAGGGATATGAAATAGAAAAGGACAGCCAGTCCTGGCAACTGAAAAAACATTAGATATGGCATTGGATTCTTAAATATGTGCAAACACAATTACACATGAACTAAATCATGCGCATGATTTTATAAGAGGTGGCGCTGCACCAGAACCGCCAGCTTATAATGCGGGTTATGTGTTATCTGATTATATTAATGGGGGAAAATAAATGTGGCAGGATAATGATGATCGAATCATGGATATTTTGGAGGGTATCGGAAGTGGTAATAAAGGATATTTTCCTGTAGATTGTCCTATATGTGAAAAAAAAGAAGGACACATATACTTTCACAGAAATAAAGAAGATGATCAATGTGGAGGTATGTGGACATGGTGTAGCGCATGTTATCATACTGCACATGCTACATGCCGATTGCCCAGATGGTGGAAAAATCCAGAGAAAATAAGTACTAAAAAATTAACAAGTTATCCTGGGTATTTAGAAGAAAATAAAAATTACATTGATGAGTGGGTTAATAAGCTGCTATATTTAAATTGTATTAGTGAAAAGACATAATAATGATGTAACAGCCGGCACTGCAACGGTTTGCGAATATGACGCCATGAACCGGATCAGGGAATGCCTGTCTGATTCCGGGGAAGAGGCCCATGCCACGCTCTACCAGTGTGACAAACCTTCTGGAACAGGCCATAAGCGGAGAACGCATGCACGCAGGCAGAGGCATCCTGGGCGGGACTGTCCGGCATGGCGTTCTATGGCGTGGATAAGGCTGTTGGGGCGCCGAAGGAGCTTTTAACGGTAGTACAGGATACTATGAATTAGTTTAGATCCTCAATCAAATACAGTTTGGCATTTTATGTTAAAATCTCAATAAAACGGAGTAAACTAAGTATGAAAGAAATGATATATGACTTTACGACACATAGTTTGTATTACAAAAATCAAGATATTGAAGTCCCTAATTTTTCGCTGACCATAGACACATTGGAAATGGTTTTCGAATTGCAAACGGGAAAGCTGCTCTGTATACAAGGGTTTTTTCCATTAATACAGGCAGTTAAAAGTAATATTCGCCTTCCCGTATGTGATAAAGCTGATTACTTATTATGTAATTTTGATTTATCAACATGTAATCAAAATGAGGTGTACGATTTAACAAAAAAAGTACCTCAGACACAAAAATATTTTGAAAAAATATCTATAAAATTTGATAGGGGAAAGGGAATAATACAAATTGGTGAAGAAATGAAAGAGCAAGAGATTGCAATAGAAGTGAACGATAACATATTGTGTGGGCTTGATCAAAATATGGATTTAAAGTGTGTATATATAATTCCAACGCGATTTATTGAAAACTCAATTCATTCCTAACAATTTTGCTTTTATTTCTCCTGACAATCGGCAAAGACTAATGCAGCAAGAGGGAAATACTTCTCTCAAATATCAGAGAAAAACACAGTATCGGCGGTATTTCTCAGACCTAAAAGGTCGATGAATACCGTCGATTTTTCGTTACCTTAAATCTGCAAGTTGTAGCAGTAAAGAAAAAGCAGCTTTGCATTGCCATACGAACCACCACCATAGCGTAAGCTGTATGTTGAGTATGGATGGCAGCGATCCATTGTTTAATGACATTCTGTTGCTCTTATGACAGTGTAAGATTTTCGAACCGTCTGCATAATTCTGTTTCTTCCTCTGTGGCATCCAAATACTCTCTATCCGACCTGGCGTTCTATGGCGTGGATAAGGCTGTTGGGGCGCTGAAGTGGAGTCTGAATGGAGGCAGCAAGAGTACAAGAGTAGGCAGGTGGATGCCAAAAGAAGAATATGATAAAATGATTTCATCGGGCAGACAGGTTCCTAAGGGCTCCTTGCTTGAAAGATTAAATGCAAAAAAAGGGTTGCCTGGAATTACGGAGATGCCAAATGCCATCAATATAACGATTGAAGAGAGTATAATAATAAAATAGTGAGGTAGATAAATGGATTTTAATAGTATAATTAATGATGTTAATTCTAAAGAAGATTTTATGGCATTTTTAACGGAGTTATGCCAGGATAGGAAACAGAGAAGTGAAGAGTGGGAAAATGTAGAGATAACATCCTATCTTGAAGGTATATGTTCCTGGGTCGAGGATATGGAAGGTTACTTTCAAAATATGGGTATTGATTTGCCGACTAACATTAACTGGAAATTTACTGCTATCCTATTTTATGTTGGTAAAATCTACGAGTAGTAGACAATCCTTTAATCCGATTTTCGAAGTGGGTAATGCTGATATTGTTAAAGTGCTTCCAAATTAAATTTTGGTATGTATGTTCTTTCTCCAAACTCTATATATCCGGGTTTAATCTTGGGAGGAAAGATTTTGGTGAAAGGGTGAAGATAAATGATCCGTCAGATGATATAAGGAATAGATTATGGGAACTGCGGAAACGATGTTTTGTCCGCCTGGCTTTACCGGGCGGTGTCCTATGTGTAGAATAGCATTCTGGGTATTTGAAGAAATTATTTGCTAAAAATAGGGAGGTTTGTATGTCAACTTTAAATGATAGAGATATCAGGAGATGTATGGCGATTGTGAGAAATGAATTAATTATAAAAAATATCTTACCTCTATAATTTAAAGAAGTCTTCTATTATTTGTTTTTGCAATCCCAAACATTAGAAATATTGGCATCAATAGTGCAAAGCATATTGTCAAAAAGAGAATGATATTAAAAGTGGAGATGTGTAAAGGTTGGGTATTTAGCTAAAGAGAGGAATGTAATATGAATTTTAGACAAATATCAATACGAGGTAGGATGGCATATTTACTTTGTATATTTGAAAATCTATTGATATATTTTAAATGCAACAAGGAAGATTGGCGGTGGATTTTAGAAAAACTATGGCAATATACAAATATTGAATATTTAGATGATTGGATGTATGAGATTGCAGAATATATGCCAGAAAGCGTTATTGAGGATAATACGGATGGGATAGAATATATTACCGAAAATGAATTGGCAAAACTTAAAAATTTGTATTCAAACAACCCTATAGAAATTAATAAAATGCTTCGAATTATATTTGAATTAGGTACTATAGATTTATATTCAAAATTAGAGGATGGCAGCCCCGAAACATTAGCAAAATTACAGGAAGGCATTGATATTGCAATGAAAATGGAGATTCATTTGCCGAATAAGGCGGAATTTGAAAGATATAGTTATACGATGGGTAATGGGTGGGGAATACCATTTGATGGGAAAGAATTTTCTTTATATTTATAAATTATACAGATATAAGCAGTAACAAGTGTTAGAAAAAATGTGTTTAGCTCATTTCTTTCGGATTTAAGTATCTTTCAGATCTCCTTGGAAAGCGGCCGGCAAAAAGCCTTTATGAAAGCTTACGGATTTTTATGTGAGTACAAGAGGAATAAAAATTTTGGCAATCTTCTTGCTTGTACTTAATATGGGTGACCAACATTTATAAAAGACATACCTGAGACAGCGGTAGAAATGTGCCCCTGATGGGGATGAGTACATGTTATATCAAGGAGGCGACTGATATGTTGACAGATTTATATGAGCTGATAAGACGGCACGAAAGAAAAGGAGATTTTACACATGCTGTTGTAACAGAGGAGATGTTACGTGAAGGGGGAAAAAAATTAGGGATAAAGATACCGGAAGAATACCAATCTTTTTTAAAAGAATTTGGGCATGGTGGCATTGGCGGTATTGAAGTTATAGGTATTGGGAAAAATGGTAAGATGATGTTTGAAAAAGAGACATTAAAATACCGGTTATATGGATTGCCGAATGAATTGATCGTGATTGAAAACTGTGATGAATGGTTATATTGCATTAATTCTGATGATGGTAAAGTTGTTGTGTGGTCGAAGGGAGATAATAATGGTTATACGAAGGGGTTTGATAATTTTGAAGCATATCTTTATGCCAGGATAAATGATATGTTAGAAAATATGTAAACAAATTTCATAAAAAGCTAATTCAGAAACAGGTCATTATAGGGAGAATGTAAACGTTGGCAGAGGTGTCCGCATGGACGGATTATCCGGCGTGGCGTTCTATGGAATGGATAAGGCTGGAGGGGAGACTGAGTGGAGGTATGTGAAGTGGATAAATATAAAATCTTACAAGAAAAGTTAAAAAAATTACAAGAATGTATTGCGCAGATGAAAGTATCTGACGAAGCTACAAAAAGATATTTAGCTGAATTTGAAGATTATGTTAATAAACTAATTGCAGCTTCTTGCGAGAGAAAATTGCATAATTCGCATGGCGCATTGCTGGGATTAACCAGAGGGATTTCAGATTATGATGAATTATGTGCAAATGATGAGTTATGGGAGTGTGTACGGGATGCAGATAGCTATTATTCTATAGAGTGTAATGTATTTTAAACTAAGTTATTTCAAAAACTAGATTCGGGGATATTTATCGGCCTAAAATTAGCATATTTGATAATGCTTTTGTGGTAACTCTGTATAGAAGATGGTAGAATTTTTAAAGTAACCTGTTTGTACGGAATAGGCTTGGCTATCTCTCCGACCTGACCGGCAAGCAGTCAAAGAGCGGACTGTGCGGCGTGGTATTCTATGGCGTGGATAAGGTTGTTAGGGCACTGAAGGAGAGCGGTACAGAGGCTTTTAATGCAGGAATAAATAAAGAGTTAAAAGCCCAAATTAACATTTAAACGGATTCAACAGGGAGATATTAGGTAGAAGGATATCAATTAAGATGGAAAAGAATGCAGTTTTTGGAGAATTATTGTATGTAGGGTTAGCTTTTGAAAAAGGAAGATATAAAAGTAAAGGAATATGGAATCTTTCATATTATAAAAGCCTAAAAAGTCATATTGAGTTATTGAGAGAGATTGCCAAATGCATGCAGAAGGAATTTAATATGGAAAATGATAACTATTTTCTGAGAAAAGTATATTATCAAATACAACGTGATGCTATTTTAAATAAAGTTTATCCTTTCAAGATATCTATTGATGAGATAAATAAAAGAAATTGTTTCATAACAGTTTGTAATAGCGATAGGGAATATGTTAAGCTTATAAAACTAATAATTGAGTTATTAGAAAGCGTAATATTTGAGTTGGGTAAGGGTTTAAAAAAAGACAAGGAAAAAATTTGTAGATTGATATTTGCATTACATAATTTACCAAGAGTGTATTTAGGTAAAGAAAATTGTACGTTGTGCTTATTAGGACAAGAGGGTATTGATTTAGATACAGCATTAGAGTATTCAAAAATGAGTATGGATGAAGAAATGAAAGTCTGTTATAAAAATTATTTTTTTAATTAATTTTAAAGAGACATAGAACGAACTTAAATTCTTGAGGGAGATTAAGTGTTGAAAAAAGATGAGCTTAGAGATGCACTAACAGAAAGGGGGATACCGCCAATATTGTATAATTTAGACGGTAATGGAAGAACGGATGAACGCTTTTGTTTGGAATATATAAATAGTGAGTGGAGAGTTTACTTCTCTGAGAGAGGAGTAAAAACAACAAATAAGAAATTTTCATCTGAGGAGGAGGCATGTCAATTTATTTATGAGCAGTTGTGTTAGATGATAATTTTCTCACTGCTGTATGAAAAAGTGGATTACGAATGTAACAACAATGTTTCAAAAACCTAAAAGATCTTGGAATATGGCATTACCTTAAAATATGGGATTTAGATTCCGGTAGGCGTGACAATATATTCAGCGCCAGTTGGATACCAAGGTGGAGTCTATTTAGGAGGGGAAGATGGAGAAAAAGGTAGAGGAAATAAAAAAATTGTTTACTGATCTGTTCGTAATAGTACAACGATATGGAGATAATTCGTTTAATCCCTCCAAGGAGATTCTCAAAGAAATATTAAGTATTTTGGAAGGAGGAGATGCTCCCGCCGATAAACTCTCTAAAGTTAAATTTTGGTATGGATGTCTTTTTTTCCCCAAAAGCCAAATGTCCGAGTTTTATATTTGGAGAGAAGATTTTGAGGAAAGGGTGAAGATTAATCGTCCGTTAGATGATATAAGAGATAGATTGTGGGAACTTTTGAAATGATGGTATATCAATAGTTTGAGGGATTTAATACAGCTTCAAACTATTTTGGAGGAGCTCCGGATGAGTAATAAAATAAAAGAAATTCCTTTAAGTTATCCTCGAATCATAAGTGATTCATGGGATTACCCAGATATTCTGGGCATTGAGCTAATGGAATTGGCAGAAATATATAAAAGAATTTGAATTTCAAGTTATGCATAGGCTTATACCAAATAGGAAAACGGAACTCTTTTTCCTGTTTACAAAAGTTATGTGGACATCCCGATCATATTATAAGAGAAATGGCTCAAAGACAAACAAAAAAGTTAGAGGTAGAAGGCACATATGGTGAATGAAATAAGAGCGCTATATAATAAGGATACAATTAGGGTTTATCAGGCATACAATGAAGAAATTGCAAATGAAGCTGTTAAAATTAATACATTCGGTACCGGATTCAAATTGGACAGAATGACTTGGATTAAGCCATCATTTTTGTGGATGATGTACCGGTGCGGATGGGGGACTAAAGAAGGTCAGGAACGCATTCTTGCAATTGATATGGATCGGAAAGGTTTTGATTTTGTTGTCCAAAACGCCGTAACATCTACATACAGTGTTGATAAGTACCCAACTTATGCGGAATGGAAAGAGAAAATAAAGAGGTCGGATATCAGATGTCAGTGGGATCCGGAAAGAGATATATTTGGGAATCCTTTAGGATATCGGACAATTCAGCTGGGCTTGCGGGGAAACGCAGTGCGGAAGTATGTGGTGGAGTGGATAACAAATATTACGGATATTACTGATTATGTGCAGGAGTTAAGAGAAAAGAAGGAACAGGGAGAGGATATAAGAATATTCTTGCCCCAAGAACACGTGTATGCTGTTCGTTAGATGAGAAATTTAACAATTTGAATCCGACAGGATATTTTTAGAGATGAGAGAAGTCTGATAACGGAAAAGGGTGCACCGGACGGGTAGGATAAACCCGGTATGCGAAGCGTGCCATCCAGGGTCGAGTTCGGAATGAGGAGGAGCAATATTTCAATGAGCGAGATGTACAACGGATATTGCATGAAATTTAATAATGAAGAAATAAGGCAGCTTTTTTGCAATAAATTTAGCGACGAAATTCGTTCCCAAATCATATATATTGCAGAAGATGGTAGTGAAGCTGATCTTGAATCAGGTAAAAAAATAGAAACAATTGCATTTGATAAAGAGGAAAATATTTCAATTATGTTTTTGGGACATCAAACTTCTATATTTGCATATAATCAAGAGATAATGTTTATTGATGAAGCCTCCAGAGGATCATATACAATTAGTGACGTTTATGGTAATGTTGTGTATGAAGGAAAAATGAGGGAAATGAGTCATGAACAGATGCTAGATTTTTTTTCTAAAATAATTTTATGCTTTATTGGATCGACAGGTGTACATGTAACTGAATTAGATGTTCCGCCAACGAGTGGATATCAAAAGCATAATTATTTTGATGCGCATATATATATCATTAATGTTGATAATGGTCATGCTAATAGACAATCCCAAATATTTGAAAATATTACTATATATTATTGATTTGGATCTTTCCTGATGATAGACATACAATAGGCCCAAATCGATATAACAATTGTGGTCAATGGAACATTCTTATACCAAGAAAATAAATAATAAATAAGAGGCAAAATGAAGTTAAGAAGACAAGGATTTTATAGAGAAATGCCACATGGAAATGAAGATGATCCATCAATTCTTCTTTATATAAGAGATAAGAGCGATAAAGAAGAAAGAATTTATCAATATTTAAATGAGGGTATAGTCTTAGTATCATGTGGTGGTATTGTGAAAGATGTTGTTAACCCTGATAACGGAATAGCGGGTTGCCCGGACATATTAACAGATGGTGTTTGGATGTGGCCGGGAGATTTGGCGTATTACGTTAAAAAGTACCATTTAGAATTAGGCAAAGAATTTGTTCAAGGAATGGAGGATAGCGGTTGGCATATAAGGAATATTTTCGGTATAGATTATGATAATTTGCACCCAAATACGCAAAACCAATCGTAAAAAAATACGATTGATTTTGCGTATTTCTTCGTATAATATAAACAGTAAAATTGGAAAGGGAGAGCAGTGTATGCGTGAAACAAGAACAACAGAGTTCAAAGAAATGATTACAAATACATTTTTAAAAACAGTAAGTGCCTTTTCGAATTACGATGGTGGAGAAATATTTTTTGGCATGGATGACAATGGTAATATCAAAGGCCTGCCGGATGTAAAACAAGCGTGTCTGGATATCGAAAATAAAATTAATGACAGCATTACTCCACAGCCTGATTATACTCTGGAATTGCAGAATAATGACAGAACGATAAAACTGACTGTTTTGAAGAATTGTCGTGTGAAGAGCAAGTGTTAACATTTGATACGCTATGCCAAAAATTAAAAGAATGTATTCAGATTGAAACTTTTAACCAGGACACCTTGAAAACGCTGAACTTATATATTGGAACTACCGGATATAATAATGCGGCTGGTATTTTGGCGGATAAAAATCATTTTCCGGGAATTGATATGGTGAGGTTTGGTGAAAACATCAGTGTGATTCATAAAAGAGCAACGTTTGATCATATATCCATTTTGACAGTCTGCGAAAAAGGATCAGAAGTATTCAAAGATTATTATCAATACGAGGAAATACAAGGCACCGAAAGAAAAAAGGTAGAAAAAATACCGGAGGCCGCATTTAGAGAAGCGATCGCATATGCGCTGATCCATAGGACGTGGGATGCGGAGTCACAGATAAAAGTTTCAATGTTTGACGACAAGATAGAAATTATTTCTCCGGGGGGGACTGCCTTCCGGAATAACAGAAGACGAGTATTTATTGGGGAAACTTTCGGTTTTAAGAAACAGAAATCTTGCAAATGTATTTTACAGGCTGGGGTTTGTCGAAATATTCGGTACAGGAATTACACGGATAAAACAGCTCTATGAAGAAGCATTGAAGCAGCCAGATTTTGAAGTGTCAGAAAATGCAATTAAGATTGTACTCCCGGTTTTTGAGAAAAACCTGAATTTAACAGAAGACGAAAGAAAAATATACAAAATTTTAAGCAAGACAATGCTGAAATCAATTAGCGAAATTGCTCCCTATGCGCCGTTTGGTAAATCTAAGACAACACAATTACTGAAAGAGATGGGTAAAAAAGGTGTTGTGAAAATTGAAGGCAGAGGAAGAGGTACTAAGTATGTGATAAGGTAATCACCAACATCAACATGGCAAACGCCGGTATGGATATTAAAAACTTTACGCTGAATGTTTACACGCATGCAAGTTTTGACCATGCGGCGGAGCAAATGACGCAAAGCGTTGATTTGAACGAGCAACGAGGTAGAGACAGCCACAATAGCGCCTGTATTTGGAAAAATCGAACCAGGAATATAATACCGTTCTAATGAGAGTGCAGAAGCCTTGCTGACAAGAGGAATAAAAAAGTATCGAGGTAAGATAATATGGATGTGGCTTGCTTAATAGACATTTTGAAAGAGATGGGAGTATTTTTATTTTGATGAAAGAGGAAAGAAGAGAAGATATAAAACTTTTAATTGTGAAGATGAAGCTTGTAAATATTTACTTAAAGAATTAGAGAATGAAATGAAAAATTAATAGATTTGTGAATTCGCTTTGCCAATATTATGTTTGAAAACATCAAAATTTTATCATATGTTTTGGCATATCTCAATAAAGCGAGGCAAGGGATAATTCGTAACAAATACAGTAAGTAGGGTTAAGCATTATTATTGTCGCTTTTGATGATCTGATCCTAATATTTTCTAAAGTAGATTTGTGCTTGTTGTCGAAATTTTTTATTGATATATATACTAAAAATGTCAGTGCTTTAAGATAAAATAATTCTTGGAATACTGACATTTTGATTAATGCTTCGGATATTTTTTGTAATAGAGAATATGGAAAATTTGGGAATATTATTGAACTTTCAGGGTCAAATCGTTATAATAAAAATTAGTTATTTAATAAAGGATAATTCCTGATTATTGGGAGTTGGGAACCACCGAACAATTCAAAAGTTATCTTACATCCGTGAAGCATATTTACATAAAGAGAATTTGGCTTTACCATAGTAAATTAAGCTTCACGGATTATGTTAAAAATCACAAAAAATAAATAGCACTATTTATAGTTAACAGAGGTATTTTATGTTTGAAGAATTTTCTAAGGATACAATTGATAGGGCAGAATCAAGAATTTATAAGCATATTTTTAGAGATTTCAATATTAAGGGACAGTTAAATTCTGGACAAGGTGTAGATGAAATGCCTAAAGATTTAAAAGGAACGATTTTTTATCAAGCTATGTTTGAGTCAGCGGTTTGGAATAACTGCGACCTTACAAATGTAAGTGGAAATGGAACCATTTTTAGAGATAATGATTTTTATCTATCAAAAATTAATAATGTTTCAATGCAATATTGTAGCTTTGCTAAAGATGTATTTCAAGAATGTTCATTTAATGGCAGCAATTTTGCTAACAGTACTTTTACATATTGTGCAATTCAAGATGGTGAAATATATGGATGCTCTTTTTTAGGTACAGAATTTTATTCTGGTCTGATAAGAAATACAAAAATTTCATCATCAAATTTTGAGTTATGTCGTTTTAGAAAAATTCATTTAGATAATATAGATTTAAGACAGTTGACCTTAAATTATGTTTTTTTTGAAGACGTTTCTATGAAAAATGTATGTCTACCATTTATTCAAATGCCCTATACATTTAATGGTTTACAATATATTTTTGAGACATCGGATAAAATTACTATTTCATCATATAACTATCCTGCAAAGGAAATTAAAGTAAAAGCATATAAAGAAATGATTCAGGATTTCATTATATTTTTTAATGCCAAAAACCAATATTTCCCTTTGACAAATTGCTATATTGTTCAAAATAAAATGGAACAAGCCATTATGTGTAATGAAACTGGCATTAAAAAAAGCGCACTTTTGCACGATTTTCGTTCTTTGTATTTTTATTGTATACAGGCATCTCAGATTTTAAAAATAACAAGAGAAAAGAGAGTTATTTTGTATTCTGAAATTAATACTATTTTATCAAATGCTCAACTAACAGAAGGAGAATATCATCAATTCTGTCTGTACTTTCCTATGATAAAAAAGCTATTATTTGATACACCAAAAGATAATCCTGTCCTTACACTTACTATTCACACGAATATTGATCCTGCTGATTATAACAAATTGTCATTGCTTCTTGATGCATTAGAAAAAGCGACAAAGGAATGCGGAATTTCCCTAGACAGCAAACATATTGAAATACGTCACAATTCACCTAACGTGATTGATTTCTTTTCATCAGGTCAGCTTAATGATTTAATTTCAAACTTTCAAAGTATCTTCTATATACTACGACCTATAATTGCGGATCTTGCTAGTATAATTACTATTGGTGGGGCTATTGGAGCAACTGGTAAAATTTTAAGAAATAAAATGAACAAAAAAAATGCTCAAATACATAAAAAACAATCAACTCCAGAAATTATAAAATTGAGAAAAGAACTTAATAAACTCCTTGCTAATAATGGGGAAAGCAGTCAGCAATCCCCATCATTTAGTGTTAATATTGAAAAAGCTTTTATCGAAAAATTGGCCAGCATAAAAGATACGCTTCAAAAATCAGGTATATTAATTACAAGCCTGGAAATACACTTTTTAGACGGCAGGGAAGACATATTAGATATTCTTTATCATCAAAATATTTTCTTACCTGTCTAAAATGGTAAACTAAGTGTATTGTTTTGGCAGGACGAGCACTCTGGTCCTAAATGAAGAGAGAATTCTTTACAAATTAAAGTGCCTTTTCTATATATATTGCGTAAAAAGTAGTTCGATGGGGGTACAATATTTTCTGTATCAGTCCCAGGGACTGGCCTAAAAACTGAGAGAATAGGCATAACCCCAATTTTACAAAGTTCTTGAATACCCTGTAGTAAGTAACTTTCTGATTCAAGCCCCACTATCATTAGGCTACGAACTTTACCAGTCTTTCCCCAATATTTTACAGCTTCTTCTAAAGCTTTAAAATATTCTTGCCGTGTTATTTTTCCCTTGCCCGGCATATATTTTAATGCAGTATTTTGATCAAATAGTTCTATGTTGAATCCTATTTCTGTTACACCTGCTTCATAATACTCTTTTAAAATATTCATATTTTTTGGAGGCAAACTCATAACATAAATATCCTTTGTGCTTTTCTCACGAATATGTCTAGCAATTTTCAAAATATTTTTATATTCGATGTCGCATGGCTCCGATCCACCACCAATAAGAAAATGTCGGAATGTATTGGCATGCTCTAAATAAAAGTCAACAACATATAAAATATCGTCTATTGAAATGGAACGATTACTCGCTGGGACTTCACAGAACTTGCATCCAACTCCCTGTTGCTTCATACAACAAGATAAATTGTGGTGTATTCGTAAGCGGTCGGTAGCCCAAAAGCAGACATCTGAAAATTTAGTATCCGATTTTATTAGGTTATTACAATAAGTATCTTCTAAATCTAACACAACATCGCTAATTTCGTAATTATAATAGAAAAGTCTTAATTCTCCCTTTTTGTTTATATCGATTTCCCATGGAGTAAAATCACTGAATTTTATCTTTTGAGGACAATTAACTTGCAAAGAGTCAAAAATTGTTAAATCTACAGCACTAAATACTGCATTTCGTATTTTTCCCATGTGTTCAATTTGCTTTTTTGCTTTATTTGATATTTTTACCCCTTGATTTAATAAAGATATTTTAGTCTCCAAGTGCTCTTTGCTGATAATAGCCGAAAAGAAATCATCCTTTATATCTAATAGGTTTTCATAAATGTTTACTTTATAATCTGGCGTGATAGATGTACAATTTGTATTAAAAATAATTTTAAATAAATATGCATTCTTATGTATATATTCATGCATCGAAAATCCATCTTTAAATAACCTATAGATTTCACGAATATCTTCTGCGTTATTCAACAAGGTAAACGGCTTATTCCACGTTCCTTCTATATAAGAAATCATACTATATGGGACAGATAAAGAATCTATCTCATACTGCATAGGCAAATCAGAATCGGAAAAAGCAGCTATATGCATTTCTTGAATGCTAGGTAGGTTATTCTTTGTTAAAGCCATATTTAGCAAGGGGGTAGATGCCTGAAAGCGTGCATTAGCCTCTACAAACATAATTTCATTTTTAGTAATCAAAAAATCAAATCCGATAATTCCTCTATAACCAATGCTTTGTAAATATTTCCCTATTATCTCTGCGTTATTTCTAAGTTTATTTCTTTCTAGTGTAGGTATAGTCTGAAAAGATATATAATCAGCACCTAGATAAATCAGCTTGTCCTCGATTTCCTGTATTATTTGGATTGACCCAGGAAAATAGAGTATATCTTTGCTGCCAATAATTAAATGTACATTCACCGAAACTGACTCTTCAAAATATGGTGATACCATAAATGTTTTTCCTATGAATCTTTCAATATTCATGGCATTAATATTCACCAAATGTGTTCCATAACCACCAGAAGAATAATTGTCTTGAAAAATTAGCTTTGAGGTATTCAAAAACAGTGTTGATAAATCAAAATTATTGCTATAGGTTAATTCTTGAAAGGGAACTATAGGTATCAATGCTGAAAATGCTTTTCGCATAGTGGCTTTATCTTCTAACATCTTTAATAAGCTTAACGAATTACAGCATATCACGTCTTTTTTCAACTCATTGTCGATTTGGAAGCCAAATTCGCTATTGTAATATAGAATTTTAGAATCAGGATATTTATACTTTAACTTTTTCAGCCCATTAATCCAAAATGAATCATCAATACAATCTGGAGCATTATGGTCTATCCGAACACTATTTTCTGTGCAATAAGATATATTTCCATCAACGTTAGAACCAAATATAGTTAAAGAACCTTGAAAAAGATTCTTGCAATCATATATATCTGATTCTCTTGGCCCCACCCATATTAAATTCTTTGAATTTGAGTCTTGTATATTCAAAATTAGTTCATCAAGTGGTTTTCTGTTTACTTTTGGTATATTATCAGATGGATATCCAAAGGCAACTGCCGCAATTAATTGTCCTTTATCAAAGTATTTTTTACATATTTTCTGATAACATGCAAAAATATCACAAATCCATAAGCTGCCAATTCCAAGTTCAGTCGCTTTTAGAATCATATTTTGTATAGCAGCTCCAATGGCTTGTATATTTGTGCAATCAAATAAGGAGTTTTCTTTTCCTAATACTTCAACACTAGGATAAACATTAAACACTAACATTACAACATCTGCTTCTTTCATGATTCTATAAGTTTCTCTTTCACTATTAAATTCATTTAATTTTTTTTCATAAAAACAGGACATTGACTTATCATGGAAAGAATCTTGAATATATTTCAGAAAATCATCCTTATTTTTTTCTTGCAAGACAATAAAACGCCAGGGTTGACGATTTTTCGGTGATGGCGCATGCCGAGCAGCATTTAATATTTCATGTATTTGTAATTCAGTTAATTTTCCTTTCTTATATGCCCTGCAACTACTTCTCTTTTTTATTGCTATGTCCAAATTCATGTCTGTCACCAACCTTTGTTTATTGAAATAAAATGCTGTCCAATAATTCTCCAACTCCCAATAATCAGGAATTATCCTTTATCCACCTCCATCAAATTCCTCGGATGCTTATGAACCAGAATATCCTTCTGTTTGGCACTCGACACATGCGTATAAATTTCCGTAGTGCTTATGGAGCTGTGCCCAAGCATTCTTTGTATATACCGGATATCAACGTCCTGCTCCAGAAGAAGGGTGGCGAAGGAATGGCGAAACATATGGGGAGTAATATGCTGGCGAATTCCGGCAAGCTCGGCGTAGCGGTTAATCATAAAGCGCACAGACTGATCGGATAACCTGTGCTGTAATCTGTTCACAAAGAAATAGCCGCACGCATCAATATCCTCTCTGAAAACTTCCTGATATAGCGACAGTGCGTTGATGACCTCCGGATTGCCAAGCTGAATCATTCTTTCCTTGGCGCCTTTCCCGTAGATTAGAATATTGCTGCTCTTGAGGTCTATATCAGATGGCTTTAGGGAACACAATTCCGAGATACGCATTCCGGTGGCAAATAGCAGCTCAATCACGGCAATATCCCTGATAATGCATCGGAGCTGGTATTCGGAAGCGGCTTGTCTTTTTTGCGCATAGAGCGTGGAAAGAAAGGTCTGTATTGAGTGGAAGGGGATTGTTTTTGGCAGAAGCCTGGCTTCCCGAAAGCGAAGATCTAGCTTGGAAAAAGGATTTTCGCCCAGGGCTTCTCTGTATTCCATGTGATGGAAAAAAGCCTTCAGGCTTGCGATCTTACGCCGGACCGTTTTGGGCTTGTACTGCCTGTGCAGGCTGGTGATAAAATGATCCACGGTGTTTTTGGAAAAAGGGTCAGGCAGAGCAAAGCAATAGTTTTCGTATTGCTTTAAGTCGATTCGATATGCTTTCAGAGTCTTGGGATCCAGACGCTTTCGATATTCACAGTATTCCATGTATTCGGCAATGTAGCTATCTAAAGTATTCATAAGCAGGCACTCTCCTTGGTTTTTAAATCATTATGAGTGTCTGCCTATGAATTGTCTATCCGGTATTTGTGGCATATGACCATTCTTTGTGTGATTCTGAAAAGGATATTTTTGACTGGGATTTAGAAACAGAAAACCGTAAAAAAGAAATTGTCAAAAAGAAAAGAATATGATAAAATATCTACATGGAGCAATCGTGTTGCAAGGTGGCAGCCCCCCTAACTTGAAAGAGAAGGGAGGTGGTGCGGATGGAGACATATGAAATTTTAAGCCTGCTGTTTTTGGGGGGTACATTCCTGATCGCATTGCTTAGTTATTTGGATAGCAAGAATAACAAGCGAAAATAAATAAGCCTACCTTGTACTTGGCGGTCTAGGTAGGCTTAAAAACCTGTCAGGGAGGTCAACCACTTTGTGGGCGGTTGCTCCTTTTGTGAATTAAATATACCATATTTTCCAAATAAACTCAAGAAGAACTTACCAACACTGCCTAATCCCGTATTTCCCCCTCCCATGCGTCTCTGAGTTTTTTCAGGGCTCTGTGCTTTAACTGGTTGACAGCTTGTCTGGATTTATGAGAAAGTCTGGCGATCTCCGCCATCGTATATCCCTCCACAAAGATCTGATGGATCACACGCTGCTCCCTCTGGTTCAGCAGATTTCCGGTGTTAAATTCAAGGAAAAGCGATGCCGTATCTTCCCTGGCGCAGCTTGCCTGAACATAGTACGCCTGTTCTTCGGTCAGAACCGAGAGAGGTATTTCTTTTTGGCGGTTTATGGATTCGGCTATCTTTTTATCGTGGAAATGTTTGACCGACACGTTTATGTATGCGGTAATGCCTCCGTCCTCCGTGCAGGAGAGCTTGTCAAGCCGGAAGCTCTTTATCAGCTCTATGAAAAAGAGCGTCATTTCCTCATAAGAATCCTCATAGTTCAGCTTTCTTGAATATTTTCTGAGCAGGGGGACGAATTGCTCAATAAGCTTCAACATTGCTTCCTTATCGTTCCCCTGGGCCTTTTTAACTAAATCACGCAGCATATTTTTTCCTCCTTTTTTTAAGGAGGAAAAAAGTGTCAAAATGTAAATCTGTGGAAATCCCTCTTATGTATATCCCGGATTCGACAGAAAAAGACACGGAAAAAATCAGGTTTGTCTCGAAAAATACAGGATTCGGCATAATAAGACAGGAAATTGTCAGTTTTGTGTTACAATGAGACCCACAGGCAGATAAGCAGCCTTTGGGTGGAGGAACGAATGAAAAAGAAACAAGACGAATTCTTTAAGGAGATTTACGATGAGACATATAGCGGCCTCGGCAAATTCGTGAGCACAAGGGCCAGGGATTCCGGTATGGCTGAGGATATTCTTCAGGAAGTGTATCTGGAAGCGATCCGTCACCTTGAGGATCTCAAACAACACGAAAATCCAATTGGCTGGATCTATAAGACGGCATATAACAAAATTAAGAAAATGAACAGTATTTATGACCGGCATGCTTTTTATGAGACCAGCCTGGAAGAAGGGATGGATCAGGAGGTTTGGGATCACAGTGAGCTTGTGGAACTGGAGGAATACCGGACGGCGCTGAGAGAAGATGAATATGAGCTCCTCATTAAGAAATATGTGGAAGGCTACTCCCATAAGGATCTGGCACAGGTGAATGGAGGAAGTGTGGCGGGAAATAAGATGAAGCTTTCCCGTATTATAAATAAATTGAAAAAAATATGCCGGATCGTGTTACTTTTTGTGAGATTTTAGGAATTAACAAATAAGGAGGATTTTATGGAGTCAACTACGAAAGCTCCCAAATACATAGGCAGGGCAGGTGATGACCAGGACTTAAGAGAAGAACTGAACAGGGCGATCGACAGAGAGCTGGAAAAACCGCCGGAGGAAATAGATCATGCCAAAGTAGATTCCATGATTCGGCTGCTGGATCAGATGGATGGACGGGAAAGTGATGCAATCCTGGACAAAGAGGAATTTGCCGGAAAATACCTTAGAAGATATGTGAATCCTACAAAGGGTTCGTCTTTTGGAAGAGTGAGAGCGGCAGTGATATTGGCGGCAGCGGTACTCTTTCTGGGTGTCTGCAATTTTATTTCGGTCAGGGCGACGAGTAGGGATATCTTTACCAATCTGAAGGAAAAGGTCTATATCGTATATTTTGATGTCCTGAAGGGCAGAGCCGGAGATAACGTGGGCTATGACAGGACAGAAGATTTTCAGGAGATTGTTGATATGGAGGAAAGCGTCTGTGAATCCTGGGAGGAGGCGCAGGAGGCGACGGGCAGGGTGTTTAAAGTGCCGCAGTACGTTCCGGAGGGGATGGAGCTTCAAAAAATTCATGTGCAGCAATCCGGCGAAAGCGATCTTGGGATTTCGGCACAGTATCTGAATGGGACAAATAGTTTAAGAATTTTGATCCGTACAATTAGCGAAAATGGTAAATGGCTTTCGGCAACAGACGGTCTGGAATATCCTCCGGATAATAAAGTAATTAACGATTTTCAGATCTCGTTTTTCCACAGCGATGATGCGACACATGCCATGTTTCAGGATGGGGATTATATGTATATTATAGAGACAAATATGGAGCGGGAAATCTTGGAAAAGGTGATAGCAGAAATGAGGTAGAAGAATATGAAAACGAAAAGGATAATAGGCTGCCTTTGTGCGGCACTGATGCTGCTGATGCCGCTTAAGGCATTTGCGGTGGAACCGGAAATGACAGGACAGGAGGAAGCGGAGGCTCCTGAGATACAGTTTTTATCGCCTGAGGAAGCGGAGGAGCTGTATCATCAGATTTTTGGAGATGGAGAGATTGCGCCCCGTTCCGATCTGGGAACCTGTGATGTGGGAATATCCAGTCAGGAAGGGAAGCTTCTGGTTGTTTATTCCACGGCCTGCCGGGGGATTGCAAGCAAGATAGGCGTAAAGGAATTTACGCTTCAACAGAAGGACGGCCTTTTCTGGAAAAATATTCTGGTAAAGAGCGAATATGCGGAAAACACGGATGCCTTTTTTGGAGGGTTTACCATGTCCAATCCGGAGGATGGGAAGAAATATCGGGCACACTGTGTTCACTACGCAATTAAGAACGGGGAGGAATTGTCGCTGTATACGGAGACAGAGGCGTACACGTTCAGGAAATAAAAACAGGCTTATAGATACAGGAAGCAGAGCCGCCGTTTTGTTGTGAAAAACAAAACGGCGGCTCTGTTTACTTTTTGCCCTCAATTCCTTCTTTATCAATTAAGAGGCAGGGCCTTGAAAAGAAAGAAGGTGAAATGTATGGAAGAAACAGAAGTTGCGGTAAAGCTGGAAGCGCATGAGCATGAGGTGGGTTCGCTGAAGCATCGTGTCACGGATCTGGAAGCCCAGGGCGGAGCGATCCACGAGCTTGCCATATCGGTAAACCGGATGGCAGTGAGTATAGAGAGCATGATGAAGGAGCTGAACCGGCAGGGAGAGCATCTGGAGGTTCTGGAAAAGGTACCGGGGGAGACGAGTAAGCTGATCAAATCGGCAATCGTGACCGCTCTTGTGGGCGGCGTGATCGGTTCCGCTACCACGGCTCTTCTTACATTATTATAGGAAGAATGGGAGGACAAAGACATGATGAGCAGAAGAACAAAAGACTGGTTAAAGGCGGCGGGAATAAGGGCAGTCAAAACCATGGCGCAGACGGCGGTGGCGGCCATAGGAACGGCCGCCGCTCTGGGAGAGGTGGACTGGACGATTGCGATGTCGTCCGCAATACTGGCGGGCGTGCTCTCCCTGCTGACATCGGCTGCAGGACTGCCGGAGCTGAAAGGAGCGTGAGGAAATGGTAATAGGGATTAACTGCGGTCATACCATTGAGGGCCCCGGCTGCGGAGCCCGGGGATTGATCGGGGAATCGGTTCACACAAGGCTCGTGGGTTATGCTCTTGCTGAAAGGCTTCGCAAGGCCGGAATGGAGGTGGTGGACTGCACGATTGATAAGGCAAAGACACAAAAGGAATATCTTTCCGGAGTGACGACGCTTGCCAACAGCGAAAATCTGGACTGGTTTATCAGCATTCACTTTAACGCCTCACCGTCTCATGCGGGACGGGGCGTGGAGATCTATACTTATGAGGGACGGCAATATCCGCAGGCGCTCTGTATATGCAGGAGAATGGAAGCTCTCGGGTTTCCAGACAGAGGGGTAAAAGCAGGAACCGGCCTCTACGTGATCCGAAATACCAGGGCAAAGGCAATGCTGATTGAAGTATGTTTTTGCGATAATCAAGCGGACGTGGATCTGTATGAGCGGATCGGGGGTGCGGATACCGTGGCCCAGGCTATAAGCGGCGGATTCCTGGAGCGGCTTGCGGCCTGCGGTACCTTGAGCAAGCGGCAGGGCCGGGAGGAATTCATTGAATCTGTGGGAGAGATTGCAAGGAGAGACTGGGAGCGCAGAAGAATCATGCTTCCCTCCGTGGTGGTTGCCCAGGCCATGAAAGAGTCGGCCTGCGGCACGTCGGAGCTGGCCCGGAATGCAAACGCACTCTTTGGAATAAAGGAAAACGGCTGGCCCGGAAGGATTTATGTGAAGGATGCCGTGGAACAGAGACCGGATGGCAGCTACATAACGGTACCCGGGACAAGATGGAGGGCCTATGACGGCTTTGAAGAATCTGTCATTGACCACAACGATTACATTGCGACAAGAAGCCTGGACGGGGGAAAGACGCTTCGTTATGCCCCCATAATCGGATGCGGGGAATACGTGCTCGTCTGCCAGTATCTGCAGTCCTGCGGCTATGCCACTTCTCATGGCTATGCGGATTCCCTGGTCCGGGACTACATAGAGGCGCATGGCCTGACCAGATTTGATGGGAAATGCGGTTGAAAAGCCGTCTGCTTTATGATAACTTGTTAATATATCAGAAAGGCGGGCAGACAGATGAGTAAAAAGCTTCCGATTGGAATTGACGGGTTTGAGAAGATCAGAACCAATGATTTTTACTATGTTGACAAAACGCAGTTCATTGCGGAGCTTCTGCGTAACTGGGGAGAAGTGAATCTTTTTACCCGTCCGAGACGGTTTGGAAAATCCCTGAACATGAGCATGTTGAAATCATTTTTTGAGATTGGCGGTGACAAGACTCTGTTTGAGGGATTGAAAATCTTACAGGAAAAAGAGCTGTGTGAAAAATACATGGGGCAATTTCCGGTGATATCCATAACCCTTAAGGGTGTGAGCGGTTCTGATTTTGTATCTGCAAGCGCCGCTATGAGGAACGTGATTGGAAAAGAGGCGCTGCGTTTTCAGTTTCTTCTGGAAAGTGACCGGCTTACGGAAAAGGAAACAGAGCTGTATGCGCAGCTGATAGAAGTGGGCGATGAGCACAGAGCAATTTTTTCCATGTCGGATGCGGCGCTTGAGGACAGTATTCAGACCCTTTCCCGGCTGTTATCAAAGCACTACGGACAGAAGACCATACTGCTTATCGACGAATATGATGTCCCGCTGGATAAGGCGTTTCGGGCGGGCTATTATGATGAGATGACAGAGCTCATCCGGAATCTTCTGGGCAATGCCCTGAAGACAAACGACAGCCTGCAGTTTGCAGTTCTGACCGGATGCCTGAGGATTTCCAAGGAAAGTATTTTTACCGGGCTGAACAACCTGAATGTGATGACCGTGTCTGACCCATATTTCTGTGACGGCTTTGGATTTACTGACGAAGAGGTCAGGGAGCTGCTGCGGTATTACGAACTGGAAGATGCCTATGAGACGGTGCGGGACTGGTATGACGGGTATCGGTTTGGGAATGTGTCCATTTACTGTCCCTGGGATGTGATCAAGTATGTGCAGATCCGGCTGCGGGATAAAGGAGCCGAGCCGGAAAATTACTGGGCAAATACCAGTGGCAATAACATAGTGAGACGGTTTATTGATAAGGCAGATTTGATGACAAAGGGCGATATCGAGCGGCTCCTGTCCGGCGGGACGATCTGTAAGCCCATAAAGCAGGAATTGACGTACAGAGAGCTTGACAGCTCTGTTGATAATCTCTGGAGCGTGCTCTTCGCCACCGGTTATCTGACACAGAGAGGTCCCTCGCATGGCAGACAGGTGCAGCTTGCCATACCTAACAGAGAAGTGGAAGAGCTGTTTGCCGATCTGGTGGAGGATTGGTTTAAGGAGACATCCAGGTCGGATCTGTCGAGAATTGAGAGGTTCTGCACGGCATTTCCAAATGGCGACGCGGTGCTGATTCAGGAAATGCTGCGGGATTATCTATGGGATTCCATCAGCGTGCGGGACACGGCGGTGAGGATGGACAGGAAAGAAAACTTTTACCATGGCATGGTATTGGGGCTTTTGCAGAGCCGGGGAGACTGGCTGGTTTTGTCCAATGCGGAAATGGGGGAAGGATATGGTGATATCTCGGTCTGCACCCCGGAGCGGACGGGTATTGTCATCGAGCTGAAGTATGCCGGAGACGGCAATCTGGAGAAGGGGTGCCAGGCGGCGCTGAAACAGATCGAGGAGCGCAAATACGCTGCGGCTCTGGAACGCAGGGGAATGAAAAAAATCTTAAAGTACGGAATGGCATTTTGTGAGAAGGAATGTATGGTAGTCGTAAAGGAGAACAAAAACTTATGAAAATCGTAATGCTTGAGAGAAACAGTGTGGGAACCGACATTTCCGTGGATGCCATCGGCAGGTATGGGGAGGTTACGTCCTATGCCAACACCACGGGAGAGGAGGCAGCGGGGCGGATCGCAGATGCGGACATCGTGATCGCAAACAAGACGCCCCTGAACGAGAGCACCCTGAAAGATGCGGGGAACGTGAAGCTCATCTGCCTTTTTGCCACGGGATATGACAACGTGGATCTGAGTTACTGCAAAAGCAGGGGAATTAAAGTGGCTAATGTGGTAAATTATTCCACGGACGCGGTGGCGCAGCATACTTTTGCCCTGTGCCTGTATCTGCTGGAAAAGCTGCGCCATTATGACGAGTACGTGAAGTCCGGACAGTATGCGGCCCAGGACCGGTTCTCGAACTTTGACATGCCCTATACGGAGCTTGCGGGCAAGACCTGGGGGATTATCGGCATGGGCAATATCGGAAGAAAGGTGAGCCAGATCGCACAGGCCTTTGGATGCCGGGTGATTTTCCATTCCGTGACAGGGAAAAGCGGCTGTACACAGTACGAGAGGGTGGATTTCGAGACGCTGCTTGCGCAGTCGGATTTCCTCTCCCTGCACTGCCCATTAAGCGATCTCACCCGTAATCTGATCAACTGCGAAGCCCTTAAGAAGATGAAGAGGAGCGCCATCCTGATCAACGTGGCGAGAGGGCCGGTGGTTAATGACGCAGATCTGTACACGGCGCTGACGGAAGGGGAGATTGCGGCCGCCGGGCTGGACGTTACCGGTACGGAGCCCATGAGGGAGAGCAATCCCTTAAGCCGGTTTACGGACAGCGGCCGGCTGATCATCACGCCCCATATGGCGTGGGCGAGTATCGAGGCAAGAACAAGGTGCGTGGAGGAAACCTGCAGAAATATCGAAGCTTTCCGGCAGGGCGTGTACAGAAATATTGTCAATTGTTAAGAAGTGTATGGGGAGCGGTGGGATTGACACCGCATCGCCGTTACATAGCTATCATTTTAATACAAGGGAGAAGGAGGACTTATGGGCGAGACAAATTTAATCAATGACCGGATTGACGAGGTGGCGGCACGGTTTCGGACGAAAGGGGCGGCAGCAGAGCATGCGCCCTATGGAAACGGCCACATTAACGACACGTTTCTGGTCGTGTGCGGGACGCAGGAAGGCGAAAGAAGGCGGTATATCCTGCAGAAAATGAACCATTCCATTTTTAAAATGCCGCAGCAGCTGATGGAGAACGTGGTAAATGTGACAGAGTATCTGCGGGAGATGATTGCCAGACGGGGAGGCGATCCTGACAGGGAAACCCTGAATGTGGTGAAAACCAAAGACGGATCCAATTACTATCTGGACGATGAGGGAAATTACTGGAGAATGTTTTTGTTCGTGGAACAGACCGTCTGCCTGGAAAAGGTGGAAAGCGCTAAGGATTTTTACGACAGTGCGGTAGCTTTTGGTAATTTCCAGAAAATGCTGTCCGATTATCCGGCGCAGACGCTGTATGAAACCATCCCGAATTTCCACAACACGCCGTCCCGTTTTTCGGATTTCCAGAGAGCCGTGCAGGAAGACAGAATGGGAAGGGCGGCGCAGGCGAAGGAGGAGATTGCGTTTGCGCTTGCCAGGGAAGCGGATACCAGGGTGCTGACGGACATGCTTAAGGCAGGGGAACTGCCTTTGAGGGTTACGCATAATGACACGAAGCTGAATAACATATTGTTTGATGCGGATACGAAGAAGGCAATCTGCATTATCGACCTGGACACCGTGATGCCGGGACTTTCCCACTATGATTTCGGGGATTCCATACGCTTTGGGGCAAGCACGGGGGCGGAGGATGAAAAGGATCTTGACAAGATCGAGATGGATCTGTCCCTGTTCGAGGCCTTCACGAAGGGCTATCTTGAGGGCTGCGGCGGGAGCCTCACCGAGAAGGAGATCGAGATGCTCCCCATGGGTGCGAAGCTGATGACCTATGAATGCGGGATCCGTTTTCTGGCGGATTTTCTGGAGGGCGACACATATTTTAAGATCCACAGGGACGGCCATAATCTGGATCGTGCCAGAACGCAGTTCAAGCTGGTGAAGGATATGGAGGATAAGTGGGCGGACATGGCCGCCATTGTGGAAAAATATAAAAATATGTATTAGAGGGCGTCTCCCTTTTTGCGGCTTTTCCGGTAGGCGGAGGCGGTCTGCCCGCAGCTTTTCAGAAAGCACTGGGCAAAATAGCTCTGGGAGGAAAACCCGGAGTAATGGGCCACCTCCGTAATGCTGTAGTTCGTGTTGGCCAGGAGCTCTTTGCTGGCCTTGATGCGGGTCTGGCACAGATAACGGATGGGAGAACAGCCGTAATGCAGCGTAAAGGCGTGAACCATATAATATTTGTTTAAGTGAGAAAGCTCCGCAAGGAAATCAAGAGTGATATCCTGCGTGTAATTGGCTTCGATGTAACGTTTGATCTTGACGCATTCTTTATTAATCTGAACAGTGGGCGCCACTTCAAAGGCGAAGTTTGTCCGTCTGATGAGCTTGATGATCAGCACTTCCAGCAGATTCTGGCAGACAACTTCGCAGTCCCTGTTTTTCTCTTCCATTTCATTCAGCATGGCGGACATATAAAAGAACAGATCTTTCTGTTCGTTCTTGCAGCTGAAAATAATATAATCCTTGTTTCCCTCAAAAGAAAAACTGAGCCCCTCGATTCCGATTGTCACGTATTCCAGGGGCATGGACGCAGAAGAAACCTCCGTGTGGGAGATGCCTGCGTTGACAATCACGAAATCATCCTTTTCAATGGAATATTCTTCCTCCTCGATCAGGAAGCTTCCGCATCCGTCCTTTACATAGAATAATTCGGCAAAAGGGTGAATGTGAGGCTGGCTGGGCCAATCATTTTCGTATCTGGAATGGGTAATATAGAGAAGCTTGTTCTGCGACGCTTCTGCGGCGGCCTCCTGGGTCAGGGGATAAATTGAAGTTCCCATCAGGGCTCACCTCCTTTATTCCTGCGGGCAACGAGCCAAGCGGGCATGCTTGCATGCACATTTGGCGACTGCCGCAGGGGTCAATACCCCGCAGCTCTGCTGCGTTGCAAGTTTGATGCCCCGTCAGCTTGCTGCGGGGTTGTTGACTCTTGCGATTAATCATAACACGAAAAAGAGGGGAAAGCAAGATATATAAAAAATATAGCAAGAAATAGAAAGAAACAGGAGCACAGAGAAATGGAGAAAAGACAGTGTGCACAGAAAAGAAATGAAAAGTTTTGCAATCTATAAAAAATTGTAAACGCTGCACAAAAAGAATTTGTGGAATTTAATAAAAAATGTGACAATAGTCCTATTAAATTATTGAAAATGTCGAAATAAAAGCAAGATATATAAAAAATAAAACAACATGTAAATTGTAAGGGGACGGGAAAGAAGTTATACTAATTGACATAGGACGAGAGATGATCGTCACAGAAAAGGAGGATTAAGATGAAAAAGAAACTTATCAGTTTACTGGTAACGACGGCCATGGCAGTTACACTGTTTGCAGGCTGCGGCGCAAAGGAAGAGACGCCTGCGCAGGATCCGGCACCCGCAGAAGAGGAAGCGCCCGCACAGGAAGAAACTCCTGCAGAGGCGGAAACACCCGCTGAGGAAGAGACGCCTGCAGAGGATACGGAAGCTTCCTCAGACGAAGGCACTGCAAATTATGACGGCGTTACCCTGACAATGTGGTCCATGTGGGCAAATACCGAGCCTCAGGGCAAGGTTCTTCAGGAGGCGGCAGACGCTTTCTCCGCACAGACCGGGGCAACCATCAACATCGAGTGGAAGGGCCGTGATGTCAAGACAATCATTGCGACAGCTCTTGAAGCGAACGAGAACGTTGATATTTTTGAAGAAGACTATCAGAGAATCGCATCTACTTACTCCGAGTACTGCCTTGACGTTACCGAGATGGCAGAGGCAGCAGGCTACGGGGATATCGGGTTCCAGTGCTTTGTTGATCAGCAGAAGGAATGGTCCGGCGCATTCAACAGCATTGCGGAGCAGCCTCAGGTGGGCGGTATTTTCTACAACAAGGACATTTTTGATGCTGCGGGAGTTACCACGCTGCCTGCAACATGGGATGAGTTTTTAACAGCATGCCAGGCAATGGTAGATGCGGGCTTCGAGCCCATGGCTCTTGACGACGCATACGCTGATTTCGCACTCGCATATCATTTATCCAGACACGTTGGGCAGGAAGCCCTCGGCGAGCTGTCCGTAAACGGAGGCTGGGGAGAGAACGAGCAGATCATTAAAGGCGCTCAGGAACTGATCGATTTTGTGAATGCGGGTTATCTTGAGAGCGGCGCTCCCGGTGCGTACCCTGAGAGCCAGAACAAGATCGGTCTTACCGAGAAGGTGGCAATGATCGTATGTGCGAACTATGTATGCGCCGAGGTAAACAACAACACCGGTTCCGAGATTAACTGGGGTCTTATGAATTACCCTGCAGTGGAAGGCGGAGCTGATTCTTCCAACGCTTATGCAGGAGCGAACTCCCTTGCAATTTCCAAGAACTGTGCAAATCCTCAGGCGGCATTTGATTTTATCATGTTCCTGACAACCGGAGAGTTTGACCAGAAGATGGCTGACGGCGCTTCCCAGATTCCTGCGGATTCCAGAAACACGGCTCCCGCAATCATGGACGGTACGGTTGAGACTCTGCTTGCGACAAAGGCTCCTCTGAAATGGAACATGGGTCTTACGGATAACTCCGATCTCGGCCCTCAGTTCAAGGATGTAGCCATTAAGCTCTTCGAGGGCGGATTTGCATCAGGCGAAGAATTTGCTGCGGCAATGGACGCTCTGTACTAAGTTCTCTATGACAATTTAACAGGCTTTCTAAAAGTGGGGTGGCACTGTTGTGGTGCCGCCCCATTTTCACGGAAGGGGTGGCAGGAAAATGAAGAAAAATAAAGGTATGATTGTAGCTTTTTCGTTACCGTTGACTCTGGCTCTTATTATTATGTATCTGTATCCGGTAGCCAGAACGGTTTTGATGAGTTTCTTTAAAATAGAAAGCGTTACATCCAGTATGTCCGCATGGTCCTTCTATGGCGTGGGGAATTACGCAAAAATATTCGGTTCCCCCACGTTTCAGGGATCTATGAAAAATATGGGATTGATCTGGCTGGTGGGCGGTATTATCACACTGTTCTTTGCTCTTCTGTTTGCGGTGGTTCTCACAAGCGGGGTCCGTTTTAAAAAATTTTTCCGTGCGGCGATTTATCTGCCCAACGTCATCAGCGCCGTTGCGCTGGCGACCATGTGGGTGCAGTATGTGTACAGCAATGATTACGGCATGCTGAACAAGGTTTTGGAGTTTTTCGGACTTGAGGGCGTGAAATGGCTTTCCAGCGATAACAAATTCTGGGCAATGCTCTTTGCGTATATGTTTGGTGCGGTGGGCTACTATATGCTGATTTTTATCAGCGGCATTGAGAGGATTCCCGCTGACCTGTATGAGGCGGCCACCATAGACGGCGCCAATAAGATCCAGCAATTTTTCAAGATCACGCTTCCTCTGTTAAAGGGCATTATCAAGACGAATATTACATTCTACAGTGTACATACAACGGCGTTTTTCCTCTGGACGAAGATGTTCTCCCCTGTTAACACCGAGGCCTCTACCATTGTTCCGGTTGTGTATTTGTACGACACCGTGTTCGGCTCGCAGGGAAATTCGGGCCGTGACGCAGGTGCGGGCGCCGCAGTTGGCGTTGTGCTGACGGCGATTATCATTCTGGTTTACTTTGTGATGAACAGGGTATTAAAGGATGACGATCTGGAATTTTAAGGAGGGTGAAAAATGGCTAGGAATAAAAAAGAAAAAAAGTATAGAGAGCCCTGGAACTGGTCAAAGGAGCTGCGGCTTCTGCCCGGGTACCTCATTGTTCTGATTTGGATTGGATTTACGGCGGCCTTCCTGTGCTGGATTCTGGGAGCCAGCTTATCCACTGCAAAGGAGATTTTTTCCGGAAAGGTATTTGCCTTTGAATCGGGCGTCCACTGGGAAAATTATATAAATGCATGGCAGGCTCAGAACGTTGCAAAGTTCTTCGGAAACTCACTGCTCTATGCGGTCACGGCCTGTATCGGGACGCTTTTGATCTCCGCACCCGGCGCTTATGTGCTGTCCCGTTTTGAATTTTTTGCGAACAGACCTTTGAAATCCTGCCTGATCATTGCAATGAGCGTTCCGGCGGTCATGATTATCATGCCAATCTTTGCATTGACCACCCGGCTCGGTATCAAAGGAAGAATTTTGCTTATTCTCCTGTATATTCTCATGCATGTTCCGTCCACGACAACGTACTTGTTAAATTTTTTCGCAACCCTTTCCAAAACGTATGAGGAAGCGGCGGCGATAGACGGATGTCCTCCGGGGAAAACATTCTGGATCATTATGCTTCCCCTTGTTCAGCCGGCAATCATTACCGTTACCATCTTCAATTTCCTGGGCGTATGGAACGAGTTCTTCATGGCATTGATTTTCGCAAGCTCTGCGGAGATGACCCCTGTGGGTGTCGGACTGCTGCAGATCGTGAACGCAATGAAGTATACCGGAGACTACGGCGGATTGTTCGCTGCGGTTGTAATCGTGTTCCTGCCTACCTTCCTGCTCTATATCTTCCTGTCTGAGAAGATTATCGCAGGTGTCACTGGCGGCGGCATCAAAGGCTAAAAAAAGAGGAGGAATTGTGAAATGAGCCAAACGAAAGGCAGAGTTACCATCCCTACGGATGTGGATGTGATCCCGGAAACCCTGGAATTGTCCAAACGCTGGGGAGCGGATGCGGTGAGAGACTGCGACGGTACGGATTTTCCAGTTGAGCTGAAGGATGCCGGAATGAAGGTGTATTCCACTTATTATACCACCAGAAAGGATAACGCATGGGCGAATGCCAATCCTGACGAGATCCAGCAGATGTATGTGAGAACACCCTTTTACACGGCGACGTCTCAGGAGCTGAGCGTCCGGCTGATGGAGGGTCTCTATCCCGATATGCTAAAGCCAAACAGCAGGGACGATATCAGGCGCTGGTGGGAAGTGATTGACAGAAGCACAGGGGAGGTTGTCCCCGTGTCAGATTGGTCCTATAATGAGGAAAAGGGCGAGGTTTCCATTAAGACCGTGCCGTTCCATGACTATACCGTGAGTTTCCTCGCTTATATTATGTGGGATCCCGTGCATATGTACAATGCGGTGGTAAATGAGTGGAAGGACGTGGAGCATCAGATTACCTTTGACGTGCGCCAGCCAAAGACTCACGCCTATACGCTGGAGCGTCTGCGTAAGTTTATTGAGGAGCATCCCTATGTAAATGTATTGCGCTTTACCACGTTTTTTCACCAGTTCACGCTGATATTTGATGAGCTGGCGAGGGAGAAATACGTGGACTGGTATGGATACTCCGCTTCCGTGAGCCCTTATATTCTGGAGCAGTTTGAGAGGGAGACGGGGTATCCGTTCCGTCCGGAATATATTATTGATCAGGGCTACTATAATAACCAGTACAGAATTCCGTCTAAGGAATTCCAGGACTTCCAGGCTTTCCAGAGGAGGGAAGTGCGAAAGATCGTGAAGGAAATGGTGGACATCACCCATGAATACGGCAAGGAAGCCATGATGTTTCTGGGAGACCACTGGATCGGGACGGAGCCTTTTATGGAGGAATTCCGGGAAATGGGTCTGGACGCGATCGTTGGGAGCGTGGGGAACGGCTCCACTCTGCGCCTGATCAGCGATATCGAGGGAGTAACCTATCGTGAGGGAAGATTTTTGCCGTACTTTTTCCCGGACACCTTCCATGAGGGCGGAGATCCGGTGAAGGAGGCAAAGGTTAACTGGGTTACGGCCAGGCGGGCGATCCTGCGCAAGCCGATCGACCGGATCGGCTATGGCGGATATCTGAAGCTTACGCTGGATTTCCCGGAATTTGTGGATTATGTGGAATCTGTCTGCAACGAGTTCCGGGAGCTGTATGACAATATTAAGGGCTGTGTGCCTTATTGTGTGAAAAAGGTCGCAGTGCTGAACTGCTGGGGAAAGATGCGCGCATGGGGCTGCCATATGGTGCATCACGCCATCTATTTCAAGCAGAACTATTCTTATGCGGGGATTATCGAGGCGCTCTCCGGAGCTCCCTTTGACGTGCGCTTTATCAGCTTTGAGGATCTTAAGAAGAATCCGGATCTTCTGAAGGATATTGACGTGCTTATCAATGTGGGCGATGCGGACACGGCCCATACCGGAGGGCAGTGGTGGTGTGATCCGGAGATTTCCTCCGCGGTAAAGCGTTTTGTATATGAGGGCGGCGGAATTATCGGTGTCGGAGAGCCCGCTGCCCACCAGGCAAACGGACACTTCTTCCAGCTTTCCGGCGTGTTTGGCGTGGAGGAGGAGCGGGGATTTACCCTGGGCTACGACAAATACAACTGGGAGAGCCACAGCCATTTTATCACGGAGGACGTAAAGGGCGAGGTGGATTTCGGGGAAGGAAAGAAGAACATTTACGCCCTGGAAGGTACCACGATCCTTGTGGAAAGGGAAAAGGAGGTGCAGCTTGCGGTAAACAGCTTCGGCAGGGGCCGGGCTGTCTATATCAGCGGACTTCCCTACAGCTTTGAGAACAGCAGACTTCTGCACCGCGCAATTCTCTGGAGCTCGGGAGACGAGGAGAAGCTGTGCAGGTGGTTTTCCGCCAACTATAATGTGGATGTCCACGCTTATCCCGAAAGCGGAAAGTACTGCGTGGTGAACAATACTTATGAGCCTCAGAGCACCGTTGTCTACAAGGGGGACGGAACAAGCTTTGCGCTTGATCTCGAGGCAAACCAGATTATCTGGTATGAGATAGGATAAGGATAAAAAATGATCCGCTGATGTTGACGGGTACAAAGCCCGGTCAGTATTCGGCGGATCATTTTTTTGCAAAAAGCACGGTTGTTTCGGAAAATCGGGTATGGTAGAATAGGAAAAAAGGAAAGGCAAGGGCATGTTATGGGAATTGTATTAAAGGACATACTGGCAATTCTTCCCGGACCGGAACGGGACGAGGTCAGAGAAACCAGTATCTATATCGAGAAGGACAGAATTGTATCCATAGGGGAAGAGCCTGCGGGCTTTGCCGCGGACCGGGTGATTGACGGAAAGGACAGACTGGTGATTCCGGGACTTATTAACTGTCATACCCATTCCTACATGGCGTTCATGAGGAACGTGGCGGACGATCTCTCCTTTATGGACTGGCTCTTTGGAACCATTGACCCCATCGAGCAGAAGATGACGGACGAGGACACCTACTGGGGGGCCTGCCTTGCCATCATTGAGATGATGAAGAGCGGCACCACCTGCTTTAACGATATGCAGATGAACATTCATCAGACCACCAGGGCGGTGAAGGAATCGGGAATGCGGGCCGTGATCAGCAGGGGCCTGGTAGGCAGCGGCGATGACGAGGCGGGAGCCATGAGGCTGCGCCAGGCCTACGAGGAGAGGGATGCCGCAAAGGACTGCGACCGCCTTGGCTTTATGCTGGGGCCTCATGCGCCTTATACCTGTGACGACGGCTTTATGCGGATTGTGTCTGAGGAAGCGAAGAAAAATCACATGGGAATTCATGTGCATCTGTCGGAGAGTGTGAGCGAGATTCAGCAGATTCAGGAGAAGTATGGCTGCACGCCCATTGAGATGGCGCAGCAGAACGGACTCTTTGACGTGCCGGCAATTGCCGCACACTGCGTTCAGGCTACGGACAGAGATCTTGATATTTTGAAGGAAAAGGGTGTCAGTGTGGTCACCAATCCTGCCAGCAACATGAAGCTTGGCAATGGCTTTGCGCCCGTGGCGGCGATGCTGGAAAAGGGCATCAACGTGTGCCTCGGGACGGACGGAGCGGCTTCCAATAACAGCCTGAACCTGTTCCACGAGCTGAGCCTTCTGACACTGATTCACAAGGGAGTAAACAAAACGCCTCAGTGCGTCAGCGCCAGGGAGGGCTTTCGCATAGCCACCATCAACGGCGCTAGGGCCCTGGGTCTTGAGCGGGAGATCGGATCCATCGAGGCGGGAAAGAAGGCGGATCTTGCCATCCTCAATCTGAACACGCCCTCCCTCACGCCCAGAAACAATCTGATTGCGGGACTTTCTTATTCTGCAAACGGTTCCGAGGTTGAAACCGTGATCATTGACGGCAAAATTACCATGGAGGACCGAAAGATATTGACGATTGATGAGGAACTGGTGTATAAAAAGATTAACGAGATCATTTCCCGGATGGGACTGGATAAGAAGGAATATTAAGGGATATGACCGAAGTGATGACAGGACAGACGACCATCACTATAATAAAAATTCGGCTGAATAAATCTCACATTTTATTGGAGGAAAGAAAAATGAGCAGTGAAATCAGAGACATTAATTTAGCCGAATCCGGCGAGCGCAAGATCGAGTGGGTTAAGAGGAATTGTGATCTTCTCCGTACTCTGGAAAAGGAATTTTCCGAGACCAGGCCCTTTGAGGGAAAGAAGATCGCTCTCTCCGTTCATCTGGAGGCGAAGACCGCCTACCTGTGCAAGGTGCTGCGGGCAGGAGGCGCGCAGATGTATGTTACCGGCTCCAATCCGCTTTCCACACAGGATGACGTGGCGGCGGCTCTGGTGAAGGACGGACTCGAGGTACATGCGTGGTACGGGAGCACTCCCGAAGAGTACGATATGCATATCCGCCACACGCTGGAGGCGGGGCCTAACATTATTATTGACGACGGCGGCGATCTGGTAAACATGGTGCACGGCCATATGCCGGAGCTGATCCCCGACATTATCGGCGGCTGCGAGGAGACCACGACAGGCATCATCCGTCTGGAAGCCATGAATAAGGCGGGAGAGCTGAAATTCCCCATGGTGAGAGTAAATAATGCGGACTGCAAGCATTTATTTGATAACCGCTATGGAACGGGCCAGTCTGTGTGGGACGGAATCAACAGAACCACCAACCTGATCGTTGCCGGAAAGATCGTGGTGGTGGCAGGCTACGGCTGGTGCGGCAAGGGAACGGCCATGAGGGCAAAGGGACTCGGGGCAAGGGTTATTGTCACGGAGATCGATCCCATCAAGGCCATCGAGGCGGTTATGGACGGATTTGACGTGATGCCTATGAATGAGGCGGCAAAGATCGGCGATATCTTTGTCACGGTTACGGGCTGCGACAAGGTAATTGACGAGGAGGATTTCGCGGTACTTAAGGATGGGGCGATCCTGTGCAACGCAGGCCACTTTGACTGTGAGATTGATATGGCAAGGCTGCGGGAGATTGCGGTTGAGACCAGGGAGATGAGAAAGAACATCATGGGCTATAAGCTGCCCACCGGACAGTGGATCTTTATTCTGGGCGAGGGACGTCTGGTCAATCTGGCGGCAGGCGACGGCCATCCCGCAGAGATCATGGACATGAGCTTTGCGATTCAGGCTCTCTCCGCAAAATATCTGGTAGAACACGGCGGCGAGCTCGCCGAGAAGCTGATCGACGTACCCAAAGAGGTTGACCGGGACGTGGCAAAGCGCAAGCTGGCCTTCATGGGCAAGCAGATTGACGTGCTGACCGAAGAGCAGGAGAAGTATCTGAACAGTTACGCACTGGATTAAGGGGACAAAAAGCGGGAAAATAATAAGAGATAAATGAGTGGAGAGTTCTGAGATACAGGATTCTCCACTTTTTAAAACTATGGCAGTGATATTGTTGTAAGGATACTGATATTATAAAAGCATTAATAGGTATATTAAGCGGGAAAAAACCATTGATTAAAATTGTGTAATGCTTTACAATAGAATTACATTATTGTCGCACAATTCCTATGGGCGTCAGACTATAACAAGGAGGTATGTCATATGCAGAATATGATAAAAATCAAATCAAAAACTCATCCCAATGTTGTCCTGAAAGCGATTCCGGGACATTTTGTAACTCCGAACTCCCATGTCAATTATTTTTTGGATATGACAACCTTAAAGTCGCGCCTGAGCGAGGCGTCTGTTGCGGCGAGAGAGCTGAGCAGGCAGATTGAAGCTACCACGGTGGTTGATACCATTGTCTGTATTGACGGCTGTGAGATTATCGGCGCTTTTCTGGCGGAGGAGCTGACCAGGGCCGGTATTTACTCCATGAATTCCCATAAGACCATCTACATAATAACGCCGGAATACGTGAATTCCGGTCAGATGGTATTCCGTGAAAATTTTCACGGCATGATCAAAGACAAGAACGTGCTTCTTCTTCTGGCGTCCGCAACGACTGGCCAGACCATTATCAAGGCAACCCAGGCTCTGCGTTATTACGGGGCGTCCATCAGCGGAATCAGTGCGGTGTTCAGTGCGGCCAACAGTATCATGGGAATTCCCATCAAGTCGCTGTTTTCAATCGTGGATATTCCGGATTACAAGGCATATGACCCGGAGGGCTGCAGCATGTGCAAGGATGCCGTTCCCATTGATGCGTTTGCAAATGCCTATGGGTATTCCAGGATAGGTTAGGGGGATGAGAAATGGCGCTGATCACACTTCAATTTCAGAGCACGTCCCTGTGCCGTCCCGCCAGAGTGCAGGTGCTTCTGCCCAATGATATCCCGGAGGAAATGGCAAGGGAGAATGAACATTATAAACGTCCTGCAAAAACCCTTGTGCTTCTTCACGGTTATGCCGGAAGCTGTGATGACTGGCTGACGGGCGGCAGGGTGCAGGAGATTTCCGGGAAATACAATCTGGCAATTGTCATGCCAAGCGGGGAAAACAGCTTTTATCTGGATCAGAAGGGAACCGGAAGGGCGTATGGGACTCTTGTGGGGAAGGAATTAATTGAATATCTGCGTAAAACCTTTGGCATAGCCATGAGTGCTGCGGACACCTTTATCGGCGGACTTTCCATGGGCGGCTTCGGGGCTTTACATACCGGCCTTCTCTATCCTGAGAATTATTCCGGGATCATAGCTCTTTCCTCGGCGCTGATCGCACGTGAGGTCATGAATATGAAGGAGGGAGAGGGAAACGGCGTCGCCGACTATGATTATTACCGTTCCACCTTCGGAGAGCCTGCGGAGCTTGAAACCAGTGAGAATAATCCGGAGTATGTAGTTAAGAATCGATTGGAAAAGGGCGAGGCCATTCAGCCCATTTTCATGGCCTGCGGGACGGAAGACTTCCTTTTGGAGAAAAACAGGCAGTTCCGGGATTTCCTGAAGGAACAGGGAGTGGACGTGGCTTACCATGAGGGCCCGGGTATTCACGACTGGAAGTTCTGGAACGAATATCTGGAACCGGGAGTGCGGTGGATGCTTGGAGAGGGCTGAAAAAGGGAGAACCTGAGAGAAAAAGAACATCCCTGCCGGGAAGCGGTTTCCGGCAGGGATATTTTATGGTGCGCCCGGCGGCGCACGTTTCTAACGGGTGAAAGTCCCGAATCCGCCCGGTAGTGGGAAGGATATAGCCGAAGGCAAGGGTGTCCGCCGTGAGGAGGAATCTGAAGGAAGCCGGATGTGGGGAACATATAAACCTGCGGGCAAATCTCTGGTCTGACGAACAGAAATCACATAGGAGGTTATGCATGAGGGTAAGACTGCCATACAAGCCGAAGCCCAGTAACTACACGGAATCATGCATGATAGATGTGGCAGATGGATGGAGAGAAAGAAACGTGTGGTACCCGGGGAGGTCTGTGCGGTATGCCCTGA
>Ga0137308_100881_pt1 | contig 38232 bp, 34 predicted proteins | sample Inofrocosms_June_FD_97181 | JGI IMG/M metagenome (GOLD analysis project Ga0137308, IMG submission 97181) | Mouse cecal microbial communities from Vienna, Austria - N-Acetylneuraminic and N-Acetylglucosamine D2O microcosms_June | ecosystem: Host-associated > Mammals > Digestive system > Large...
GGCGGTTGAAGATGGCAGGTACTGGAGAGCAGAAAGTATGAAATGTATTATAGTAAATCAGAATGAAGCGGGGCAGCGGTTGGACAAGCTGCTGGGGAAATACCTGAACCTGGCAGGAAAAAGCTTCCTTTACAAGATGCTCCGTAAAAAGAATATTACCCTCAACGGAAAGAAATGCACCGGCTCGGAGAAGCTCACCCAGGGGGATGAAATCCGGCTGTTTCTTTCCGATGAGACCATTGAAAAATTCTCCCGGGTCAGTGTACAGAAGGTACATAAGGTGAAGCTTTCCATCCTTTATGAGGATGACCACATCCTGCTGGTCAATAAGCCTTCCGGGATGCTGTCCCAGAAGGCCAGGGACACGGACGAGTCCCTGGTGGAATATATCATTGATTATCTGCTGGACTCCGGATCCCTGACCAGGGAAGAGCTGCGCAGCTTCCGGCCCTCTGTCTGCAACCGTCTGGACCGGAATACCAGCGGCCTGGTGGCAGCAGGCAAATCCCTGGCCGGACTGCAGCTTCTTTCAGAAATGTTCCGGGACCGGAGCCTTCACAAATACTATCTCTGTGTGGTGGCCGGAAATTTGGACAAAGGCCAGATCATAGACGGATATCTGAAAAAGGATGCCAGAACCAACCAGGTGACCATCCATAAGAGCCAGATACCAGACAGCGGCCGGATCCAGACAGAGTACGAGCCCTTGTGCTGTCAGGATGGATTCACTCTCCTGAAGGTGACCCTGGTCACCGGACGGACCCACCAGATCCGTGCCCATCTGGCCTCTGTGGGACATCCGGTAGCTGGGGATTACAAATATGGAGATCCGGCGGTCAATGAACAGGTTAAAAAGCTTTACAAGATCCACAGCCAGATGCTTCACTCCTGGAAGCTGGTATTTCCGCAAATGGCAGAACCACTGGCACATATAGGAGGGCAAAGCTTTACGGCACCCGCGCCGGAAGAATTCGTCCAGATGTTTCCGGAAATTTTCCCTACAGATAGCGGGACAGCAGAACGAGAAGAAGCACAAGAAGCCTCTCGGGCAATGTCAGGTTCCTATAAGGAGGTAACACCATGAGCGTCAGAAACAGAAGCAGGAAGGAAATTTTACAAGACCATGCAGAACGGCTGCATCTGGCAGTTCTGCGGTTGGTTACCTGGATCCTGACGTTGTTTCTGGTGATTCTTCCTGTCAGCCTTATATGGCTGTTTTCCAGGATCCGGCGATATCCCCTGGTCAGGATATTCCCGGATTTCTTTAAGGATCCGGTGAGTCTTCTGGCCCTGGCGCTGTTTTTCCTGGAATGTCTGGGCCTGGTGGTGGTTTTGTTCGGCATGTGTCTGGTGTGCAGGCGCCTCAACGTGGTCCGGCGGTTTGCGGTCTTTAGCTGTATCTGGATCCCGGTGGTAAATTATTTCCTGGGTTTGTATGTGCGTTTTCTGGCGGGCCAGGAGATAGATCACATCCTTTATAAGATCCGGCTGGATGATGTGCGGGTAGAGCAGCAGATCTGCCATACGAAATATCCGCTGCTGCTGGTTCACGGTGTCGGTTTTCGGGATTTCCGGTACTTCAATTACTGGGGGAGGATTCCGCGCAATCTGGTGCGCAATGGTGCTACAGTCTATTACGGCCACCAGGAGGCCTGGGGGACCATCGAGGACAATGCTGCCATACTGAAAGCCAAGATCCAGGAGATCTGCCGTGCAACCGGCTGTGAGAAGGTGAATATTATTGCCCATTCCAAGGGAGGGCTGGATTCCCGCTATCTCATCAGCGGTCTCCATATGGCCCCTTATGTGGCATCCCTGACCACCATCAATACCCCTCACAGGGGTTCGGCCCTGGTGGAATTTCTGAAACATATGCCGGACGGACTGTACCGGGCCATCTGTGACCGGATCGACCAGTATTTTAAGCTCATGGGAGACCGGGCGCCGGACACCTACGATGCCAGCTGGCAGCTGTCCAAGGCTTACACAAAGGAATTCAATGAACGGTATCCTGACGAGCCGGGAGTCTATTACCAGAGCTATGCCAGTCTCATGAAGCACGGACTCAGCAGCTGGCTTTTGTGTATTCCCTACTGGATTCTGAAGCGTCTGGACGGGCCAAATGACGGTCTGGTGACTGTGGAATCCGCCCGCTGGACTAATTTCCATGAGGTGCTGGAGAACCGGTATCTGCGTGGAATATCCCATGCAGACGTGATCGATCTGGCCAGGGATGATTATAGGGACTTTGATGTGCTGGAGTTCTATAACCGGCTGGTGAGGGAGCTGGCGGCTAAGGGATACTGAGGGGCGTTTTGGGAACAGAAACGTGAAAGAATCTGATAAAATCTTCATGACATATTTATACCCTGGAAAGTATGGCAAGAATATGGAAGAAAGAGGAACATGATACCATGGGAACCTGGAAAAGCCGCGGTCTGCGGGGCTCCACACTGGAGGATATGATCAACCACAGCAACGAAGTATACCGGGAAAAAAAGCTGGCCCTGATCCAGAAGATACCCACCCCTATTACTCCTATTGAGATCGATAAGGCAAGCCGCCACATCACCCTGGCTTATTTTGACCAGAAGAGTACTGTGGACTATATCGGTGCCGTGCAGGGAATTCCGGTTTGTTTCGATGCCAAGGAATGCGCATCCGGGACCTTCCCGCTGCAGAACGTTCATCCCCACCAGCTGAAATTCATGGAGGACTTTGAAGTCCAGGGCGGCATCGCATTCATTATCCTGCATTTTACATCCTTAAACGAGATCTATTACATCCCTCTGTCGGACTTGTGCCGCTTCTGGAAACGGATGGAAGAAGGGGGCAGAAAAAGCTTCACATATGAGGAAGTCGATAGGACACTCCAGATAGGACACCACCGTGATATCCTGGTCCATTATCTGGAAACCATCCAGAAAGATCTGGACAGACGGGAACATGGCAGATGATCAGTCCAAATGGGGGGCGCGCCCCATTCTGGACAGCTGCAAACTTATAAGTATTTTTAATAAATAAATCGGATTGTACGGATACAATGATATATGTTAAACTAGACCGTGTCTATAACCCTAAATTGCAAGTTACTATTGAACACAAAGTTACAGATATCGGAGGAATCATATAATGGGTGGATTTTTTGGCGTTACTTCAAGGGAAGACTGCGTGATGGATTTGTTTTTTGGAACCGACTATCATTCCCATCTGGGGACCCGCCGCGGCGGTCTGGCCGTATACGGTCCGGGAGGATTTCAGAGAAGTATTCACAATATAGAGAATTCCCCTTTCCGCACCAAGTTCGAACGGGATGTGGAGGAGCTGGCGGGCAATTCCGGCATAGGGACGATCTCGGACAATGAGCCCCAGCCCCTGCTGATCCAGTCCCACCTGGGCAGCTATGCCATCGCCACAGTGGGGAAGATCAACAACAAGGAACAGCTGGTGCAGCAGGCATTTGAAAACGGACATATTCATTTTCTGGAGATGAGCGGCGGCCATATCAATGCCACAGAGCTGACGGCAGCTATCATCAATCAGAAGGAGAGTCTTGTGGACGGGCTTTTGCATGTCCAGGAGGTGATTGAGGGGTCCATGACGATCCTGCTTCTGACACCGGAAGGTATCTATGCATCCAGGGACCGGTATGGGCGTACTCCGGTGATGATCGGGCGCAAGGACAGCGGATTCTGCGTTTCCTTTGAAAGCTTTTCCTATATTAACCTGGGTTATCACCATTATACGGAACTGGGGCCTGGGGAGATCGTACTGGTCAATGCAAACGGCGTACAGTCATTAAGTAAGCCCAGACAGGAGATGAAGATATGTTCCTTCCTGTGGGTCTATTACGGATATCCCACCTCCTCCTATGAGGGGATCAATGTAGAGGAGATGCGCTACCGGTGCGGCAGTATCCTGGCACAACGGGATCTGGGCTGCCGTGGAGACTGCCCGGGCTGTGGCGGCAGTCTGGATAAGACAGACGGGGAATGTGGAGGAAGCAGTGCGGGCAGACCGCAGACCGCAGATGGAACCATCCATCCGGATATTGTGGCTGGCGTGCCGGACTCCGGTCTGGCCCATGCCATAGGCTATGCCAATGAATCCGGCATTCCTTTCTCCCGGCCATTTATCAAGTACACGCCCACCTGGCCCCGTTCCTTTATGCCGCAGAACCAGAGCCAGAGGAATCTCATCGCCAAGATGAAGCTGATCCCGGTGGATGCCCTGATCAGGAACAAACGTCTGCTTCTCATCGACGACTCCATTGTCCGTGGAACACAGCTGGGAGAGACCACAGAGTTCCTGTACCAGAGCGGTGCAAAGGAGGTTCATATCCGGCCTGCCTGCCCGCCCCTGCTGTTCGGCTGTAAATATCTGAATTTTTCCCGTTCCAACTCGGAGCTGGATCTGATTACCAGAAGGATCATACAGGAACGGGAGGGGGAGCATGTCTCCGCTGAGCTGCTGTCTGACTATGCAGATCCGGACAGCCAGAATTATGCCCAGATGCTGGAGGAGATCCGTCGCCGCCTGAACTTTACAACCCTGAAATACCATCGTCTGGACGATCTGATCGAGTCCATCGGCCTGCCCAAGGAGAAGCTGTGTACCTACTGCTGGGACGGGAAAGAGTAGACAGAAGGGAACATAAGACAGGCAGCCGTTCCTGCATGGAACCGGTCCGCGGTTTTGGGACTTATGGTCTGGCTGGCAGAACAGGAACCAGAAGCAAGGAAACATAATAAATGTACTCTCCGGGTCTTTCCAAACCTGCCTTTGGAGCTGAGCATCTGACAAAAAATATCTCACAAAATCAGGCACGGTGGGATTCCGGGAGTACATATATAAAGAAAGCGGTGAATCATGAACAGACAATTGCTGCACACCCCGGAAGGTGTCCGGGATATTTATTCGGAAGAATGTGCCAGAAAGCTGGCTCTTGAGGAACGGATCCGCTCGGTCTTCCATCTGTACGGCTATGAGGATATCGAGACTCCCACCTTTGAATTCTTCGATATATTCAACAAGGAGCGGGGCAGCGTCACTTCCAGCGAAATGTTCAAGTTCTTTGACCGGGACAACAACACCCTGGTTCTGCGTCCAGATATGACGCCGTCCATTGCCCGTTGTGTGGCCAAGTATTATATGGATGAGCAGGGGCCGGTGCGTCTGTGCTATGTGGCGCCATCCTTCATCAACAGCACCAGCTATCAGGGACGAATGAAGGAATCTACCCAGACAGGGGCCGAGCTGATCGGGGATGACAGCAGCGACGGGGATGCGGAGATGATCGCCATGGTGATCGCCTCCCTGAAGGCGGCTGGTCTGGAGGAGTTTCAGGTGGAGCTGGGTCAGGTGGAGTTCTACCGGGGCCTTGTGGAAGAATCCGGTATGGATCAGGAGACCCAGGAGAAGCTGCGGGAGCTGATTGAGAATAAGAATTTTTTTGGTGTGGAGGAGCTTCTGACGGAGCAGACCATGGCCCGGGAGCTTAAAGAAGTATTCTTAAAGCTCCCGGAACTGTTCGGGGATATCGCCCAGATCCGTCTGGCCAGAAGCCTGACGACTAACCGGCGGGCATTGCGGGCCATTGAGCGGCTGGAGCAGATCCAGGAGATCCTGGACTGTTATGGTCTGGGGGATTATGTATCCTATGATCTGGGGATGCTGAGTAAATATTCCTATTACACAGGGATCATATTTAAGGCCTACACTTATGGGGTGGGGGATTATATTGTGACCGGAGGCCGCTATGACAAGCTGCTGGTGCAGTTTGGAAAAGATGCAGCGGCAGTGGGATTTGCCATTGTGGTGGATCAGCTGATGCTTGCACTTTCCAGGCAGAAGCTGGGGCCTCAGGTATCTATGACTGAGATCATGGTTCTCTACGAACAGACAGCCCGGGTAGCAGCGATCCGGCTGGCCGGTCAGTTCCGGGAACGGGGAGTGGCAGTGCAGCTGACAAGCCGGAACCCGGAGCATGACACATGGTTTTACCAGGACTATGCCCTCCGGAATCATATCCACACTCTTTTGTATCTGGAAGGGGGTGGGAGCCAGATCACGGTCTGTGACTTAAAGGGACACAAGAACGTGGTGCAGATGACGGCGGAGTATGCAAAGTCTCTAATTGAAAAAGCGGCAAGTGCTTCAGCGGATCCGGGGGCCGGAAAGATGGCAGGAACTTCTGTGGATTCAGCATCTGGAACAATGACAGAGGAGGGAAATGTATGAGATATCTGACCTTTGCCCTGGCCAAGGGCAGGCTTGCCCATAAGTCCCTCCAGATGTTTAAGGAGATCGGGATCACCTGCCAGGAGATGGAGGATAAGCAGTCAAGGAAGCTGATTTTTACCAATGAGGAGCTGGGGATCCGCTTCTTCCTGGCCAAGGCCAACGACGTGCCTACCTATGTGGAATACGGCGCGGCGGATATCGGCATTGTAGGGAAGGATACGATCCAGGAAGAGGGCCGCAGGCTCTATGAGGTGCTGGATCTGGGGATCGGGAAATGCAGGATGTGCGTCTGCGGCCCGGAATCTGCCAGAGAGCTTTTACAGCATCATGAGCTGATCCGGGTAGCCACCAAGTATCCGGCCATTGCCAAGGATTATTTCTATAATAAGAAGCACCAGACAGTGGAGATCATCAAGCTCAATGGTTCCATTGAGCTGGCGCCCATTGTAGGGCTGTCAGAGGTGATCGTGGATATTGTGGAGACCGGCTCCACCTTGCGGGAGAACGGTCTGACGGTTCTGGAAGAGGTATGCCCCCTTTCCGCCCGGATGGTGGTCAACCAGGTGAGCATGAAGCGGGAAAATGAACGGATCACGAAGATTATCCGGCAGATGAAGGAGATATTATAGTCTATGATAGAACATAACAGTTCAGACGGGCGGCAAGAGGATAGCCCGTCTGAACTGTTACAATAGAACAGCAGGAGGCAGGGCAATGAGAATAATCAGGCTTGACGAGCAGAGCAGGAAAAATCTGCTGGAGGATCTGCTGAAACGGGATCCCAATAATTATACCAGCTATGAGACCACTGTGCAGGCCATTGTGGAGGATGTGAGAAGCCGCAGGGACCAGGCAGTGTTTGCATATACGGAAAACTTTGACAAGGTTCGTCTGGACGCGTCCAGTATCCGTGTGACAGACAGGGAGATTGAGGAGGCTTATGCCCAGGTGGATCCGGAGCTGCTGACGGTAATGCGGCATTCCATGGAGAATATCCGCAGATACCATGAGAAGCAGAAACGCAACAGCTGGTTTGCGAGTAAACCGGATGGGACGATCCTTGGACAGAAGGTGACGCCCCTTGCCAGTGTAGGAGTCTATGTGCCGGGCGGGAAGGCAGCTTATCCTTCCTCGGTGCTGATGAACATCATTCCGGCAGAGGTGGCGGGTGTATCACGGATCGTTATGGTGACTCCTCCCGGGCGGGACGGAAAGGTGAACCCGGTGACTCTGGTTGCCGCCCATCTGGCCGGAGCCACAGAGGTGTATAAGGTGGGAGGCGCCCAGGCAGTGGCTGCCCTGGCCTTCGGCACCGAGTCAATACCCAGGGTAGACAAGATTGTAGGCCCCGGCAATATCTTCGTGGCTCTGGCCAAGAAGGCCGTATATGGACATGTGAGCATTGACAGCATCGCCGGACCCAGTGAGATCCTGGTGCTGGCAGATGACAGCGCCAACCCCAGGTATGTGGCGGCGGATCTTCTGTCCCAGGCAGAGCACGATGAGCTGGCGTCCGCCATTCTGGTGACCACCAGCATGGATCTGGCTCACAAGGTATCCGCAGAGGTGGACGGTTTTGTGAAGACCTTGTCCCGCCGGGAGATCCTGGAGAAATCCCTGGAGAATTACGGCTATATCCTGGTGGCGGATTCCATGGCGGATGCCATTTCTGTGGCCAATGAAATCGCGTCCGAGCACCTGGAGATCGTTACCCGCAATCCCTTTGAGGTGATGACAAAAATCCGCAATGCCGGAGCCATCTTCCTGGGTGAGTACAGCTCCGAGCCTCTGGGCGACTACTTTGCAGGCCCCAACCATGTGCTTCCCACCAACGGCACAGCCAGGTTCTTCTCTCCCCTGGGGGTGGATGATTATATCAAGAAATCCAGCATTATCTATTATTCCAGGGAGGCCCTGGAAGCGGTTCACGGGGAGATCGAGCGCTTTGCCGAGGCAGAGCATCTGACGGCCCATGCCAACTCCATCCGGGTCCGGTTTGAGGAGGATTGATATGGCACGGACAGCAAAGATAGAACGGATTACAAAGGAGACGAAGATCCGGCTTTCCCTGGATCTGGACGGCGCCGGTAGCGCCGGGGTCAGTACGGGGATCGGATTTTTTGACCATATGCTGGAGGGCTTTGCCCGCCATGGCTTTTTTGACCTGGAGCTGTCTGTGGAGGGAGATCTGCAGGTGGATACCCATCACACTATTGAGGATACGGGGATTGTCCTGGGGAAGGCTATCCGGGAGGCAGTGGGGGATAAGAAAGGCATCGTCCGCTATGGATCCCGGATCCTGCCTATGGATGACGCGCTGCTTTTGTGCGCCCTGGATCTGTGCGGCCGGCCTTACCTGGTCTATGACCTGCGGCTGGACAGGGAGCGGGTGGGAGAGCTGGAGACGGAGATGATCCGGGAGTTCTTCTATGCCGTATCCTATGGGGCAGAGATGAACCTCCACTTAAAGCAGCTGGAGGGAAGCAACTGTCATCATATCATCGAGGGGGCATTCAAGGCCTTTGCCAAGGCCCTGGACGAGGCTACCCGGTACGACAGCCGGATCACAGACGTGCTTTCCACCAAAGGAAGCTTGTAAATGGACAAGAAGGAGGAAACACCACAAGGGTGTACCATTATGTCCAAAAAGCATGGACAAAAAGGAGGAAATTATATGCAGCTGTATCCTGCTATTGATATGAAGGGCGGCAAATGTGTCCGCCTGACACAGGGCCTGTTTGATAATGTAAAGGTCTATTCGGACACACCGGCAGACATGGCGAAGCTCTGGGTGGAGCAGGGAGCCACCTTTCTCCATCTGGTAGACTTAGACGGCGCCCTGGCCGGACATTCGGTCAATGAACCGGCCATCCGGGAGATCCTGAAGCAGGTGTCTGTACCGGTTCAGCTTGGCGGCGGGATCCGCAGCCGGGAGGCAGTCAGCACCATGCTGGATCTGGGGATATCCCGGTGCATCATCGGGACCAAGGCTGTGGAGGAGCCGGAATTTATCAAAGCCCTGGTGGAGGAGTTCGGCCCGGAGCGGATTGTGGTGGGCGTGGACGCCAGGGATGGTATGGTAGCGGTCAACGGCTGGGAGGAGGTCAGCAGTATCTCTGCTGTAGAGCTTTGTAAGCAGATGAAGACCTTTGGCATACGTCATATTGTCTATACGGATATCTCCCGGGATGGGATGTTAAAGGGGCCAAATGTCACAGAGACGGAGCGTCTGACAGAGGAGACCGGGCTGGATATCATCGCTTCCGGCGGAGTGTCAGGGATGGAGGATCTGGAGCATCTGGATGAGAGCGGGATCCAGGGCGCCATCATCGGCAAGGCCCTCTATGAGAACCGGATCTGCCTGCCTGAAGCCATCCGGCGGTTCCAGAGGGTGGGGGTATTCACCAGTTGGGAAAGCCTGAAGAAGAATCCGGACGGTCTGATACCAGTGATTGTCCAGGATTATGAAAACCAGGAGGTACTGATGCTGGCCTATATGAATGAGCAGGCATATGAGGAAACCCTGGAGAGCAAAAAGATGCACTACTACAGCCGCAGCCGGAAAAGCCAGTGGCAAAAGGGGGAGACCTCCGGGCATTTCCAGTATGTGAAGGAGCTGCGTCTGGACTGCGACAGTGATACATTGCTGGCCAGGGTAGAGCAGGTGGGAGCTGCCTGCCATACGGGAGCCAGAAGCTGTTTTTTCCGGAAGCTGGAGCCAAGATAAAAGAAGGGGGAAATAACAAGATGATCCTGCATTCCAATGACAAACTATGTGTGAAATTGACAAAGAAGGGCAGTGTTTTACAGCAGCTTAGAAACGCAGGCGGCTCGGCTGTGGGGCTTATTGCAGGAGGCTGGTGCCTTTTGGTCTGTGGTCTGCTTTTGATGGCTATCTTCGGAATTCTGGGGGCAGTCTTTGCGGTTCCAGGAGTCATACTGGTGCTCATGGGGAACTCCAGCAAGAAACGCAGAGCCAGAGATTATATGCCCCATTACCAGCAGTCCACGGGCTTCAGCGTGGAGGAGCTTGAACAGGTAGACCGGGAACTGTCTTCCCCGGATATGATCGCTGTTACCTTCGTTCATCCCAATGCCAGCAAGAACCATCCGTCCATCGGCTGTTTTATCACACCAAACTACCTTGTCATGCCTTTGATCGGTGACTGTTACATACGCCGGATCCGGGATATGGTGGCAGCCGCTTACTCAGAGAAGATTCCGGGGATCAATGGGTACCAGTTTGGTGTCCTGTACATTTCCCGGCAGGACACAGAGATCCGCAAGAACAGTCTGTTCTCCACTGAGGAGAGCCTGGAGGTCGTTGATGAGCTTTGCAAACGCAATCCGTCCATTATCCGGGATCAGATCTTTATCTACGAGGGAAAGCAGTACGATCTTCTGAAAGACGGAGCTGCCATTGTAGAGCTTCACAAGCGGGTTTGCGGGGAAGTGTGAGTGAAAGGCTGTTCCTCCGAACGGTTGCAGGTTTTATAAATATTACACAAAAATGTAACAGTTTATTTGGACAAAATAGCGAAATCCTGATAAAATCCTTTTGTAAGTTGACAAACTGTTATAACAGTTATAATATATAGACATACGAGAAAGCACCATTCTGGACAGCAAAGGATCAGGGGGTGCAGACGAGAAAGGGGGATGAGTATGGCAGAGGAAACTTTTCAGACAGCATCAGATCTTGCTTACAAGATTATCTCCCAGAAGATTCTGGATGGCGAATTTCCCCCTGGGATGAAGCTGTCCAGACGGAAGATGGCAGAGGCTACAGGGGTCAGTGTGATCCCGGTGATCGAGGCGCTGAAGAGGCTGGAGTCGGACAACCTGGTGGAGTCCAAGCCGCAGTGGGGATCCTTTGTGACGGTTCCCACACTGGAGAAGATCCGGCAGAACTACCAGCTGCGGGAGGCCATTGAGTGCCAGTCGGCCAGGATCCTGGCGAAATCCATGACCCTGGAGCAGAAGGCAGTGCTGATGGAGATTGCCACAGAGCTGGACACTGTTCCCTATACAGCGGATACGGTGATCGACAGCCGCAACTCCCATCTGATGTTCCATAGGAAGCTGACAGATTTTACGGGAAACCAGCTGCTGGTGGATGCTCTAAGGAGGATCAATCTGTTTTGGGTTCTGTGTCAGGCCATTGGAACCAATGCACCGAAGGTCGCTTACCCCAGATACTGGCACCGCTATCTGGTGGATGAGATCGCAAAAGGTGATCAGGATCTGGCAGAAGAGGTTATGCGAAGACATGTAAATGATTCATTAATTGCGATTATTGCCGCAGAAGAGCAGGCGTAAGGCCTGCCCGGAGGCGGCATATAAAAATACTTAATGTGTTATAACAGATATTTTAAGTTATAACAAAGATAACTTTTATGACGAAAGACGAAAAAATCACGAAATTCGGACATCCTTCAGTTGGAAATGCTGGAGAAGAATGGAATCCGGCCCCATGGGCAATGCTACTATGAGAATAACAGTCCGGTTACGTATGCGGGCCGGACTGTTAAAGCAGGCAGCGGTGCAGGAGCCTGAAATAAGGCTCTGGATATCGCAGCTATAAAAATAAAAGTGGAGGGAAACAACATGAAAAAAACAATGAGAAGGTTTACCGGACTGGCAGCAGCGATCTGTGTGGCGGCAGCAGCCGTGACGGGATGCGGAGGATCCCAGCCCAGTGGAGGAAGCACTGGAACCCAGGCATCCGGCGGCGGAGAGACAGCCGCCCAGACCCAGGCATCCGGGGAGACCCGCTATATCTCCATCGCCACATCCAGCTCCGGCGGTGCATTCTCCATCATCGGTACCGCTATGGCGGATATCATTAATAAGAATGTACCTGGATTTTCTGCCAATATTGAGATCACCGGAGGCTCTTCCGAGAATATCCTCCTGGCCCAGAACAAGAATGTAGAGCTGGCCATGACCGCATCCGACGTACTGGCACTGGCCCTGGCAGGAGAGGGAAGCTTTGAGGGCAAGCAGGTTCCCAGGGATTCGATTCTGGGTGTCATGGGCGGACATATGACCATCCTGCAGGTATATACCCTGAAGGACGGCAGTATTAAATCCTACTCGGATTTAAAAGGCAAGAAGATCGCTGTAGGTCCCGCAGGAAGTGTGGCCGGTGATGCCATGAAGACTATCATGGATGCATACGGGTACGAGATCAACACAGACTGGACGCCGGAATACCTGGCCCATGGCGACGGCGCGGAAGCCCTGACTGATGGCAATGTGGACGCGGTCTGCATCATGAGTACCCTTCCGGCTTCCCCGGTGGCTACGGCAGCAGCTTCTAAGGATCTGCGTCTGCTGAATCTGGACAAAGAGCAGTATGACAAGATCATCGCAGAATGCCCCTACTATATTCCGGCATCTATTCCGGCCAATGTTTACAACGGTCAGGATGAGGAAGTGGAGTACAGCTTCGGAAGCGTAAGTGTCATGGTTGCAAGTACGGACCTCTCGGAGGATGATGTATACCAGATGGTCAAGGCACTGATGGAGAACAATGATGTGCTGGTAGCCGCTTATCCCCAGTGCGACGAATGGTGCCTGGAGAATGCCACCAGAGGTCTGGAAGGACTCATTGACATGCATCCGGGTGCTGTTAAATACTTGAAAGAGGTTGGCGTAATGGAGTAGAGCCATTTAAGGTGAGATAAGAGAAACAAAGGAGGATATCATGGCAGCTGGAAAAGGAGATATGAAAGCTGGAATTCAGAAAGCAGTAATCTTTGCCATTGGTTTTTCACTGGCAGTCTTCCATATATATACATCATTTTTTGGGGCATTGCCGTCCTATCAGCATAGGATCATCCATCTGATCATGAGCATGATGCTGGTTCCCTTGTGCTACGATCTGTTCAAATGTAAAAACAATACGGTGAAGCTGGCTTACCAGGCTCTGCTTATTGGAATTCTGGCAGTGATCGGAATTTATTCCTATTCCATTGCCAATGATATGTGGAAGCAGAGCGGTACCATGTCCAGTACAGACATGATTCTGGGCACTTTTCTGGTGATCATGCTGCTGTTCTTTACCTGGCGGGTGGTGGGGGCAGCCATGCCCATTATTGCTGTCATCTGTATCTTGTATGCACTGCTGGGACCAAAGCTTCCCAGGGGAATCGCACACAGAGGCTATAACTGGAGCCGTATCACGGAGCTTCTCTTTAAGGGAACCAACGGAATTTTCGGGACACCCCTGGGGGTATCCTCCATCTATGTGTCGGTATTCGTGATCTTCGCCGGGGTGCTGGAAGCTTCCGGGGCGGGTGATGTGTTTATCCGCCTGACCCAGTCACTCCTTGGCGGTTTCCGCGGCGGTCCGGCCAAGGTAGCTGTGGTAGCCAGCAGTCTGTTCGGAACCATCTCCGGCAGTGCCGTGGCTAATGTGGTGGGAACCGGATCCTTTACGATTCCGCTGATGAAGAAGAGCGGCTTCAACTCCGAATTTGCCGGTGCTGTGGAGACGGCAGCTTCCAGCGGCGGTCAGCTGATGCCTCCGGTTATGGGTGCGGCAGCCTTTATCATGGCAGATTATATCGGTTCCTACCAGCAGGTTCTGGTAGCGGCTATTATCCCGGCCATCCTGTTCTACATAGCGTTGTTTATGATGATTGACTTAGAGGCTGTGAAGAACAACCTCCACGGCCAGTCTAAGGATGAGCTTCCCAATTTTAAGGAGGAGCTAAAGAACGGCTGGTTCCTTCTGCTTCCCCTGGTGCTTCTGGTGTTCCTTCTGGTGGGAGTACGGTATTCCGCACAGAAGTCCGCTTTCTTCTCTATCATTTTCCTGGTGCTGATCATGCTTTTGTATCCGGGAAAGAGAAGGAAATTCAAGGATGTCATGCAGCTGATTGCAGGCTCCTCCAAGGGAATGGTCAGTGTGGCGCTGACTACCGGTACGGCAGGCATCATTGTGGGAATTCTGATGCTGACCGGCATCGGCTACAAGCTTTCCTCCCTTCTGATCACCGTGTCCGGGGGCAATGTGTATCTGCTTCTGCTTCTGACCATGCTGACTTCGGTCATTCTGGGTATGGGTATGCCTACCTCCGCGGCCTATGTACTGTTGGCTACCCTGATTGTTCCGGCATTGGAAGAGCTGGGTGTGGTCAAGATCGCGGCCCATTTCTTTGTGTTCTACTTTGGAATCATGGCAAATGTGACCCCGCCGGTTGCGGTGGCAGCCTATACGGCAGCGGGAATCGCGGAAGGAGATTCCATGAAGACCGGTCTGGTGGCCTGGAGGCTGAGTCTGGCAGGCTTTCTGATGCCATTTATGTTCTGCATCAATCCGGCCCTTCTGGGGCAGGGAAGCACTGTGGAAATCATCATGGCCATCCTTACAGCCCTGATCGGATCCTACGGTCTGGCCACTGCGGTGCAGCGGTATTTTAAGGGCAGTCTGTCCTGGCTAAAGACCCTGGTGGTACTGGCAGGCAGCGTCTGTATGATGATGCCGGGAACATCCACGGATCTGATCGGAATCGTATGTATCAGCCTGGTCTATGGGGTGCAGATCGCCAATGCCAGGAAGACGCGGGCAGCGTAAAAGTGCGTTGGCGGTACAAGTCTGGCTGCCATAAAAATTGAGAAGAGAGAGGTTTGAAAACATGGTATACAAGGTATTGATTCCCCAGGATATCGCAAAGGAGGGAAAGGACTTCCTTCTGGAGCGTGGATATGAGATCAGGATGGGTTCCGGAGCTACGGAGGAGGATCTTGTACGGGATGTGGAAGACTGTGACGCGATCCTTTTGCGTACCGCGCCGGTCACCAGGGCTGTGCTGGAGGCAGGTAAGAAGCTGCAGATCGTGGCCAGACACGGAGCCGGGTACAACAACGTGGATCTGGAAGCAGCCGCAGAGCGGGGGATCTGGGTGACCAATGCACCGGATTCCACTACCAACTCCGTGGCAGAATTTACCATGGGGGCAATCATCGCAGCGGCTAAGAGAACATTTCTGTTAAATAAATCTTTGAAGGAGAACAATTTCTTCTTTAAGAACCAGCACAAGGGTGTGGACCTGATCGGTAAGACTCTGGCCGTCATGGGCTTTGGCCGGATCGGAAGGGCGGTAGCGAAGAAGGCTTTCTATGGGTTTGATATGAAGATCATTGCTTATGATCCTTTTGTGAAGCCGGAGACTGTGCCGGAGTATGTGACCATGGTGGACTGGGAGAAGGCCTTTGGGGCAGCGGATTTCGTCTCTTTACATATGCCCCTGACCAGGGAAAACAAGGGAAGCGTAGGCGCAAAGGAATTCGGTCTGATGAAGTCCACAGCCTTTTTCATCAACTGTGCCCGCGGCGAGGTGGTGGATGAGGCAGAGCTGGTCAAAGCGGTGCAGGAGGAGAAAATCGCGGGTGCATTTACCGACGTATTCAGTCAGGAGCCGCCGTCCATGGACAATCCCCTCCTTACCCTGGAAAATGTAAGTGTGACGCCCCACATGGCCTCCAACACGGAGGAGTGTATGCGGCTGATGGCTACCCAGGCGGCTTCCCAGATCGATCTGGTGCTGTCGGGACAGCAGCCCACCTGGCCGGTGAATAAGCCGGTTGGGAAGCAGAACAAATGATCGATTTCTCGAAGTTGTTAAATTTGCAGGGAATGCTGTTTCCCCATTCGGTCTGAAGGGTGTGATAAAATTCACGCTTCAGGCCGTTTTTTGCTTTATAGGAAATTGCGTCCTATAAAGTAAAAGCCCTCCGGGCAGGATCGCAACACGAAGTGGGCTTGTTCACTAAGCTCATTATATTCGCTAAGTGAGTCAATGCCTGCGGCAGAGAGGAATTATATCGCTGAAGCGATCCGCCGCAGCAGGATTCTTTGTTCTATGCATACAGTATGCAAAAACACGTGCTGGCATCATGTTTTCTGCATAGTCAGGGAAAATGTAATGATTTTGTAATAAATTCCATACTTTTTGTCCATACTAAAGACTAAGTAATTAGACTAAAACAGTGGTCCACCATATGTCCGCTGGCGTTAGCCACATGTCAAAGCTGATAAGAAGGTGCTTATGCGGCCCAAAGCAGGTTTGCCGTAACAGCTTCGATAACCCCTGAACAGTTATGGTTTGCAGCACACTTCCTTATCAGATTTGACGCTTGTCTGAATTGTTATGAGATATTTGACCTGCGGATGACCTGGTGGATCAGGGTACATGACAAGGAGTATGGAAATGAAAAAATATATGGCATTATTTCTGACGATCGGTTTCAGTGTGTTTTTGTATACCGTTCCAGCTATGGCGGAGAAGGATACAGCGTCAGGGAAACCAGCTACGGTCAGGGAATTTGCTCGGGAAAAAACATGGGAAGTGACAGAATGTGTGGTGGAGCAGTCCAGGAGGGACCTGGATTCCCAGCAGCTGTCCTGGCAGGAGGGGTACAAAATGACCATACCTGCCGGTGGGATGGCTTATTCCGGGGAGGATCTGGAGATCCTGGCCCATGTGATCTGCGGGGAAGCTCAGAACTGTGACGACCAGGAACAACTCTATGTGGGGTCAGTGGTTCTTAACAGGAAGAACCACAGTGCCTATCCCGATACGATCTGGGGTGTGGTATTCCAGCGGGGGCAGTATGCCTGCACCCGGGACGGCAACTACTACCGGACCCCCACGGAGGCCAACTACCGGAACGCCAGATGGCTCCTGGAGAACGGGAGCGTCCTTCCGGGGAATGTGGTGTACCAGTCGTCCCATAGGCAGGGGAGAGGGGTGTATCTACAGACAAAGCATCATAAATACTGTTACCGGTAACCCTTTGCCAGCAACCGCAAGGCAAATGAAGGAAATGGTGTTGGAAATCCCGGAAAAATGTGATACCATATACTTACAGAAAGTATGCTGGTCATCCGCGGACAAGAAAGGAGAGGGATGAAACATATGACAGATAAACAGCTGGAAGTTATCATGAATCTTGTAGCAGATAAATTTGCAGGCTGCAAAGACATGGAAGAAGTGAGGAAAGCGATTGAAGAAGTAAGAAATATGGCACGGAAAGAGAGAGCCGAATAACCTGCCGATGGAATGGACAGAAAGAACCAGAAATAAACGGCCATCATGGGCAGCAGTTCCGGGATTACCGGAGCTGCTGCCCATGAACTGTGATGTCAAAATTCATGATGCACCCTTCGGAAGAGAACTCCCAGGGGAATCTCAATCTGCTGTCCCGGCCAGATCCGGTCCGGATTCTGGATCTGGTTGGGGATATAGGAAGCAATCTCATAGGCCAGATTTGGATCCTCCCCATATTCCATGGCGATCTGGGACAGATTTTCCCCTTTCTGGACCTGGTGGTAATAGGGCAGGGATACAAAGGTGCTTATCACCTGCTGTCTCACCTTTTGGTTTCCTATCCCTTTCTCCTGGCGGGTTCCGGGAAAGGTCTCAAAAACCACCACCCAGTTGTACTGCTCAGGCCGGGTCACCGGAATGTACACGGATGCCTGACGCAGCAGCTTCTCCGGATTGTCCTTGGGGTGAATTCCCACCACTACAGTGAAAAAATCATGGTAGGCCGTCCTGAAGGTTCCCGGGTTCAGACTGATGATCCGGTTTTTTACATCATCCTCCAGGGCCTGCCCCAGAAGACGGTAGAGGAAATCCTCGGATTCTACATACTCCCGGATAGCTGCTTCTGAGGAGAAGTCAAAAGTGTTCCATTCCTGAAACACCAGAATCCGTCCGTAATCCTTCTCAGGATCTACTGTCAGCTCCACATCCCAGTTCCGTATATTGCATTTACCCAGATTGCACCAGACGATAATTTCCGCTGCCTGTTTCTCACCCTTCATCAGATCGTAGATCAGAAGCCATTCGGAATTATCCTCCCGCAGCTCCCAGGTATAGGCTTCTGTCACCGGTTTTCCTGTGACCTCTTCCAGATATCCGTTGATCCCGCCCTCTTCAATGAAGGCCTGCACTTCCTGGGTGCTTCCCTGTAAGCGGTCATCGACATACTCGGCCCAGTCCTGGATCACCCCCGTGGAAGCTTCTTTCTCCCATTCCGGAACAAAGGTCAGGGTACAGGCATCTGTGGATCCTACATACCAGTCCAGGGGATATTCCATATAGAAAGCATCGCTGCAGAAAGCTTTGTGGCGGGTAACCCCTCCCTCAGGCTCCCTGGGATCTATATAATCCGTCAGATCCAGCCCCATAAACCGCAAATAGATTTTGGGAAATGTATCCGTCCGGTCCTGGTCCTCGTGCTTCCTTCTGGTGTCCGGGTTCTCTTTCAGGGATTTTACATAGGCCTCATAGTTTCCGTCATCCATACAGTTTAACCCGCCTACCACATAGGCGGAAAACATGCCTCTGGAATAGCCTTGGGAAGCAGGATCCGTATCCCTGGGACTGACCTGGCCCACAGAATAGCCGGCGTCCTCCCATTCTGGCTGCTCCTGCCCCCACTCCGCCGTATCCAGTGCTTCATCCAGCCAGACCGGATTCCAGCACGTCCACCCCACATACGCCGCTATCATCATCTGTAACAGCATTTTCCCCATAATATGATTCCTCCTTGAGTCCGCAGTGCAGCCCTATGGAAAAGGCCAAATAAGAAGCTGCTTATATCTGATTTTTCTTACTGTCAAAAAATGCAAAGGCATCAATGGCTTCCAGAATATCCGCGAATTCCTCCCGCGGCGCCAGCCGGATATAGCGTTTCAAAAGCTCCGTCTCCTGCTTCTTGTAGCGCCCGTAGAAGATATCGAAGAGATTGTGGCCCCGCATGTAGATTCTGAATTCTTCAAAATAAGTCTTTAAATCCTCTACAGATTCCAGATCCTTTCCAAGAATTTCTTTCAAATGTCTGCCGCAGGTGAGACGCCCTAAGTAGCTCTGCCATTTTTCCAGGAGAATTTCCCAGAATTCATCTTCATTTTTCACGACGCCAAGCTGTGCCATGATCCCGGGATTGAGGAAATAGTTCTCAAAGGAGTAGTATTTCAGGATCAGGACATTGCGGCGGCGGACCTTGGGAAGCTTGTCGGCATCCTGGAGGTTCCGGTCGTCGTAGTACTGACACAGCTGTCTGGCCAGCTGTTCCCGGTCCTTGCCGTCCCCATCCCGGATCATGAGAAAATGATCCCGCAGATAGACCTGGTTCATGTATTTCAGGTTGGCGTAGGTGCGGATATTGGTGCAGCTGTTGGTGGTCAGGATGGAGATCCGGGCCAGACTGCCGTCCTTGTCACGAAGCCCGGAATAGTAGTTTTCCAGCAGAAGCGGCAGGCGGCTCTTGTCCTGCTTGCCCTCCACGATGAAGACAAAGCTGACATTTAAAAGATCCACGGCGCTGTAGCCTAAGTCGTCCAGGATCTCATCGATATCCGCGTCTTTGCGGACATAGGAACGCCCGTCACGGTCTGCCTGGACCTGACGGATATGGCGGTTGCCGAAGTTTGCGATCATATTGGGCGAATGGGTGGTGAAGATCACCTGGTTCTTCTTGGAAAGCTGGTAGAGGATCTCGCTGGCGGTCTTCTGCATGGAAGGATGGAGGAAGAGCTCCGGGTATTCCACCATGATAATGCTGGCGATCCGGCCTGCATCCTCTACATAGGTCTCCAGCAGGGACAGCATGTAGATGCTTTTCATACCATTACTCAGCTGTTCAAGGGAACCCCCGTTCTGGCTTTCGGTCTGCCAGACTGAGGTGTCGATGTGGAACAGCTCGTTGCGGTTGCAGGTCAGGGTAATCTTCAGCTCCTCCGGCCCGCCGTTTTTATGGTAGTTTTCGTTGAGACGGCGGGAAAAGCTGTTGAGATTCAGCTGGTACATCTTGTATTCCAGAAGCTTGGCAGTCTCACAAAGCTGCAGGTCTCCCGGCTGTTTCTGGTTGATCAGCCCGATGCAGGAAAAGCACTGGTTGCACAGCTTTGCATCATCGAACATGCAGATATCCGAGCGGAGCCTGACTAACTGCTGGTCATCCTGGAACATAAGCAGATCCTCCTGCAAAAACCGTACATCCCGGCTGGTGCTGATGAAATAGAGCTGGGGAAGAATCTGGGGGATATAGCGGTTGTGTCTGCGGACTCCATCTGTGTAGCGCACCTCCCGGTGGTGGTTGATGATGCAGGAGAAGGCCAGCTGTCCGTCCGAGAAGGAGGGAAGCTTTGTACAGAAATCCCTCAGCCACGCGTCATAGCGCCGGTACTGGCTCACCAGCCGGTGGCTGTGGAACAGGCGCAGATCCTCCTGGCTGATCTCCAGGATCAGGGAGATTTCAATATTCTGTTTCTTGTCATTGAAGTCAGCATCCTCTACCTGATAATTGCCCAGGGCGGCCCGTATGGCATTGAGGATCCGGGTCTTGCCAGTGTTGTTCTTGCCCACCAGGATCAGGGCATTCTCAATATCCGGGATCTTCAGGCTCTGGATGGATTTGAAATTCTGGATGTACAGGTTGGATATGCGCATGGGCGGCTCCTTTCAGGGGTGACAAAAGGGGAAGACAGGTGCCGTAACAGTCCGGGGGGACCTGAACTGCTGCAACGGCAGATGTTTTGTATGGCAAATAAACAGAATTACAATTGCTTCCATAAAAGTTATCATATACATGACGGAACTGTTATTATTCTATGATCTTTTCATTGATTTCCAGCAGCATTTCATTGATGCGCATCAGGTTCAGACGGTTTTCGATTCCGTAGAGAATGACCGCGTCACGGGAAGAGCGGGAATAGAGGATTGCGGCACTGGCACATTCCAGAAGTCTGCGGATCTCCTTCACGGAAAAACCTGCGGCAATGCCCAGAGCTAAAATCTTGTCCCGGCCCGGATGGCGGGAGCCGTTTAGTACCTGGTAGGCGTAGGTGCGGTCCAGATTGGAATCCCGGATCACATCGGCTTTTTTCAGATTGTGCTGGTCTAAAAGAAGCTGAAAGGTCTGGGAAAAGGATAGTGCGGAATCTGGAACCGTGTGCTGGTCCAGATAATTGGCCAGGTCTTTCCGGGAATGGGTGCTGGTCAGGATATTTTGCAGTTCTCCGGTGGAAGGTGGTTCGATGGACATATATGGTTTCCTTTTCTGTAAGTATGGTTAGATTTCCGGAGAACAGGTGGTTTAAGTCTCTGGAGGATATGGAACTATGATACCATAGAAACCTGATATTTTCCAGTTTAATAAATCGGGAGTACATCAGTATATGAGGAGGCATGAACGTGAGTTTTCAGGATGAAATGAAACAGATGTTTTCACGTGTTGTAGCAGGGGAGGCAGAACCAGAAGAATGGAGAACATGGTGGAACAGCCATAAGAGCAGGCTGGAAGAAATCCTTAGCCGGGGAGACCAGGGACGGATCATGCCGGTTTTGTGGAGCGCCAGCTATCGTTGGATGGCAAAGACCCAAAAAGGCGTTGCTTATTATTTTTATTCCCAGGGACGTCCGGTGAAGGTTTCCGGGTATTATGAGGAGAAAATGCTGGAGGAGGAAAAGCGTGCCAGACAGAAAGCCATGGAAGGATACCATAGGGATACAGCCTATGCCAGAGGGCAGTGGGAGAGGTATCTGAAGGAGCGCCCAAAAGCTTACAATGATCCCAGAGAACCAATCGCGGTAATGTATCGTAATGCACAGCTTTTTGTCAGGACAAGGCAGATTGGGGATGCAAAAGAGCGCCATAACGCGGTCCGGGAGACTTATGAGGAGGTGTGCCGGTTCATGCGGTATTATCATGGACTGGCAAAAAAGGCGGAAACGATTTTGACGGACCAGTACAGGGAGATAATAGTGTAATGCTTTGAATCAAAAACGAAAAACAGTAATAAGAAAACTCCTTTTGGAATTGTCTGCCCCTTAAAAACAGGTTATAATCGTACTAATAATCGGGATTTGGTGATGTGCTGATGAAAAATCCAACTGAAGAGTCAGTCCATGATACAGGTTCGGTATCTTAATAAAATGGGCTTTCTTTTGTATGCTGCACTTTGCCGGATTAAGCCGATATATACAAATTTTTTTAAGGAGAAATACTATGAGCACACAGCCGGATTTTCCTTTTGACATGACGGGGTATACCTGCTTTTCTATCATCAACTGTCCTATGGAGCAGGCAATTCAGCTTTTAAAGGAGTATCCCGACCTCTGCGCCGCAGAGGACAGAGTTCCCTTTTCATTTCAGATCGCCGCTTTGCCGGAGGAGACAAAGTGGACTCTTCTGCGCTGGCCACGGCCAGGGCGGTTTTACGATTTGATGAACCTGACTATGTGGCTGATGGGCTATCGTGCAGGACTGGGCGGTGAGAACCCCATTTTTGTCGCGCTTCCCCCTGCAGAGCGGGCGGCGGAGGGCCCGCTTCTGGCCCGGCCTGACTACGACAACCAGTTTGGTGATTCCGTGCTGGGTTTCTGGCAAAACTGGAGCTTCGATTACACAATACCAGGAGAGCGGCTGCGCTGGATCGGTGAGGACGTATTCCCCCGGGAGTATTTCTTCAACGGCCGCGGCTATTCCTCTACTGGTTTCCGGCTGGAGTGGCTGGAACATTCAGAACGTATTCTGGAGTGGGTAGAGTGTCTGGTTTCGATGGAAAAATGACATATAAAGAAATCGTGCGTTTGGGATCCGGACGGGATGTGTGGCTGGTGCTGGAATCTGAAACAAATAAGGTGTTTATAAAGAAATGCCGGAAGGATTTTAAGCAGGAGGTTTATGAAAGCATAAGCCGTATACAGAGTCCCCATATTCCCCGGATCTGCCATTGCCAGCAAAAGGAAGGCACACTCTATATTATAGAAGAATACATTGCCGGAGAGACATTGCTGGAGAAGATGGAACATGGATACGTGTTTTCAGAAAAGGAAACCATGGAGATCATGGTACAGCTGTGTGAAGCCCTGGAATGTCTCCACATACGGTTTACACCGATTATCCATCGGGATATTAAGCCGTCTAATATTATGCTCTCCAATGACGGAATTCTGAAGCTCATTGATTATAATGCTGCCCGCTGTTATGAAAAAGGGGCAACAAAGGATACGGAACATATGGGAACACAAGGCTACGCAGCGCCAGAGCAATATGGGTTTTCCCAGACCGATGTGAGAACCGATATCTATGCCATGGGAGTCGTGATGAATTATATGCTGGTGGGAAGACCGCCAGGGGAAGAGACGGCTTCCGGAGCCTTGGGGAAAATCATTAGAAAATGTATTCAGATGGATCCGGATAAGCGCTATGATTCTGTGGGCAGTGTGAAGCTGGAACTGGAGAGACTCCTGGGACGCAGGGAGGAAGAAGCGTATCCCTCCCTCTGGCTTCTTCCGGGCTTTTGCCGCCGGAAGAAATGGAAAAAGCTGGTGACCGCTCTGGGATACTGTCTGATGGTTCTTGGAGTATGGAAGATAATAGAACTGGGGCAGGTTTGGGGATACTGGCGTTGATGCAGTGGCTGTTGGGATCTGGGGTGTATGCTGGCAGCATACCACAAAAACTCCATAACATAGTAAAATGCTGACAAGGGTTACAAGTCAGCATTTTTTTGTGCGGATTTATGATGTTGGACTACATCCTGGATCAGTGATTTTATCAGTGGAAGCGTCTCTTCCGGGCATTGCGCCAGAAGAGAGGACAGTTCTGTGCGTATATAGGAAGCATCCTGACGACTGCCATACAGAAGCTCCGTAGGGTTGATTTCCAGATACTGGCAGATCTGGACAAGCCGTTCCAGGCTGATCTGGGTTTTCCCACGCTCGATTTTGCTGATAAACGTAGTGGAAACATTCAGATGCTCTGCCAGCCGTTCCTGGGTAATCTGTTTTTTCTTTCTATGGGATGTAACCGTTTGCCCAAGCTGTTGATAATCAATCATGATTGTATTCACCTCAATTTAGTTACAGTTCAGACGGGCGGCAAATCGGATAAGAAAGTGTGTTGCAAACATGTTTTTGTTTGCATAAGCGCTTTCTTATCTGATTTGACATCGGGCTGACGCCCAAAGCTTCTTGTCCCCGATGCATTTCGGGGACAAGAAGATGTCCGTCTGAACTGTTACTCAATTTATTTTATCCGAATGGGATGAAAAAAATAAGGAACCTATAGGTTTTATTGTATTGACTTATAAGTTGATAAAAGATATGCTGGAATAAGATGGAAACTGGTGACAGGGTGGATTCCATTAATGGAAAAAGGAATATAAAACTGGAGGAAAATATTCTATGAAAAGAAAAATGTTCATGTGGGTTTTTGTGATGGTCTTCTGTAGTATCATTATACTTCCGGCATTTGCCGCAAAACGTCAGAGGATACCTAATATAAATGTTACAGTTGTGACTGACAAGACAGAAATTACATTAGACGATATAGAGGTCCAGACAGGTTCCGCAGAATACTCGTGTGTCTCTAAAGAATACAATCCTATCTCGGGCCATGTTATTTTGAAGTTACAAGTCACAGACGGATATTATTTTGCCATGACAAAAGCAAGCCAGGTGATGTTGACCGGGGCTACCTATATCAGGGGAACAAAAATGGAAGGTTCCGCAGTCCTGGAGCTGACAGTCGCTCTCCCAGAAACCTGTATCTGGAAAGAGGACTGGAAAAACTGGGTACCAGATGGAAATGGAATAAAATATTTAAACGATGATGGGAGATATGCTTCCCCAGGCTGGAAAGAGATCGATCAAAAACAGTATTATTTTGATGAAAATGGCTATGTGCTTGTGGATACCCGGACACCTGACGGCTATTACGTGAATAGCGAAGGTGTATGGGATGGTAAGAGCGCCATGCAGGCAGCAGGTTCTGGGAATGATGAGATGGAATGAGGATTATTATGTATATTGACATCAAAGCATACAAATATTTTTAAGGTTTATAATCTTTCCGGAAATCCTCGAAAGCTCTATAGTGTTTATGGGCTTTCGGGGATTTGGCGTTATCAAATGTCTGGATTTTGTTGAAAAACAGGGAGGTTCAGAAAAATGGGAGATTTTAAGATCGGATGTACAGATTATTTTAAAAACAGTCAGATTAATGGCAGGTTTTCTGTATTACTTTTAACAATATTAACAGGTATATTCCTATTTGGATGTGGTTCAGGCAATAACGATCTGGTAAGTGAAGCTATTTCTGATAATCGTATAGTCAAGGAAACTGTTTCCGGCGAAATTACTCCCAGTGATAATACGGCAGATGAGACCATTTCAGTTGACAGCACAGAAAGTGAAATTATTTCCAGTAATACGATGCCGGATGAGATCATTTCAGATGATCATATGACAACCACTGCCGGTTCAGACCGTGAGACGGATGCCGCAGTGGAGACACCGCTTTTTTCCGGTGAACTGGCCTTTTTAGAGACGAATGAATTTCAAACCGCCGAAACCATCGGCGCAGGCAATGAAGAGCCTGCAGAGATCTTTGAGGAGTATCCGGATTTACTTACATCAACCCAGAAAAATTCGATTAATATGCTGAATTATATAACGGTTCTCACCCAGGAGATTAATGAATCAAAAGGAAGCCGGATTTATCTGGAATCTGTATATTCATCATTAATCAATAATATCAACCCGAATGCTGTTGATACAAGAACACAGGCACAGATGATGAGTATTCTGGATACTCTTGAGGGATACCGGATGATTAATGTCAAGAGAAAACGCCTTGAATATCTTTATGAGCAGAATCGTGCCCAGGCTCTCAGGCAGGCTATTCCGAATCCTGTAGGATTGCTAAGTGCAGTACAGTCCGGCAGTTTGCTGAAGGGGGCCGTGTCTGTTATTTATATGGCAGTGGATTCAGCATCAAGCTATACTGCGGTATCTTCACAGGCGGATTTACAATATTTGCAAGGTGGGTGGGAGCTTGATGATGCAGAGTCCGCAGAGCTGCATAACAGCAGGAAGGCTGCATTTAATTACATGATCAACATGGTACGGGATAATTCCCTGCCTGGTGATTATGCATTAACAGAAGAAACTGTACAGAGCTTTGTTGAATGGAAGAACAACACGAATCTGGTTCGTAAGACAGCATGGCTGGAAACAAACAGGGAGACTTACCAGCAACTGGGGATATATTGGCTTGAACTGGCGAGGGCTTACTATGATTCCCAGGAATATGAGAAATGTCTGGATGCCATTGACCAGTATGAAGCTGTCACTGCACGCATTTTCCGCAAGGATCTTGACTATGCAAAAGCGCTTCCCATGGCTGTCATTTCTGCCAAAGAGATTTTGGGTAATCATGAATATATTGAGGCTGCGGACAGATATACTGCTGCAATTCTGGCCAATACAAATGATGATAATTGGGCGCTGCGTTATTTTGCTGCACAGATTTATCTGGATTTGTACGCGGCAACAAAAGAAGCTGAATATTTAGATAAATCATATGAGATAGCATTTAATAATGTAAATATCCTTGTTGGTGAACAGCGCAGTCTGAATGCGGCATATCTTTCGGATGTTCGGTTGGAGAAGGCGGGCAAAAATGCTACAAAACGTGAAAAAGAGGAGATTAAACAATACAATAAACTTCTAAAGGAAGAACGCAAGACCGCTCTGCCTCCGGTAAGTGAAGCTTTATACCTGAACTGCAGTTTGTTGTTTGCATTGGCGGATGAGCGGGATATTCCATCCAGGGAGCAGATTCGAATTGAGTCCATTTTACATGAAAATGGGGAAAATATCTTTTTAACAACTGCTCTGGATGACCAGTTCTGGTTTAGCAGTCATAAAGGCAGAATGGATTCCGATGAGATCCATGTGACGTTTGATGGTGATAAACTGTCGGTTCCGGTGACATGTATTACTGACAGATCAAAAATATATGTAACAGTATCCGGATCCAATGGCAAGATGATATTGGAAGACTGGACAGTAAAAAAAGTTGAAAGACCTAAGGGCGTTGACCAGTCTGAATTTATAGCTGCATATACAAGCAGTGAGGGAGAAGATTACGAGTATCAGGCTGGTGATACAATTACTGTTAAAATAATTCCGATTGAAGAATTGTCAGAAGAACCGATAGAGTTTACATATGATGCGGTTGCCAAAAAGAAAATGAAAGTGTTGGATGATATTGTATTTGAGAGGAAGATAAAATGATGAAACGCTTCTCTGCTTTCCTGCTGGCAATATGTTTATCAGTTTCATTTCCTGGCATTGCGTCTGCATGTGACGAAAACCAGACTGGTACCTATATGGCACAGATACTGTTTGGGGATAGTGCTTTAAGCCATGAGTCAGATGAAAAAGTGAAAATGCTGTTGAACGCGCTCTATATGTGCAGTATGCAGTCAGATGGAGCGGGCCAGGAAAAGCTGGATTTTTTAAAGGGGAAAAGAATCGGTATTATTCCGTCTCTGCCAAATCTTAATATCAAAGGAGCTTATTTATCGGAATGCTCTCACAATCGCTGGGAGTATGAGTATGCGGCAGATAAAACGATACAGAGCAATAGGAGGAAGCTCCTGCAGAAAACGGTAAATAAAGTTTTTGATTTTGGTTTCATTGACAACTGGTTTGGAAGTGACAGTGGAAAATGCAACAGTTTTGCAGCTTTTCTTTATTATTCACATATTCTGTGTGATTATTTGGCGGATGATCCGGCAAATACAGAAGTATTATTTAAGAAATATACTGTCCCGGCGTATGCAGGACAGGCTCATATTCCTCTTAACAGAGATAAGCCGTCATTTACGGAAGAGGAAAAGAAATGTACCGAATCATTTGCTAAGTTCAGCCTGCTGGACAATCAGGGACGATGTGGCGCTGCTTTTGCAAATATATGCAGCGATATTATGCCTCCGGCTAATTCCAGACAACAAAATGGAAATATTGAACCGTCCGGATGGAATCAGGGAAAGTATTCTGGAATAGGGAATTCAGAACCTCTTTACCTATACCACCGGTGTCACCTGATAGCGCATCAGCTTGCAGGTGAGGATGGAGAGATCAACCTGATTACTGGAACGAGATATCTGAATATTGAGGGAATGAAAACCTTTGAGGATAAGGTTGCCAGATATGTCAGTGAGACAAGTAACCACGTGTTGTATCGGGCCACACCTGTTTTTATGGGCGATAATCAGGTCGCTTCCGGAGTCCAGTTAGAAGCATATTCTGTGGAAGATGCTGGCAAAGGGATCTGCTTTAATGTTTACTGTTATAATGTCCAGCCTGGGATCCATATCAATTATACAAACGGAAACAACTGGGTTTCGGATACTACATTTGAAAACGAAGACATGATTCCATTTGCAACTCCTAATGCAAGTGAGAGTAATCCAGATCTGATTTTTGAAATGAACAGGCATTTGGCAGTGATTTTTGATGATCAGAAGAATTCAGATAACTATATGACAATGATGAATGAAATTACTGCCGTTGCGGATCAGGCGCGGGCGGCTGGTAATAGCGGGGAAACTCGGGCAAAATACTATATGAAGCTCAAGGAATATGAGTACGAATATTTCAAGGTGTTGAAAAAGAATGTTCCTCTTTTGCTGAAAAAGGAAGATTTCTTTAAGTCAGCTTTTAAGCCATAATGATTACTTATTGAACTGTAACCATAATATTAGGTTTGTTTCGGTTTTTTAAAGAATGATTGTACATCTGCCTCACAATGAAGTATAATAGTGATGAAATGTGGAGGTTTACTATGAAAATGCCGGAGTCCGTGAATACTGGATTGTGGATCCGATTTGTATATCAATTTCCCCGATATTGCCGAGTCGCTGAATCGTTAGCTGCAAAGAAAGGGCATGTCCATTACTTTATATTTTAAATTATATGGGTATCAGGTATGAGAAGGTGGATCATGCAGTACTGGATGATTCCACAATCTCATTGGATCATGCTGCCGTCTCTGCTTCCCCGGACGGATCCGGAGACGGAGCAGGGGCTGATTCAACAAATGCATCTGATCGGGAAGAGACAACTGATTCCGAAGAAGGCTCTGGGGATGGAGCATCAGCTGATTTAACAAATACATCTGGTTCGGCAGAGACAACTGATTCCGAAGAAGGCTCCGAAGATGGATCAACAGCAGATTTGACAAATGCATCTGCCCCGGAAGAGACGTCAGCTTCCACAGATACATCCGAAGCTGCCGAGACAGCTGGCTTAACGGATGAATCCGATCCGGCAGAGATTCATGTTTCCACAGACGGATCCGGACATGCAGCTATGGATGGTTCTGCAGCCTCGTCTGAAAAGGCAGATTCAGGCAGTACTTCGGGTTCAGCAGAGCAGCCTTTGGAGTTGGTAGATTCAGGATGGTGTATCAGTTCTCAATCAGGTGATATTGTCTATATCGATTTTTGTGAGATGATATATAACCCAAATAAAGACGTTATCGCAAGTTTTCCCACAGCAATTGCCACTGTCAGACATAGTGACGGGCATATATTAGCTACAAAAGAGCAGATGGGAAGCATCGTTATGCCAGGAGATACAATCACACTTTGTAGCTTCTTGTCAATACCGGCTTCTGGTGTGACGGATGATATGCAGATTATTTTTGATGTCGACTGGGTTGAGTGGGAACACAGCACGTCGACGCATTCTGCTGTAAAAACTACAGATTTTGCCATTACTAATGTATCAGAAAGCAGCAGTAAGGATCAAAGCTTTGTTACAGGAGAGATTACCAATCATTATTCTGAAGATATTAATAAGGTGTATTTATCTATGATATTAAGAAAAGATGGTGAGATTGTTTACATAGATGATACATATCTGGATAGATTGAGATCTGGTAAGACAAAGGCCTTCCAATTCTGGCGATATGATGAGTGGCCTGAGCATGATACGATTGATATTTCTGCGTTAGTCTGGTCAGGATAAATACCTTGATCCGTTCGTAATTTGTCAACAGATCATTTCTTCTGGGAACATAAATAGGGTAACAGTTCAGGTGTGACATCTTCTTGTCCCTGAAAAGCGTCGGAGACAAGAAGCCACTGGTGTCAGCCTGATATCAAATCGGATAAGAAAGCGCTTATGCAGACAAAAGCGTGTTTGCAACACACTTTCTTATCCGATTTGCTGCCGTCTGAACGGTTACTAAATAGGAGCAGGGCAAGATGGAAAAGCGGGAAAAATCCGCGTCGTTGCAGGCATTTGCGGGAGAACTGGAGCAATATGAAATGCTTATTGCAAAAGAGTTCAAATCCTTCCGAAAGGGAAGGAAACTTTGGGGGAAAATCCTGTCCCTTACTGCCGCAGAAAAACAGAAGGCGTTCCTTATTCAGGAATTTGTCTTTCCTGGTGATCCTGAATCTATGATGGAAGCGCTGTTATATGTAAAGTCACAAATGGCAGCTTTGGCATCTGAAAGTTCAAACCGGAAAACCTGGTACTGGGCACATCTCTGGAAAGAACGGGCAGAGCAGCTGTATGAGAAAGTGAGGATTCTGACCAGAGAGAATACTGTTGCATCCCAGGTTTATGCTGAGATTGTCAGAAATGAAAAGAAGATAAAAAATTCTGCCAGATTGCGGGTGCTTCTCACTGGCGGAGTGATTCTGGCCGCCTTGTCTGTGATTTTGATCTTGTTTTCTGTGCCGGAAAGAAAGGAGGACCGGATCATTGCTATTCACAATTTTACATTTTCCGTTCCATTGTACTGGGGGGAAGAGGGGAGCAGGCCGGACTATTACCAATATTATAGAAGGCAAAATGCAGGCCAGACGGCGCAGGAGCAAGGGGCTTTTACCGGGACAGAAGCATATTCTGACCAGCTGTCTGATGCAGAGGCTGACAAGGGAGTCATAATGCTGAGTATCGCATGCCCCATAGATGATGATCTGGTTACCCTGGATGCACTTTATGCAGATAACGAGAATATGATCCAGTCGCTGGAATCCTGGTTTCCTGTCTGTCAGGTTACAAAATATGAGGATTTCCAGTCAGATGATGGGGTGAAGGGAATCTTATACAGTTATCAGGCAATCATCAATATAGAAGGTACTGATTATGAAGTGTCTGGAAAATGCTTCTGTTTCCCCTCTGTTGAAGATAACCGGTGGTTCTTTGTTGTGGTGAACAGTATGGATAATCCCTCCTGGGACTACGAGGAGGATTATATGGAGCTGCTGGCGTCCGTCCGGCAGACCATCCATTGACAGAGGACTGCCCAGGAAAATGGGAGCGCACCGTCAAAAGAATTATCTGGAATCCATGAAAAAGAGCGGATCGTGATCAGATGAAGATGCCGGAACTTGCCAGAAGGCAGGGGGAAATCATACGAAATGAAAGGGGGCACAGTGGCAGTGAAGCCGTTACCAATAGGAATTGATGATTTTGGAAAGCTGATAAGCAGCGGTTTTTATTATGTTGATAAAAGTATGCTGGTGAAAGAACTATTGGATAGGAGGGGGGAGGTAAATCTGTTCACCCGTCCGCGCCGCTTTGGCAAAACCTTGAATATGAGCATGCTGAAGTGCTTTTTTGAGGATACCATGGAGCCTGCTGCAAACGAAAAGAATAAGGGACTGTTTTCCGGACTCAAAATTATGAATCAGGGAGATACTTATCTGGACTGGATGACAAGCCGGTGCGTGATTAATCTTTCTTTTAAATCTGGTAAACAGCCCAATTGGAAGCTGGCCTATGGCTGTCTTGTAGAAGAAATCAGCAAAGAATTTGTGAGGCATAGTATAATCAGGGACACTTTGAAAATCGAAGAGCACCGGCGCAGGTTCGACGATATCATGAATCTGCGGGGAAGCTGGCAGGACTATGTTACATCAATCCGTTTTCTGTCTGACTGTCTGTACCAGTATACCGGACAAAAGGTTATCATTTTAATAGACGAATACGATGTGCCGTTGGAAAACGCCTATTTTGCAGGCTTTTACAATGAGATGGCAGGTTTTATCCGTTCCATCTTTGAGTCTGCCCTTAAAACAAATCCAGGCCTGGAATTTGCTGTAATTACCGGCTGCCTGAGAATCACGAAAGAGTCTATCTTTACCGGGCTTAATAACCTGGAGATGATATCAATTCTGAACCATTCTTACGGTGAATTCTTTGGCTTTGTTCAGGAAGAGATTGATGAGATGCTGCAGTATTACGGGCTGATGGCGCAGAGGGGGCGGATTCAGGAGTGGTATAACGGATATCTGTTTGGCAATGTGCAGGTATATAATCCCTGGAGTGTTGCCAATTATGTGAAGGCGCTGACCGCGGCGGCGGACGAGCTGCCGGCGCCTTACTGGGCCAATACCAGCTCCAACAGTATTGTCCGGACTCTGGTGGAGAAATCCGGTGTATCAGTGAAGAAGGAACTGGAGGATTTACTGGCCGGAGGAACCATCGAAAAGCCGGTCCATGAGGACATCACCTATGATAATGTTTACGCTTCGGAGGACAACCTGTGGAATTTTCTTTTCTTTACCGGTTATCTGAAACAGATTTCCCGCAGGCTTGAACAGGTAACCCAGTATGTGACAATGGGGATTCCCAATCTTGAGGTGGAGTATATCTACCAGCACACAATCAACGCCTGGTTTAAGGATGAAATAAAGGAGCGGGATTTAACGGTACTGTATCAGGCCATACAGGAGGGGAATGGAGAAACATTTCAGAAAGAATTGTCCAGGCTGCTCCAGTCCAGCATCAGTTACATGGATAACAAAGAAGCCTTTTACCACGGTTTCCTGTTGGGAATTCTTGGCAACATGAAGGAATACCTGGTCCAGTCCAACCGGGAGGGAGGAAACGGGCGATATGATATCGTAATCCGGAGCCTGGATGTGAGTCACCCGGCAATGGTGCTGGAACTGAAAGTATCCGACACATACAAAGGGCTGGAGTCCGCCTGTGACAAGGCACTGAGCCAGATTAAGGAGAAAGAATATGATTCCTGGCTTCCAGAGGAAGGGTATACAGAAGTATGGAATTATGGTATCGCTTTCTTTCGGAAACAATGTAAAATAAAAGCAGAACACCGTGATCTGGCATAAGTTTTATTAGACTGAAAGACTGGATGCTGTATGAATTATCATGGACTGCACCATCGCGGCACCACGGGGCCCTGGGAAGACGGTGGTGCCTATGCTGATCGTGACAAGAAGAAAAAATTGCTCCGCACGATTCTCCTGGCAGTGTGTGCAGTGGGAATCGGATATGAGGCTGTGGCATTCGTGATTGCGCTCTGGTATATGCTCTTGTGTGGGACAATTTATGGCCAGGAGAACTGTGGGGATGCACATAATGACCGGAATCCGGGCTGCCCAGGTTACTGTTCGCTGGTACCCAGCGAACAGTAATACAGTATTATAGCAATGAACCAAATCAGGACGTAACCGGCAATAGAAGCAGGGAAGAAGGGGGCAGCAGACAGAGGATCTATCCGATTGTCAGGATAGTCTCCCCTGGCACAACCTCTACAGGGATAAGAATCTTGATGGCGGCGCAGCTGCCGCCATCAAGTTGCCAGATCATGTTGGCAACCGTTGTCTCAGCAATGATCTCTATGTGGGTTTCGATGGTAGATATTCTGGAGGCAGCAATATTATAATATTGCAGATTATCATATCCGATCACACTGATGTCCCTGGGCACGGACAGTCCCGCTTTGATGATGGCATTGACCGCACCTACAGCCAGACGGTCATTGAAGGCGAACACGGCGGTGGGAAGAGAGTTCCTGCGGCTGATGATAAAATCGTAAAATGCTTTCTCAGCGGTCGGATAACGCCAGGAATCAGACTGTACGATCTGGTCTGGATCCAGCGTCAGTCCTGCTTCAGAAAATGCCTCTGCAAATCCGGCCATGCGTTCCTGGTTAGAGATATAGCTCTGGATACCAGTCAGAACGGCTACATTTCTATGGCCATGTTCGATCAGATGTCTGCCAGCCAGATAAGCGCCCCGGTGATTGTCTGACAAAATGGAAGGAAGTTTGTCGGAACAGCTGTTTACGAGTACACAGGGAATCTTTTGATCTACTGCAAGCTGGATATGCCTGGGAGATACGTTGCTGACAAATACGATTCCGGACAAGCCAAGAGGGGCGATCTTATCCATCATATTGTCTTCATGATCCAGTGTGGTGTAGATCAGGGAGCAGCCCTTGAGCTGGAAACCCTGTTCCAGGGAACTGAATAAAGTGGCATAAAAAGGCTCTGTAATCAGATTGCCCCGGGGAAGCAGAAAACCGATGTTTTTGTTGGAAACGATTGTTTTCTGTTTACTGTTTTCAGGATAACTGCCCAGAACAATCGTGCCCTTGCCAGGGCATTTCTCGATCAGGCCTTCGTCTGCCAGCAGCTGCATGGCTTTACGTAAAGTGCTGCGGTTCACCTGATAGGTGGCAGCGAGATCCTGCTCCGTGGGCATCAGGCTGTTCGCTTCATATGTGTGGTTGAGGATTGATTTTTTGATGTCCTCATAGATCATAGCATAACGAAATTTTTCTTTACTCATAATTTTCCTGGATTTGTCCGCTGGTGGGCTGCCAGACGGTTCCTTCCTTTGTTAATTATTTAAGTCTAACATGCATTACTTTTTCCCGCAACAAAATTATCCAATTTTTTCCTTCGTTTCCAGTGACTGCATGCCGGCTTTACTGCATTGCAAGTTCGTATGCTTCTTTCATCAGCTGTTCGTCCAGTGGTCTGGGATTGCAGGTGATGTGTCCGGTAGTCCGTTTGACCACATCAATCAGATCATCTATTGCAGGTTCCTCTTTGATATAGCCTTTCAGACTTTTCGGAGCTCTGGTGGCGTTCTGAAGACTGGTGATCCTGTCCAGAAGACGGTCAATATTTCCATCATCAGACAGGGTGCTGTCATAAACACCAAAGGCTTTGGCGATTTCCACATACGGTTCCCTGGCGAAGGCACGGTTCAGTCTGATGGAACCCGGCAGGAAGATGGAGCATGCATCACCGTGGGGGATACCAAATTCGCCTCCCAGAGGTTGTGCCATGATGTGTGCGATACCAATACCGGCAGTAATCGCTACACCACCGAAGTAGCTGGCCAGCATCATCCCGGCCCTGGCCTCCAGGTTATCCGGCTGTTCATATGCTTTTTTCAGATACCGGTCGATCAGTCCGACAGCGTTGAAGCCGTACATTCTGGTTATAGGGGTGGCGTTTAAGGATACATAGGATTCGATTGCGTGGCTGAGTGCATCCATGCCGGTGGCAACCGTAACCCTGGCCGGGAGAGTCGTGGTCAGGGATGGATCCAGAATTACCACATCCGCGATCATAGTGTTGTGATAAAGGCTTTTTTTCAGATGATTGTTGTTGTTGATCACAACGCTGGTCCTGGTGGCTTCCGCACCGGTTCCGGAAGTGGTCGGAATTGCGACGAATAACGGAGGTTCCACGGCTACGGTCCGGCCATTCATCTGATAGTCCTCCGTGCATCCCCCATTGAGAGCCAGCATGCCAATAACTTTGGCGGTATCTACCACGCTGCCTCCGCCCAGAGCGATGGTGCAGTCACAGTCTTCCGCCAGGTAGATATCTCTGCCGTGGTCGATCACATGCAGGTCCGGCTCACTTTTTACTTCATATGTAAAGCTGGCAATACCGGCTTCCCTGAGCAGGGAAAGGATCCTCAGGGAAGCATCGGACTGGGCGCTGAAGGTAACAAACAGCGCTTTTTTCTTATGATACCAGCTTAAAATACCAGGAATCTCCTGAATCTTGTTTTCTCCGAAAACCAGTCTTCTGTTGTAAACCATTTCAAAAGCTTTGTTGACTGTCATAATACAATTCTCCTTTATATTTATTTCCACGAAGCAGCGGGCCGGACGTGTATGTTCCCATGCACATATGGCGGCTGCCGCGCTGCAGGTAAGATGTTCCGCCGCCTGCTGCGGGGGACTTGACTTTGGTTTTTGGCTTGTAAATGATGAGAAAGCGTTGCGCTTTAGTTACAGTATAACGTATTTTTTAAAAAAGTCAACAAATAAATCAACAAATTTCAAAAACAAATCAACAAATAAGAAAGACGTTTAAAATCAAAAAATATAAATATATTCAGTAGAAATTGTGGAAAACGGCAAATAAATCTCAAAGATGGACCAGTTTATATGCAAAAAAACGGTTATTGAGTCCATGATATTGATAAAAAGCTAAAAACATGGATAAAAATATGGATTTTAATATTGACAACATATTGACTTAAATGTATACTTAAAACATGGAGGCGGCTTGTGAATGTTGAGTAATGGAAAGGAGACGAGTATGGAAGCATGTTTTTATTGTGAGGACGGCAGCAGACGGAAGAGTCTGATGTCTGAAATCTGCAGGCTGAACTATTCCACGGTATATTTGAACCACAACCAGAAGTTCCCAGGCAGATGTGTTGTAAAGTTTAATGACCATAAGACAGAATATTTCCAGCTGACAAAGGAAGAGCGGGATGGTTTTTTTGAGGAAGTGGCAGTTACCGCGAAGGCAATCTGTGAACTGTACCATCCTGATAAGATTAACTATGCAACATTTGGAGATCTGGTACCTCATGTACATATGCATGTGGTTCCCAAATATCAGAATGGCCCGGACTGGGGCCTTCCCTTCGATGATACCCGGGACAGGATCGAACTGGATGAGCAGGAGTATCAGAAAAGAGCAGAAGAGCTGAAAAAAGAAATTTTGAAAAATATTTAAACATGGGAGGAAAAATCATGAAAAAAATTCTGACATCGATTCTGGCAGTGGCAATGGCGGCAGGTCTGGCAGCCTGCCAGGGATCAGCTTCCGGTACGGGAACCACAGCAGCAGTCACAGATGCCCAGGCCGCTGATGATGCCGGTAAGACCGGTTCTGAGATGACCTGGAAACTTGCTACCGATGCAGCCAGGGATTATCCCACAACAAAGGCCCTGATCCGCTTTGCAGATGAGATGTATGAGAGAAGCGGCGGACGGATTTCTGTCGATATCTATGAGTCTTCCATTTTGGGTGATGAGGTATCCTATATGGAACAGCTGCAGGCCGGCACGGTGGATGTGGCGAAGCTGTCCATCGGTACTTTAAGTGGACTGTATGAGGATACCCAGGTGTTCCTGCTTCCGTTTCTCTTTAAGAATAATACAGAGATGTGGAAGGTGCTGGAAGGGGAGGCCGGAACCACCATCAAGAACGGCCTGAATGATTACAGTATTCAGGGAATCGGATTCACAGACTGCGGAAGCCGCTGCTTCTATACGACGGTGCCGGTTACATCTATTGAGGATTTTAAGGGACTGCCGGTCCGTGTACAGAACAACCAGCTGATGAATTCCATGATTGAATGTCTGGGTGCCAATCCGGTAAATGTGGCTGCCAATGAGGTATACAGCGCACTGCAGACCGGCGTATGCAAGGGCGGCGAGAACAACCCCAACATCATTCTTTCCGACAGCCTTTACGAGGTGGCCCCCAATGTGCTGCTGGACAATCATACCACGACCATGGATGTAATCTGCATGAATCTGGAACTGTGGGAGTCCTTAAGCGGGGAGGATAAGGCAATTGTAGAGGAGGCCATGGCAGCAGCGACCAGATATGACCGTGAGATCTGGGATGCAGCAGTAGAAGAGTCCCTGCAGAAGCTGAAAGACGGCGGGGCTGTCATTACCCAGCCGGATGATGCTACCCTGGATTCCTTCCGTCAGGCTATGGACCCGATCTATGAGGAATATGGAGCCAGGTATGAGACCCTGCTTAACCAGATCAACGAGACTTTGGAAAACTGATTTTATTCGCGAAAAGGAGACAGTCAGTAATGAAAGATATGGCAGAAAATGCAATCGGAAAGGTCTGTTTCGTGGTAGAAGCAATTTGCCGCATAGCACTGGTCTTTATGGTTTGTATTGTCACGGCCCAGGTAATCGCCCGCGCCCTGGGCAGCAACATCAAATGGTGTGAGGAAGTGATGCTGATTCTTCTGGATGTTATGATGTTCCTGCTGCTTCCGATTGGAATCAAGGATGATCTGCATATCCGGATTGAGGTATTTGCGAAATATTTCCCAT
>Ga0137308_100882_pt1 | contig 38220 bp, 31 predicted proteins | sample Inofrocosms_June_FD_97181 | JGI IMG/M metagenome (GOLD analysis project Ga0137308, IMG submission 97181) | Mouse cecal microbial communities from Vienna, Austria - N-Acetylneuraminic and N-Acetylglucosamine D2O microcosms_June | ecosystem: Host-associated > Mammals > Digestive system > Large...
ACAGGATTGCCTTTGCCCATATCCGCAATGTCCGCCATTACCCCAACGGGGACTTTACTGAAGCGTCCCACCGGGACTGCGACGGGGATACCGGGATTCTGGACATTATGAAGGCTTACCATGACTGCGGCTATACCGGGTATGTCCGCCCGGACCACGGGCGCCATATCTGGGGCGAGGAGTGCCGGCCGGGCTATGGCCTTTACGACCGGGCGCTGGGGATTATGTACCTGTGGGGCTGCTGGGATATGCTGGAAAAAACGGAAGGCAAGGTGGAAAAATAGCATGGAAAAATTTATGGACCAAAACTTTTTACTGTCAACGCTCACGGCAAAATGGCTTTACCATGAAATTGCAGAAGAAATGCCGATTATTGATTACCACTGCCATATCAGCCCGCAGGAAATTGCCGAAGACCGGAAATTCAACAATATTTCTGAGGTCTGGCTGGGCGGGGACCATTACAAATGGCGGCAGATGCGGTTTGGCGGCATACCGGAGGATCTGATTACCGGGAAGGGGGACCCCCGGGAAAAATTCCGCGCCTTTGCCGCTGTCCTGCCCCGGCTGATTGGGAACCCCATGTACCATTGGAGCCATCTGGAGCTTAAGCGTGTCTTTGGCATTGAGGAGCCCTTAACTTCAGAAAATGCAGATGAAATCTATGAAAAGTGCAATGAGGTACTGTCCAAGTATTCTGCAAGGGATTTGATGCGCAAGTTCCATGTGAAGGCCGTCTGCACGACGGACGACCCCTGCGACGACCTCCGCTGGCATGAAAAAATAGCTGCGGACCAGGCCATGGAAATTAAAGTCCTTCCGGCATTCCGCCCGGACAAGGCAGTGAATATTGAAAAAGATGGGTTTGCAGAATATATTGGCAGGCTTTCCCAGGCCACAGGCAAAGAAATCTGCTGCACAGAGGACGTTATCGCAGCGCTGTACCAGCGGATTGGCTATTTTAGTTCCCATGGGTGCCTTTGCGCCGACCACGGGCTGGATTACTGCATGTATGCTGAACCGGACAAGGCAGTGGCTGACAAGGTGTTCCAGATGGCTATGGAAGGGAAACGCCCGCCGAAGGAAGAAGCAGACGCCTATAAGACTATGGTAACAATTGCATGCGCCAAAAAGTATGCAGAGAAAAATTGGGTGATGCAGATACATTTCGGGTGTCTGAGGGACAACAACAAGCCCCAGTTTGGGAAGCTTGGCCCGGATACCGGGTACGATGCGGTAAACCCCCGGTCCGGGGCGGAACATGTGGCTCCGCTGCTCAATGCCTTTGCAGAAAACAAAGGCCTGCCCAAGGTAATACTTTACTCCCTGAACCCCTGCGACAATACGGCGCTGGTTTCCATTGCCGGGTGCTTCCAGGGGGACGGCATGGTTGGCCGGGTGCAGCAGGGCAGCGGCTGGTGGTTCAACGACAACCGGACAGGGATGCGGGCGCAGCTTACGGAATTGGCAAATAATGGGATGCTGGGATGCTTTGTGGGGATGCTTACCGACTCCCGTTCTTTCTTAAGCTACACAAGGCATGAGTACTTCCGACGGATTCTTTGCGAATTAATAGGGGAATGGGTAGAAAGCGGCCAGTACCCCCATGACAAAAAGCAGTTGGCGAAACTGGTGGGGGACATCTGTTTCCATAACACCAATGAATTTTTCGGGTTTGGCGTGTAAATTTGAAAGGAGAGGAATTATGGATTTACCATTGAAGATTGATTTTACAGGGAAAGTAGTAGTGGTAACTGGCGCAGGCGGGGTGCTCTGCGGGACAATGGCGCGGGCGTTCGCACAGGCGGGGGCGAAAGTAGCGGCTCTGGACCTGAATGAGGAAGCAGTGAAAAAACTTGCGGAGGAGTGCAGGGCAGAGGGTTATTGCTGCGAGGGCTACCAAGCCAATGTATTGGACGCTGAAATGCTTAAAAATGTCCATGGGCAGGTATTGAAGGACCTAGGCCCCTGCGATATCCTGATTAACGGGGCAGGGGGCAATAACCCCAAAGCGACTACGGACAATGAGTACCAGCATGAAGCGGCAGAAGGCCAGAAAACATTTTTTGACCTAGAACCGGATGGGGTGGATTTTGTGTTTAAGCTGAATTTTCAGGGGACATTGATACCCACCCAGATTTTTGCAAAGGAGATGGCGGAGCGGAAGGCAGGATGCATCTTAAATATTTCCTCCATGAACGCCTATACGCCGCTGACGAAGATTCCGGCATATTCTGCTGCAAAGGCGGGGGTTTCTAACTTTACCCAATGGCTGGCTACCCATTTTGCAGGGACGGGCATCCGCTGCAATGCCATTGCCCCCGGGTTCCTTGTATCCAACCAGAACCGGAAGCTGCTGTTCCAGGAGGACGGCACGCCTACTGCCCGTTCCCATAAGATTTTAAGCGGGACGCCCATGGGGCGGTTTGTGGACGGCGAGGAACTGCTGGGAGGTGTGTTCTTCCTGTGCGATGAAAAAGCCGCAAGCGCCGTTACGGGGGTAGTGCTGCCCATTGACGCAGGGTTTGCCGCTTACTCTGGGGTGTAGGGGCGTCTGGGTTTGCGAAACAGAAAATAAATAACATAAGATGGCGTGCTGTGCCTTTGGGGATAGTACGCCATTTTTGGCACACGGATCTTTATAGGAAAAACATGTGACGTCCCATTAGAATTTGTGGAAAATAGTTAAAAATACCTATATAGAATTGTGCAAAAAGACCAAATTCTTAAAAAACTACCAAATATGGCAAGTATCGTTTTGCAATCAGTGGAAATTATGTATAATTTACTTATAAGGATTAGAGCCCAAAAGGGTGCGATATACCTGCTCTATCCCATATATTGGCGTGCAAATGGATTTGCAATAACAAGATATGGGATGAGCGCAGCACAAAGGTGCTTTTGGCATCCTAATCTTATCATGTAGTCCTTATCCATTGTACAATAAGAAAGGGAGATGAAATGATGTACCAAAAATTAAAATCATGTTTCGAAAGCGTAAGGGAAAAAATTGATTTTCAGCCGGAGGTTGCCTTAATCCTGGGGTCAGGGCTTGGGGATTATGCAGATGGGATAAAGATTGCAGACGCCATTGCATATACCCAGATAGAAGGGTTCCCGGTGTCCACAGTCAAAGGGCACAAGGGCAGGTTTGTCTTTGGGCATGTCGGGGAAACCCCCGTAGTGGTAATGCAGGGACGGGTACATTATTATGAAGGCTACCAGATGCAGGACGTAGTCCTCCCTACCCGTCTGATGGGGATGCTTGGGGCAAAGAAAATCCTTTTGACGAATGCGGCCGGGGGCGTGAACGAAACGTACCAGCCGGGGGATTTTATGATGATTACGGACCATATCACAACTGGGGTTCCAAGCCCGCTGATTGGGCCTAACATGGATGAGCTGGGGACCAGGTTCCCGGATATGAGCGAGGTATACAGCAAGCGCTTGCAGGATGTTATCAGGGACTGTGCGGCTAAGTGCAACATAGGGCTCAGGGAAGGGGTCTATGTGCAGTTTACCGGGCCGAATTATGAAACCCCTGCCGAAGTCAGGCTGGCAAGGAGCTGGGGCGGCGACGCGGTAGGCATGAGCACTGCCTGTGAAGCCATGGCAGCCCGCCATATGGGGCTTGAAGTCTGCGGGATTTCATGCATTACCAATTTGGCAGCCGGCCTGTCCAAGCAGGAGCTGAACCATCAGGAAGTGCAGGAAACGGCGGACCGTGTAGCCAAGTCCTTCAAAGAGCTTGTGACGGAAATTGTAGTAAACATGTAAAAGGGAAACTGCGATGAAAAATTATGTGATTATATGAAATTTTAGCAAAATTATATGGGAATGGGAAAGCCATACTTTCACGGGAGCAGTACCTGCGCTTTAAGCAGGAAGGGTAGCGCCCCTGCGTTTTATGCCTGAATCAAAACCACCCTTTGGAAGGGTGGTTTTGATTTTATCCCATTGCGGCGGAAAAAGCTTCTTTCCCCAAACTTCCAACAGTAATAATAATCCTGAAAAAGCAGATACTATTACTCCGGCGGTTAAATATCGCAGCAGATTACGCAGAACAAATCTGCCGGGAACTCAGGATGGGAGAAATTTCAGATGGAAGGATTCAGGTATCTGTGCATAGATTTAAAATCATTTTATGCTTCGGTAGAGTGTGTGGAGCGCGGCTTAGACCCTATGGCTGCTAAACTGGCAGTGGCCGACCCGGAGCGGGGGCAGGGGACGGTATGCCTGGCCATTTCCCCTGCCATGAAAGCCATGGGCATAAAGAACCGCTGCCGCGTCTACCAAATCCCAAAGCATATCCAATACATTATGGCTCCGCCCAGGATGAAGCTGTATATCCAATATTCTGCCGCAATTTATGGGATTTACTTAAAATACTTTGCCAAAGAGGATATCCATATGTACTCTATTGACGAAGCGTTTTTGGATCTGGAGCCTTACCGCGGCCTGTACCAGCTTACAGCCCGGGAACTGGCTGGGCGGGTTATGTCGGATATCCGGGAAAACACAGGGATACCTGCCGCCGCAGGGGCTGGGACGAACCTGTACCTTGCAAAAGTGGCGTTGGACATTACGGCAAAGCATGTGGAAGGCAATATCGGCATGTTAGACGAAAGGCTGTACCGGGAAACTTTGTGGGGGCATAAGCCCCTGACGGATTTCTGGCGCGTGGGGGAGGGTATCCAGAAACGTTTAGCCAGCGTAGGCATCCATACCATGGAGGAAGTTGCCCACGCAGACGAATCCATGCTTTACCGGATGTTTGGGATAGACGCGGAGTTGCTGATAGACCACGCATGGGGCAGGGAAAGCGCCACAATGGCGGATATTAAAGCCTACCAGCCGAAGCACAATTCCCTGTCCAGCGGGCAGGCTCTGTTCCGGGATTATAATTTTGAGGAGTGCAAGCTTCTGGTAAAGGAAATGGTGGACGGGCTATGCCTTGACATGGCGGCCCAGGGATTGGAAGCCCAGTCCCTTTCCCTTATGGTGGGGTATTCCCATGAAACAGGGTTAAAGCCTGCCGCAGGGAGCGTTTCCATGCCTGATGCATCTAACAGCTACCGGGCTATCCTGCCTTACGTCTTAGGGCTTTATGGACGCATTGTGCAAAGGGGAAGGCCTATCCGCAGGGTGAATCTGTCCTGCAGCGTTATTCCCCAGGAACAGTATAAGCAGTATTGCCTGTTTGGGGATGATGCGGCGGCAGAACGGGAACAGAAGCTGCAGAAGGCCGTCCTGGGCATTAAAAGGAAGTATGGGAAAAATGCCATTGTGCGTGGGATGGATTTGCTGGAAGGAGGGACAGCCATGGAGCGCAACCGGCAGATTGGAGGGCACAGAAGTGGGGAATGACGCATTTGGCAGGATGGAAGGCACGGGAGCAGGGAACCGTACATTCCCAAAAATGGACAGGGCCAGCCGCGCCAAGCAGTTTATGCCCTTTGACGCCTTAAAGGGATTCCGGGAAGCCCTTCTGGAGCAGGACTGCCCCAGTATCCCCAGGAAAATCCTGTCTGAGGACCGGAAAGCGGAACTGGATACCAAGCTGCGCCAAATCCACAGGAAGGATATCATTACGGCAGAATATTTTAAGGATGGGCAGTATGTGCAGGTGACAGGGGAGGTGGCTAAGGTGGATGAAAGGGCAAGGGGAATCCAGGTGGCAGGCCGTTTTATCCCGTTTGAGGATATTTCGGACTTGCAGGGGGAGGTGTTCCTGTCTTAAGGGGTATCAGGATATGGAATATGCCTTGCAAACTGTACCCCAAAAACTGCAAATCATCCCAAAAATATTGAAAAATTTGCACTATATGCTATATTGATACAAAATGTGCACAAATCAACACACAATTAGCGTTTTTTGGGAGGGATAAAATATGCTGGGAGGTTCTTTTTGGATTGCGGCGCTTAGGAATACCATAAGCATAGGGCTGATGATGGGCTTTTTCCTGATGCTGGACCGCCCCAAGTTTTCCATGAAGAAAACAATCTATTGTTATATAGGTTCCGGCGGCGCCCTGATTGCTGCCTACAGCCTTTGGTATTTGTTAGGAACGTCCAGCTTTGTGCGGTATTCTGGGCTGTCGTCCCTTCTTGTGGTGGGAATATTCTGCGGGGCAATGAGCGGGGAGGCCGTCTATCTGTCTTTGTATAAGATGGGGGTGGCATTTTACCTGCTTTCTGTATGCGTGTTCTGCGGCGTGGACGTGTCCCGCTGGTGGTTTGGCGGGAATGTATGGGTAGATATTCTGGTAAGGGCCTTCTGCCTTGGGGTGATCCTTTTGGTTACCTGGAAGAAGCTCAGGAAACTGTTTTTGGGCGGCGTGGATTTTTTGATGGAGGAAATGGACATGTACAGCGCCGTAACGCTGCTTATTTCAGTTATGATAGGGGCGGTTGTGGCGTATTGGCCAAATTTGCAGGGGTTTTCCATATTTAACATGGTGCGCGCCTTTGTTACTTTATTTATGGCGGGGGTGCTCCAGTATACGATTTTCCACCTGTACATCCATTTGGGGTATGAGCATTATTACCAGGCAGAAAAAGAGCTTTTGGAAATGAATGAAAAGCTTCTGCGGGGCCAAATGGAACTGATGCGGGAATCAGAAAAAGAAGCCGCCCGGATTTACCACGATGCGCGACACCATATGCTGCTGATACAGGAATATGCCCAGAAAAAGGAATTTGACGAGCTGCTTGCGTATTTGATGCAGTATGGCGAGGATATCGAAAACCAAAGGGTTACATATATCTGCGGGAACCGTGCCGTGAACAGCATCCTGTCCGCCTATGCCAGAAAAGCAAGGAACAAGGGGATCCAGGTGGAAATGGACGTGAAGGTAGGGGAGGGGCTTAACATCCGGGATGTGGATTGGATAGCCATTCTTGCAAATATTTTTGAAAACGCCATCCATGGATGTGAGGATTCCGGCCTGGAGCAGCAGGAAATCAACATATATATTGCCCAAAAAGGGAATAAGGCTGTTATCCGTTTTTCCAATACAAGTACGAAAAAAGTGAGTTTCCGCAAGGGGCTGCCCAAATCGGACAGGGGCGGCGGGCTTGGGGCCGGCAGCATCCAAAAGGCAGCGTCCCGGTATGGCGGGGAGGCCACCTTTGAGCAAGAGGATGGGAAATTTGTGACAAAGGTGCTCCTGTATCTTTTGGAGGAACCGTGTCCGGCGCGGCAAACCGTCCAAGCCCCGGGAGATTGAGGGGGTTAGGGCTTGGACGGTTTGGATAAAAGGCTAAGCAGGCTGTCAACCAGAATTGCCAGCAGGGCGGACAGGATGCTGCCCCAGAGAATCTTTGGGACGTTCATGGTGCGCAGCCCGTCAAAAAGGATAATCCCCAGGCCCCCGGCATTGATGCTGGCAGCAATGGTGGCTATGCTTACGGTGGCAACCATAGTAATGCGGATTCCGGCAAGGAAAGCCCCTTTGGCAAGTGGGGCTTTGATTTTTACAAGCACCTGCATAGGGGTCATCCCAATGCCTGTGGCTGCTTCTGTAATGCTATGGTCCACGCCTTCCAGCCCTGCAAGGAAATTCCGCAGCAGGAGGTATTGGTTATAAATCACAAGCACAAGGACTGCCGTTGTCTGCCCAAGCCCAGTTAAGGGAATCATCAGGGCGAACATGGCAAGGCTTGGGATGGAATAAACCATGGAAAGAAGCCCAAGGATTAGCCTGGAAACTGTTTGGGAATAGCTGCAAAGTATAGTGAGGAGCACGGCGGCAGCCAGGGAAATTGCCAGCGCCAGAAGGACAATCTGCAAGTGCCCCAGCGTTGCTTTTATTAAGTCGTCATAGTGTTTTATGAAATATTCTGCCATCTAAAGTTCTCCTGCTTTCAGCTCTTAAATTTTTCCCAAAATGCTTCTTTTGCCCTTGCAGATTCCACAAGGGAGGACACAAACCCATCTGCCGGGTGCAGGATAATCCCCTCTGGGGTATCGTATTGGAGGATTTTCCCTTCATTCATAATGATAACTTTTGTCCCCATTTTAAAGGCTTCTTCAATGTCATGGGTTACAAACAGGCAGGTTTTCCCCATATCCCGGTGCAGGGACAGGAGCTCGTCCTGAAGACGGGTGCGGGTAATGGAGTCAATAGCCCCAAAGGGCTCGTCCATCAGCAGGATTTTCGGGTCGGCGGCCAATGCCCGCGCCAGGCCTACCCGCTGCTGCTGGCCCCCGGAGAGCTGGGCGGGATACCTGTCCCTGTATTCTGCAGGGTCTAAGCCCACCAGCGCCAGGAGTTCCTCGGTACGGGCTTCTGTTTTGGCTTTGTCCCATTTTAAAAGGTTTGGGACCATGGCGATATTGCCGCCTACGGTAATATGGGGGAACAGGCCTACCTGCTGGATGACATAGCCAATCCGCCGCCGGAGTTTTACCACATCCGCCCTGCTGATGTCCTCGCCGAACAAGGTGATTTTCCCGCTGTCCGGTTCATACAGGCGGTTTACCATTTTCAGGAGCGTCGTTTTCCCGCAGCCGGAGGAACCGAGGATTGTGACAAATTCCCCTTCTGCTACGGTAAAAGACACATGGTCGACGGCATTAAGGGCAGACCCGCGGAATGCCTTAGCCACGTCTTGGAAATCAATTGCGTGTACCACTGGGATACCTCCTAATCCTTGCAGTTTGCTTCAAAAAATTCTTTTGCCACGTCGTCGTATTCCTCTTTGTCTATATCCACTTTTGCATTTAAGGCAATCATGGTTTCTGTATCCAGCTTTGCGCTGACATTATTGAGGATTTCTGCAATCTCTGGATATTGTTCCAGTGCGTCGTCCCTTACCACAGGAGCCATATAGTAGGGAGGCCAGAATTTTTTATCGTCCTCTAGATAGGTAAATTTGTCTTTGTTGACAAGCTGTGCGTCGGTAGAATAAGCAGGGCATACGTCTGCTTCCCCGGTTTCCAGCACCTGGTATTTCAGGCCGCTGTCATACAGGTTAATGGATGCGAAATTAAATTCCCCGTAAACCTTGGCAAGGCCGGGCAGCCCGTCCTCCCGCTGCTCAAATTCCCCTTGGGAGCAAAGCTTAAGCTTGTCTGCATTTGCCTGTAAATCCGACATGGTAGAAATCCCATATTTCTCGGCGGCTTCGGTGCGGATGGCAATGCCGTTCCGGTCGTTTACCTGCGTGGAATCCAGCCATGTCAGGCTAAACTGCTTGGCATATTCCTCTTTTACCTTGTTGTAGACAGAGTCCGGGTCGCTGTCCATTTCCATCTGCAAGATAGACAGCAGCGCCGTCCCGGTGTACTCCGGGTAAAGGTCAAAATCGTCCCCAGTGATGGCAGTGTGCACAAGGGAGCCGGCTACGTTCATTTTGCGTTCCACCTTGTATCCTGCGTCCTCCAGCGCCAGCGCATAGAGTTCCCCAACAATCAGCCCTTCCGTAAAATCCTTAGACCCGACCCGTATGGTGCCTTTGCCGGAATCCCCGCAGCCGGAAAAGATAAATGCACATGCAGCCATGAAAGCCGTGGCAGACAGCAGCATGCGCCTACGCGCAGATAGCATTGCGCCGCTAAGGCGGTGTTGCCCAGCGCAGGGAAGTTGGCATAGGTTTATCCATTTTGTGTGTTTCATAATCAGTTCTCCTTTAAATTCTTTTGTGCTTTAATACTATTATTTCCAGCAAGGAAAAGAAAAATCCGGTGGAAAGGGACAAAAGGGCAACAGAACCGCCCCCAATCAGCAGCAGGTCTGTCCGGAACAGGCCAATGCCTGTAAAAATCAGGTCCCCCAGCCCTCCGGCTCCTATCCGGGCGGCCAGCGTCGCGCTTGCAATGATTTCCACCGCCGCCGTTTTCATCCCTGTAAGGGTTAAGGGCAGCGCAAGGGGGAAACGGACTTTGCCCCATACCTGTTTTGGCGTCATGCCAAGCCCCTCTGCAGTTTCCAGCAAAAAGGGCGGCACCCCCTGGAACCCAGCCACGGTGTTTTCCAAAATAGGCGGGATGGCCAGAAGCACCAGCGCCACAGTAGCCGGGGCTGCCCCGGTGCCCATCACTGGCAGTATCAGCAGCAGGATGGCAAGGCTTGGGATGATCCTTAGGATTCCAAAAAACATGGTGAGGGGCCTTTGCAGGCGGCCAAACCGGACACAGAGGAACCCAGCAGGCACCCCAATCAGGACTGCAAGGATCAAAGAGCAAAGGCTGATCCTTACATGTGCCGACAGCATGGCAACGAACCTGGCGCCGCTGGTTTGGAAATATTCTGTGATTTGTTGGTACATGGTGTGGCTGTTACCTCCTTTTTTGGCTGTACTTATTATAGCCGGAATGGGTCAGTTTGTACAGGGGGATGGGAATATTTGTTTGGGAAAATTTTTGTGGGGGATTTCCTTATAGGGTTAGGGTGTCAAAAGGGTGTGCTGCACCTGCTAGCATTTAATCTTTCCAGCCATCTTCTCAATTTTTCCAAAAATATCTCCCCAAATCATTGCACAACCCCCCACCAACCATGTATAATAAGTCTGGAATAAAAAAAGCAATGTCTACCATCTGCACACAGCATGATTGGGACAGAAAGAAAAGAGGACAGAAGAATGGGCGGTTTTTTTGGCGTGGCATCACAGCAGGATTGCGTATTTGATTTGTTTTTCGGGGTAGACTACCACTCCCACCTTGGCACACGGCGCGGCGGCATGGCGGTCTTCGGGGAAAAAGGGTTTAACCGGGCAATCCACAACATAGAAAATGCACCGTTTCGGACAAAATTTGATAAGGATGTTGGTGAGATGAAGGGGTGGTTTGGGATTGGATGCATTTCCGATTATGAACCCCAGCCATTGATGATACGGTCACACCATGGGACTTATGCGATAACGACAGTGGGGAAGCTGAACAACAGCGAGCAGCTCCTGCAGCAGTTGTTCGACTGCGGCCATTCCCATTTTATGGAACAGAGCGGCGGGGAAATCAACGCCACGGAACTGGTGGCAGCCCTGATTAACCAGAAAGAAAATTTAATCGAAGGCATCCACTATGCCTTAGAGGCAGTGGAAGGCTCCCTGTCCCTGATACTGATGAACAAGGCAGGGCTTTATGCCGCCCGGGACAAGTATGGCAGGACGCCAGTCACGGTAGGGAAAAAAGAAGATTCCTTCTGTATTTCCGTGGAAAATTTTGCATACCATAACTTAGGCTATTCCGACTATAAGGAATTGGGGCCGGGGGAAATTGCATTGGTGACGGACAAGGGCTGCATGACTTTGCTGGATCCCGGGAAAGAAATGAAAATCTGTACCTTCCTATGGGTGTATTACGGCTACCCAGCCAGCTCCTACGAAGGGATGAACGTAGAGCAGATGCGTTATAACTGCGGGCGGAAAATGGCGCAGCGGGACGACGTGAAGCCGGACATTGTGGCAGGCGTCCCGGATTCCGGCGTTCCCCATGCCATTGGCTATGCCAACGAATCCGGCATACCGTTTACCCGGCCGTTTATTAAATATACCCCTACCTGGCCCAGGTCGTTTATGCCGACTATCCAGAGCAAGCGGGATTTGATAGCAAAAATGAAGCTTTTGGCGGTGGAGGACCTGATTCAGGGCAGGAGCATGATTTTAATTGACGATTCCATTGTGCGGGGGACCCAGCTGCGGGAAACCGTGGAATTCTTATACCAGAGCGGGGCTACGGAAGTACATGTCCGTCCGGCCTGCCCGCCGATTCTGTATGGCTGCAAGTATTTGAATTTCTCCCGCTCCACCTCGGATATGGATTTGTTTTCCCGCCGGGTAATTGACAAGCTGGAAAATGGGAACGTCACACAGGAAATACTGGAGGAGTACGCAGACCCGGAATCGGAACGGTATGGAAAAATGGTAGAAGAAATGCGCAAGGAGCAGAAATTTACTTCCCTGCGGTTTAACCGGCTGGATGACATGTTAGAGTCAACTGGGCTGGAAAAATGCAAGCTTTGCACTTATTGTTGGAATGGGAAAGAATAGGAGGAAATGCTATGTATCATTGCCATTTGCAGATTTATCTGCTTGGCCAGCCGTGCAGCATGTTTGAAACGGTAAAAGGGATGGAGCCGTTACAGCATTTTACCCATACAATTCTGGAAAGCGGGGAATTTCAGGAGGATTTGGCAAAAAAGGCAGATTTAATCCTTGCGGATTTGCGTGGAGAAGGGGCTGGCGGCTGGGCGCAGCTTCTGGCGGCGCAAAAAAAAGAAGGGGCAGAACTGATTTTCCTTATTGGGCAGGAACAGCGGGGAGGGCTGGAGGATTTTTCAGGGGTTAAAGATATCTGGATTTGCCCGATGCCGGAGGAAGAACTGCGTTTCCGTTTTTCCCGGTGGCAGCAGTCCTGCCAAATGCAAAAGGAGTTCTGGCAGGCCAGCCAGTATCTGGAAACCACGTTAAACAGCGTGCCGAACCTGATTTGGTATAAGGACAAGGACGGCATCCACGAGAAAGTCAACGACAGCTTCTGCCGGACGGTAAACAAGACAAGGCAGCAGGTGGAAGGCCAGCGGCATGCCTATATCTGGGATGTGGAGCATGACGACCCGGCCTGCATAGAATCAGAACGGGAAGTAATGGAAACAGGGAAAACCTGCGTTTCGGAGGAAATTATCCAGACAGGGACAGGGCTCAGGACGCTGATGACTTACAAATCCCCCCTGTACGACTTGGACGGAAGCGTAATGGGGACGGCCGGCATTGGCATCGACGTGACGCTGGAGCGGGCTTACGAGCAGGAAGTCCTGCAGAAAAACCAGACGCTGGAAAAAATGTTTACCACCATTGACTGCGGGGTGGTGCGCCATTCCCTTGACGGCACCCGGGTTTTGAGCATCAACCAGGCTGCGCTGAATATTTTAGGGTACCGTTCCCAATTGGAAATGATGACGGACGGTTTTGACCTGGTAGCAGGGAGCGTCCATGAGGAGGACCGGAAAAAGCTGAAGCTCTGCATCCAGGAACTGAAAAAGCCCGGGGACAGCGTAAGCACGGAATACCGGGTGCAGCATAAGGACGGGACAGTCCTCCATGTAATGGGCAATGTCAAGCTGCTGGAGGAAAATGGGGAACGGTTTTACCAACGCTTCCTTTTAGACTGCACGGCTAGGAAGCTGGAAGAAAAAGAAAACCAAAAATGGCATGACGAACTGATTCAGGCGCTGGGTATTGACTACAGCATTATTTGCTATTTCGACCTGAAATCAGGGGATGGCATCCTCCTGCGCAACCACGAGAAGGACGGGCATATATTTGTATCCAGCCCCGATGGGAAGATTTCCTTTGAGGACAGCATGGAACGCTACATACATGAATTTGTCCATGAGGAGGACAAGGAAATGCTGCGGCAGTTCTCCTCCGCGGAAAACCTGAAAAAAGAGATGGCAGGCCGGAAGGTGTACCATGCCAACTACCGCATTTATGCCAAGGGGGAAGTGAAGTATTTCCAATTAAAAGCAGTGCGCATAGGGGAATGGGGCAGGCAGCATGGCATTGTGCTGGGCTTCCGCAGCGTGGACGAGGAAACGCGCCGGGAGATGGAGAAAAAGAACCTGCTGGAAAATGCCTTGATGCAGGCTAACCGGGCCAACAAGGCGAAAAGCATTTTCCTTTCCAATATGTCCCATGACATCCGCACCCCCATGAATGCCATTGTGGGCTTTACGACCCTTGCCATCACCCATCTTGATTACCGGGAGCAGGTGGAAGGGTACCTGAAAAAAATCATGACGTCCGGGAACCATCTGCTGAGCCTTATCAACGACGTACTGGACATGAGCAGGATTGAAAGCGGAAAAATGCATTTGGACGAAAATCCCTGCCGCCTGCCGGATATCCTCCATGGGCTGCGCAATATTTTACAGGCAGATATCCATGCAAAGCAGCTGGAGCTTTATATAGACGCCGTGGACGTGCTGGACGAGGAAATTTACTGCGACAAGCTGCGCCTGAACCAGGTGCTCTTAAACCTGTTAAGCAATGCGGTGAAATATACGGGCACAGGGGGCATTGTCAGTATGCGGGTAATGGAAAAACCAGGCGCCCCCAGCGGGTATGGGAATTACGTGTTTAATATTAAGGATACGGGGATTGGCATGAGCGAGGAATTTGTGTCCCGAATTTTTGAGCCTTTCGAGCGGGAGCGGAGCAGCACCAACAGCGGAATCCAGGGGACCGGCCTTGGGATGGCAATTACGAAAAATATTGTGGACATGATGAACGGGGCCATCGAGGTAAAGAGCGAGCAGGGGACAGGCACGGAGGTCAGCCTTTCCTTTACGTTCCGGCTCCATGCCGGGGCAAAGGAACCGCAGGATATCCCAGCCTTGAAAAATTGCAGGGCGCTGGTGGTGGACGACGATTTCAATACCTGCGACAGCGTAACGTATATGCTTTCGCAGATAGGGATGCGGGCAGAATGGACCCTTTCCGGGAAAGAAGCCTTGCTCCGGACCCATCAGGCGGTTATGCGCAACGACATTTACACCGTATATGTGATTGACTGGATGCTGCCGGATATGAACGGCATTGAAGTCACCCGCAGAATACGCAAGGAAATGGGCGAGGATGTTCCGATTATCCTCCTGACAGCCTATGACTGGCTGGACATTGAGGAGGAAGCGAAGGAAGCCGGGATTACGGCATTTTGCAGCAAGCCCCTGTTTTTGTCGGAACTGCGCAGCTGCCTCCATTCCATTGTGGATACGGAGGAGGGGAATGGGCAGGTAACTGCGGAAAAATCAGAAAAGCAGTATACGGGCCGCATCCTGCTGGCAGAGGACAATGAGCTGAACCAGGAAATTGCAAGGGCAATCTTAGGGGATGCTGGGTTTACCACAGAGGTTGCAGGGAATGGGAGGATTGCGGTGGAAATGCTGAAATCCTCTGAGCCGGGGTACTACCAGCTTGTGCTGATGGACGTGCGTATGCCGGAAATGAACGGCTACGAAGCCACCAAGGCGATCCGCAGCCTGGAAAATAAAGAACTGGCTGAAATCCCCATCCTGGCTATGACAGCCAACGCTTTTGAGGAGGACCGGCAGGAAGCTTTGCACGCTGGGATGAACGGGCATCTGGCGAAGCCGATAGATGTGAAGGTGCTGTTTGATACGCTGGATAAGATATTAGTGTAATTGTATAGGGTTTCCCGCTGTTTGCACTTAACATTGCCCATAGTTACCTGTTTTCAGGCTTATGGGCAGGGAAAGTGCCTGCAGCGGGGAAATTTATGTTTGGGTTCAGGCTGTTTTCAAGATTTGTATCGAATATGGAATTTAGGAGGGACAAGATGTTTGGTTTTCATTATTATGCACCAACAAGGGTAGTATTTGGGAAAGGGGCGGAAGGGAAAGCTGGGGAATTGGCTGCGTCAGCCCACTGCAAAAAGGTATTGCTCCATTATGGCAGCGGGAGCGTCATTGACTCTGCAAAAGCCATTGGCTATGGCGTGGCAAATGAAGGGGACGTCTGGGATTTTTATGAGCATACCCGCAAGGCCGAAGGGTGCCTGCCGATCGGCGTGGTGCTTACAATTGCAGCAGCCGGGAGTGAAATGAGCGGAAGTTCCGTCATTACGAAAGAAGACGGAAAGGCAAAGCGCAGCTATAAAAGCGATTTCTGCCGCCCGGTATTTGCCATTATGGACCCGGAACTGACGATGACGCTGCCAGCTTACCAGACGGCTTGCGGGTGCACCGATATCCTGATGCATACCATGGAACGCTATTTTACCAATGGCGGGAATATGGAACTGACAGACGCCATTGCCGAAGGCCTGATGCGTACCGTAATGGAACAGGCAATTATCCTCCGGGATGACCCGCAGAATTACAATGCAAGGGCAGAAGTCATGTGGGCCAGCAGCCTGTCCCACAACGGCTTGACCGGATGCGGCACCGACGGCGGCGACTTTGCCACCCACGGGCTGGAACACGAGATGGGCGGCATGTTCGACGTAGCCCATGGGGCTGGGCTTGCAGCCATCTGGGGAAGCTGGGCAAGGTACGTACTGGAAAGCTGCACCCCGCGGTTTGCCCGTTTTGCAAGGAAAGTGATGGGCATTGCAGATGGAGGTACGGAACGGGAGGCTGCCCTGCAGGGGATTGCAGCTATGGAGGAATTTTTCCGCAGTATTGAAATGCCTACGAATATGAAGGAACTGGGGATTGCGCCTTCGGAAGAAGAATTAAGGACCATGGCGCATATGTGCAGCGCTGCAGCAGGGGGGAAGAAAGGGTCTGCGAAGGTGCTGGAGGAAAGGGACATGCTGGAGATTTACCGGATGGCTTTGGGGGAGTGAGGGATTGGTGAATCCATAAAGCATAGGGATATTCCAGATAGGCAAAAAACAGAGGGGCTTAGGACGATGCGATTTATAAATTGGGACAAAATAGAAAATTGCACTTTAGAAGAACGGAAAAGACTGGTCCCATATATAAGCCAGTTGACAGAGCTGAAATATGAATTTGAACGGAAAGGGATAGAGGGATTTAGCAATTACATTGCTTCTGGTGCAAATTTATTTGAAAAGCAGGCATTGCAGCTTATCATGCAAGGGTATATGCCGGAGGTTTGCGAAAAGGTGATGTTTCACCTTATAAATTCAACTCATTTTGAAGGGGAAGAATATGTAAAAGCAGTAATATTTGCAGAGTTTGCATTGGCTGTACAGAAGGCTCCCATCGGAGTGCAGGAATTGAAACTATTGCTTTCATCCTATTTGGGAACAGAATTTTTGGAACTGCCAATGGACTGATGCGCCGCTTTATCAGGGGATGGGCCTGGGTGCTGCCCAACAGCGAAATGCTGGAGGATATAAAAGGTGGATAGCCCATCCCCCCTGATCCGAATCCTCATTCCCATACAATCTGCCCCAATAAAGCTATATTGTACACGCATTTCTAAAAAACAGGTACATTTTTTATTTTTACCCAAATCTTTTTTCTTTGAGTTTCCCTATTTTGCGATTTATAGTGCCGAAAGGTTTCCATCACAAAGTGATGGAAACACTTTGCACATAAAAGCGCTCTGGAAAGCTGACTTTTCAGAGCGCTTTTTGTGCAAGATGTCTATGCTGCCAAAGGCAGCAAGACCTTTTGGCACTATCATATCGGCTATTATAAAAAATAGGGAAACTCAAACTTTTTTCTCCTTGACAAATATAATTAGAAAAATTACAATGCAATTATACTTAGGTATATTTTCACTTTAGAGGAAAGCAAAGGAAACGCAAGGAGGTACACATGGTATACAAATGCAGTATCTGCGGATACATTTTTGATGAAAAGGAACAGGGCAGGCCATTTTCAGAATTAACCGAATGCCCTATGTGCAAGCAGCCCATAGAAAAGTTTGAACAGATTCCGTCGGAACCTGCAGAATCCCCCGCTGGCACGGATGCGCCATCCCCAGCAGGCGCCCAGGCAGGGGCATTGCAGGAGGGGCCTTTTGCAGATTCTGCCCAGGGATCTGCAGAGCCCAACTTAAATTACCCAAAAGAAACAAGGCGTACCGACAGCAATTACCGTTACATGAAGGAAATCCATGAAATGGCAGTCACTGGCAAGTCCGCAATTGAAGCCATGGGGACCCAAAGGAGCATGCCAAATTGGGATGACATCCTGATCCTTGGCGCACAGCTAAACCCGCCTCCATTGGAGGAACATGCGGAGGTTTCCTTAAAAACCGTTATTGGGAAACATGCCAAAAAGCCAATGGAATTGGAACTGCCGGTTTATATTTCCCATATGTCCTTCGGCGCGCTGTCCAAGGAAACAAAGATTGCCCTTTCCAAAGGAAGCGCCATGGCAGGCACTGCAATGTGCAGCGGCGAAGGGGGAATCCTGCCGGAAGAACAGGCGGCAGCCTATAAATACATATTTGAGTACGTACCCAACAAATACAGCGTTACCGATGAAAACCTGAAATCCTCTGATGCCATTGAAATCAAAATCGGGCAGGGGACGAAGCCGGGCATGGGCGGGCACCTGCCGGGGAGCAAGGTAACGCCGGAAATTGCAAAAATCCGCAACAAGCCTTTGGGGCAGGACGTTATCAGCCCTTCGAAATTCCCGGGAATTGACACGAAAGAAGATTTGAAAAACTTAGTGGACGAACTGCGCGCCCGCAGCGAAGGCAGGCCAATTGGGATAAAAATTGCCGCAGGACGGATTGAGCGGGATTTGGAATACTGCGTGTTTGCAGGGCCTGATTTTATTACCATAGACGGCAGGGGCGGCGCAACTGGTGCGTCCCCGGCCATTATCCGGGATTCTACCAGCGTGCCTACGGTGTTTGCGCTGTACCGGGCAAGGAAGTATCTGGACGCGGTGCATTCCGATATCCAGTTAGTAATTACCGGGGGCCTTAGAGTATCCTCTGATTTTGCAAAAGCAATTGCAATGGGGGCGGACGCCGTGGCAATTGCGTCTGCAGGCATGGTTGCGGCAGCCTGCCAGCAATACCGCATCTGCGGGACAGGGATGTGCCCGGTAGGCGTGGCAACCCAGGATCCAGAGCTGCGGGAACGGCTCCATATGGACGCGGCCGCCCAGCGGGTAGCAAATTACCTGAAATGCTCTGGGGAGGAGCTGCGGACATTTGCACGGATTACCGGGCATGAGGATATCCATGGGCTGTCTGTGGAAGATTTGTGCACCACCAGCAGGGAGATTTCAGAATTTACGGATATTTCCCACGTATAAGGCAATTACAGTGCCATGAAGAAAAACAAGAAAAAAGACATAAAACGAATTTACAGGAAAAGAATCTGGCCGTCCATAGCACTGTTTTTCATTTTCCTTGGTATCTGCGGGGTAATGTTTTACACATCCGTCTATATGTTTGAGGAATATTTTGTGGAAGCCAAGATAGGGAACATGCAGGAAGAAGCAAAAAACCTTGGGCGGATGATTACTTCCCATATGGAAAATGAAACAGTGCTGGATGCGGTTGCCTATCTGGAAGAATATCTGGGGGAGGAACGGGACGTCTGCGTGACGGACGAGGAAGGCAGGGTCCTGGGCAAATTTGGGGAAACAGCCCCGGATTTTGGAAAACAGTTTACATTGGAAATGATTGAGGATTATACGCTGATTCCAGATTCTGGCTGGGAGCAGGGGGCCGGAGGGCCTTTGATGCCCGTGGATGAAATTCTGTCCCGGAGCGTGGACGCCCTGCCAGGGAAGTGGGATATGGACGAGGACAGGGAGTGGATGGAAAAAACCATATTTTCCGTTCCCTGCTGGATTGAAATTCCAGTTCAGGCGGAAGGGTACCGGCTCTACTATAAAGCGCCGGTGAAGCTGCTGCAGAAAAACATTGTATTTATTGTAATGGCGGTTTTAGTGGAAGTTGCGCTTCTGCTGGTTCCGATCCTCCTGCTTTTTATTAATGTAATAACCTCTATTGTGATGCAGCGGCGCACGATAAACCTGCTGTATCTGGATACAGTGACTGGGGGCAGAAACTGGGAGTATTTCCTTCAGCGCAGCAAAAAGCTTTTATGCCAGTTCTTCCATTCCAGCAATACTTATGCAGTCGTCAACCTGCATATGGAACGTTACCAGGGATTCTGCGCATGTTATGGGAATAAGGCCGGGGAGGAGCTTTTGCAGAGCATCCAGGGGTTCCTTGAGATGAATGTGGGCCGGGGCGAAACGTTTGCCCGGTTTGCCAAGGCAGATTTCGGGCTCCTGCTCCAGTGCAGCGACATGGAGCAGTGCAGGAAGCGGATGAAGAGGATGCTGGCGGAGCTGACAGGGCTGGAAAGGGACAGGGTCCTGGACTGGCGTGGCGGGGTGTACTTAATCCCTCCCATGGAGCATGGCAGCGGGAAACAGAACCGGAGGCAGATTGACGTGGAACAGCTTTACCACTATGCCAATGCGGCCAGAGGGAACCTCCAAGGGGATGACGGGCAGTATATCGGCGTATTTGACGAACAGATTTTACAGGAGCAGCTTTGGCAGAATAAGGTGGAAAGTACTATGGAAGAAGCGCTGCTGAACAAGGAATTCCAGATTTACCTGCAGCCCAAATACAACCCGGTAACTGAAAAACCGATAGGTGCAGAAGCCTTGGTACGGTGGGTTTCTCCGGAGGACGGCATTATCAGCCCGGGGCAGTTTATCCCGATTTTTGAGGAAAATGGGTTTATTACCAGGCTGGACGACTATATGGTTTCCGAGCTGGCGAAATTGCAGTCGGAGTGGAAATTGCAGGGGAAAAAGCTGATTCCCATATCCGTCAATGTTTCAAGGGCAAATTTCACAAAGGAAAACTTAGCCCAGCATATTTGCCAGCTTGTGGACGCCTATGGGGCGGAACATGCCTACATTGAACTGGAAGTGACGGAAAGCGCCTTTTTCGGCGACAAGGAACTGCTGCAAAAGATTATCCGGGAACTGAAAATGTATGGGTTCCGGGTGTCCATGGACGACTTTGGGGCGGGATATTCTTCCCTGAATTCCCTAAAGGATCTGGCAGTGGACGTGCTGAAGCTGGACATGGATTTCTTCCGTGGGGACGATATGGGCCAAAGAGGGGAAATTGTCATAAAAGAAGCAATCCGTTTGGCAAAGAAACTGAATATGCAGGTAGTGGCGGAAGGGATAGAGCAGAAACATCAGGTGGAGTTCCTTGCAGAACAGGGCTGCGACATGATACAGGGCTTTTATTTTGCAAAACCTATGCCGGTGGAAGAATTTGAGAAGGTTGTGGAGTTCTAGAGCGTGTCTGAAAATTGCTTTCTGACAGATGTATTCTACAATTTGTGGGAGATTTTTGCCAAATGAAGGAGGCGTAGCGGGCTACGTTGACTGAATTTGGCAGAAATATGCCGCAAATTAGGGGATGCAGATGGCGGGAATGAATTTTCAGACACACTCTAGTGTACTGGCACATTTATAATTAGGGTTAGGGTATCAGCACACTAGGCTGGCTGCCGTGGATATTTGGCTGGGTAAAAGAGGGTAATTGTATGCATACATTGTTTATTATCATTCAGTATATTGGGATTTTCATATTGCTTGTGGAGGCTGCTTATGTGATAGGCCAACGCCCTTCCAAGCAGCAGCAGTACCTTACCTTCCTGATATTTGCGCTGTGCGTTAATTTTGTGGGGTATCTCCTGGAACTGCAGGCAGGGACAGAGCAGGAAGCCTTAATGGCGGTAAAATCCCAGTATCTGGGCAAGCCCTATATTGTGCTGTTCCAGCTTTTGTTTACCATGCAGATTTGCCGGGTAAACATCCACCGGAACCTTGTCCGGGCCTTGGCATGCCTGCATACGGCCATTGTATTTCTGGTGCTGACCTGTGAGGGGCATTCCCTGTTTTACAGCAGCATAGAGTTTACGGAAAATGGCTTTTTCCCACACCTTGTGCTGGGGCGCGGCCTGGTTTATAACCTTTACAGCATGGTTCTGGTGGCGTATGCCGTTGCCATGGTAGCCGTATGCTGGTCCCGCTACCGGGAGGCGAAGAACCCGGTGGAGCGGAGCCAGTTTTGGTACCTGATGGTGATTAATCTGGTGGCTGTGCTGGGTTTTGCCATTTATTTGACCGGCGTGACGCAAGGGTATGAGATTACGCTGCTGGCATACCTGATTGACGTGATTTTACTGTATAAAATCATTTTCAAAAGCAAGATTTTCGATACCCTGACCCTTGCAAAGGACTTGGCGGTAGACGATTTGGCGGAAGGCCTTGTGGTAGTGGACAGCGGGGAGCATGTGATTTATTCCAACCGGAAGGCGGAGCAGATTTACGGGGGCATTTCCACTGGGCAGACAGAAGAAATCCTGGAGGACATGAACGAACGTATTTTAAGCCAGAAGCATATTTTAAAAGACCGGAGGGTTTATGCCGTAACCAGCCATATGCTGGAGGAAAACCATACGTATTATGGGCGCCTGTATTTGCTGAAAGATATTACGGAAGGCTATTACCATACCCAGAGCATGAAGGAACAGGCGGAAATCATGAAGGGGCTGAAAGAACAGGCGGAAGCGGCAAACCAGGCCAAGTCGGCGTTTGTGTCCAATATGTCCCATGAAATACGGACGCCCATGAACGCCATTATCGGCCTTACGGAAGTGCTGCTGCGCAAGGAGTGGCAGCCGGAGGAACAGAAATTCCTTCTGAATATCCGGAGCTCCGGGAAGGCTTTGTTAAAGTTAATCAATGATTTGCTGGATTTTTCCAAAATAGAAGCCGGGAAATTTGAAATTTCCAAGGACACTTATGAGATAGGCCAGATGCTTAGGGACATCCAGGTGATTGGCAGTACCAGGATTGGGGAAAAGCAGGTGGAACTTAAGATGGACGTGGCGGAGGAAATCCCCCGGTTTTTATATGGGGACGCGCTGCGCATCCGGCAGGTTATTATCAATATTATGAACAATGCCATCAAGTTTACGGAGGAAGGCTCCGTGACGGTAAAGGTGGCGCTGCAGAAACGGGAAAAGGAAAAAGTACAGCTTTATTTTTCCGTCAAAGATACAGGGCAGGGCATCCGGCAGCAGGATTTGGAGCGGCTGTTTGATGCATTTACCCAAGTGGACATTAAGAAAAATATGGGAAAGGAGGGAACAGGGCTTGGCCTTGCTATTTCCCGCCAGCTTGTGGAGCTGATGGGTGGGGAGCTTTCCGTTACCAGCGAGTATGGGAAAGGGAGTGAATTTTATTTTACCCTTTGGGAAGGGATCCGGAGTGAAGAATGTGTCGGCGATTTTTCCGAAGTAAAGGAGCAGCAGGAGGAAGAAGCAAATGTCTTTACCTTTACCCTGCCAGAAGCGAAAGTCCTTCTGGTGGATGACAATGAGGTGAACCAATGCGTTGCGGAAGCCCTGATGGAGCCCTTTGGGATGCAGATTGACATAGCGTCCAATGGGCAGGAAGCGGTGGATTCTGTAAGGCAGGGGCAGTACGACCTTGTATTTATGGACCATTTTATGCCGGTTATGGATGGGGTGGAAGCCACGAAGAATATCCGTGCATTGGGGACTGAATACGCCAGGAGCCTGCCGATTATTGCGCTGACTGCTGATGCGGTTCAAGGGGTGCGGGAAGAATTTTTTGCGGCAGGCATGAACGACTTTGTGTCAAAGCCTATTGAAATGCCTGAGATTGCAAGGGTCCTGCGGCGCTGGATGCCGGAAGGAAAAATATGCGGAAGTTCTGCCGGAAGGCGTTAAGTTTGGCTGGGGTTTCACAACAAGGAATAGAAAGGATGCTGTATGGTACAGCAAGAGGAAAGGCAAATGGGAGAAGGGATTAAAAAGAAGTTAAGCATATTGCTGGCAGCGGCGTTGCTGCTGTGCGGGATTTATGTGCCTGCGGAGGCGCAGGAGCAGAGGAGTGGGGTAACAGTAACTAGTACGGAAGAATTTATGGCTGCCTTGGAACAGAAGAAAAGCCCGATTACCATAGGAAATAATATAATTACCATAGTAAATGGGGCGGAAAGCAGTGGCAGGATGCTTCCTGTGACTATTCCAGCAGGGACTGTGATACAGGGGGCAACCAACGACAATACTTTGAATTGCCGAAGCCCTATTCAATTAGGCGGGGATGGGGTTGTTTTTCGGAATATGAAACTTGTAATGTCATCTTCCAATGCATTGAATAGTGTTCCGCACCGCGAGATCTTCCTGGCAGGCTATAGCCTTACAATGGACAATGTGAAGACTTTTCTGGATGGCGGAGATGGGAGTTTTGGCCCGTTGGGCGGGACGGAGAAAGAATTGCTGCCTACCATATATGCAGGCGCATATCCGGGGACTTCGCCAATTGGGAGTAATGCATCCCTGACGGTTCAAAATTCCAATGATGAAACGATGTTTCAGGCAATTTATATGGGGCATGGAGCTATTGACGGCGATGTTCCTTATCAAGGCGCTGCAGAGTTGAAACTGGATGCAAAGGCAATTGTCCGGGAATCTGTGGATGCCAGCTTGAACAGCAGGGCAGAAATTCAGGTTTCTGGCACCAGAGATATTGATTATGCCAAGGCGAAGCAGTTTAAAGGAAACGAAGCTACCACTTTTACCTTAAAGAATTGTTCCATTGAAGATGCAACGGTGGATGGGATTGGGAACCTTGTGATAGAAAGTAATGGGCAATTAATCCCCAAAACAGATGTTTTGAAAAATGTTACGCTGAAAAGTGGGGGATGCCTGAACCTAAATAAGGTAACGAATGCGCAGATCCAGGGTGATTTTACAGGTGTAAGCCTTCCTGACGAGAATCAAGGGATACTTGTCTTAAATAAGGATGGACATGTAGGGATTCAGGGAACTGTTACAGGAACTACGATATTCTGTACAGGGAATAATCAAGGATCTGGGATGCTTTATGCAGGGAAAGAGTATATTTCTGCAAATCCCGATAAATCTGAACAAGATAATTTTGCCCTGCATGATCGGTACGTTTCGAATGACTTCCAACTGGAATACCAGAATGGCATGTGGCAAACAGCCGGGGGGAATTTTGATTCAAGGCAGGTAAAAGGTGTTTCTGTTAAATATGCGCCAAGGGAAGTGGATGTAAGCAAAATTGAGCTTCCTATGGATGGCGATGATACAGTAATCCAAGATAAAGATATTTATTTTGAGCTTGAATGGTATGATGAAGATGGAAAACCGTTTAGCGCCGGGGAAGCAGAGGAACTTATGCTTTACCAAATGGATTACGTAGTGGGGATAAAGACGGAGTATTGGGAAACGGACAGCCCAGACATCCTTCAGGAAATAGATTGGGCAAACACGGTTAGGCTGATAGTTGGGGAAGGCGGAATCCCAGACAGGTATTACTTATGCGCTGATGAAGGTGCAAAATCAGGCGATTATACTTTCCTGTTTTTATCTGATTATTATCAAGGCAATTTAGATACAGTAGCAGATGTGAAGGCATTAAAGGATAAAGTGATTGCTGAGAAACAAATCATTTTCTGGAATTCCTCTAAGGGAGAAACAAAACCAGAACTGCCAGAAGAACCAACGCCCTCCATCACGCCAACACCAGGGCCTACAGACACGCCAAAGCCCTCAGCTACGCCAACACCGGGAGGGACGCCCAAGCCAGATCCGACAGGGACGCCGACCCAGCCCCCGGCTACCTTAACACCGGGAGCCACAGGGACGCCCAAGCCGGATCCGACAGGAACGCCGACCCAGCCCCCGGCTACCTTAACACCAGGAGCCACAGGGACGCCAAAGCCAACGGGTACGCCAGAGCCGAAGCCGCCAGTAACGCCGCCTTCTGGCCAGACGCCGTCCGGCCCGGAAACCCATACCCATAAATATGTCCAAATACTGCAGCCGGCAACTTTCCAAAAAGACGGTGTTAAGATGAAAAAGTGCAGCTGCGGCAAAATTTTGGAACAGCAGGCCATTTACCAGCTTAAGAAGGCAGAACTGTCCCAAAGCGAAATGGTTTATAATGGCAAAAGCAAAAAGCCGTCCGTGAAGGTAACAGACAGGCTTGGCCGGATCATTAGCAGCCGGAATTACCAGCTTGTTTACCAGAACAATATCAATGTTGGGCAGGCAACAGTGGTTGTCATCTTCAAAGGCGATTACAAAGGCAGCCAGAAAAAGAATTTTACCATTGATCCAAAGGGCACCAGCCTGTCCAAGCTGAAAGCAAAGAAAAAAGGCCTTACCATAAGCTGGAACAGGCAGGCCAGCCAGACTTCGGGATATGAAATACAGTATTCCACAAGCAGCAAATTTACGAAAAAGGCGACAAAGACGGTTACTGTCAAGAACAGCAGGACTACTTCAAGATCAATCTCCAAGCTGAAAGCAAAGAAAAAGTATTATGTCAGGATCCGTACTTATAAAAATGCTAAGGTAAATGGGAAAACGAAAAAGTTTTACTCCGGCTGGTCTAAGTCAAAATCTGTAAAGACGAAAAAGTAAAGAGATAAGTTTCAGGCAGCAGCCTTGCGCTGGCACAGGTTTCCAGCAGCAGGGTGGAACTGCCAGAAGAATGGGGACAGCGGACGCGCTATGGGGAAAACCTGCCATAGCGTGGCTGCTGTCCCCGTCTGATATTGTCGGGTATCGCCCAGGTCATAAGGAAAAATTACCTTCCACCGCTTTTTTGATAGCAGCAAAGCTTTCCCGGCTGATGACATGTTCCATGCGGCAGGCATCTTCTGCCGCAATTTTTTCATCCACCCCCAGGCTTTTCAGCCAGCCGGAGAGGAAGTTGTGCCGCTCAAAAATCATTTCTGCAATCTCTTTCCCAGATTCTGTCAATGTAATATATCCTGCGCTGGAAACACCGATGTGGCCTTTCTCCCGCAGGTTTTTCATTGCCACGCTGACGCTTGGCTTCTTAAACCCCAGCTCTGCCGCTATGTCAATGGAACGGACCACAGGCAGCCGCTGGCTTAATATCAGGATTGTTTCTAAATAATTTTCAGCAGATTCATTGCTTTTCATAGTAGTGCGCCCTCCTTTGCCCATGCCCTTAGTATAATAAAGGGGATGGAAAATAGCAAATCTTTTTTCTGGGCAGGGGACAGGTTTTTGCAGGGAGCGGAAGGCCGGGCATACCAAGAAAATTCCCTTGGCCTGAAAAAAGTTATTGACACCAAACAATTGTTAGTGTATACTAACTACAGAGACGTAAATGATAATCATTATCAAATAAACAGAAGGAAGTGAGCAGTATGCCTTTAACTATGGCAAAAACAGGGGAAGCCAACACCATCAAAAAGGTTGGCGGCAAAAGTGAAACCCGGAAATTTTTAGAGAACTTAGGGTTTGTAACCGGCGGGCAAGTAACCGTTGTGTCCCAACTGAGCGGCAGCATGATTGTAAATGTGAAGGAATCCAGGGTTGCCCTTAACAGGGATATGGCTAATAAAATTATAATATAAGGAAGGGGAAATACGATGACATTAAGGCAGGTCCCTTGTGGGAACAAAGTGAAAGTCATGAAGCTGCATGGGGAAGGCCCTGTAAAGCGGCGGATTATGGACATGGGGATTACCAAGGGGGTGGAAATATTTATCCGCAAAGTTGCCCCGCTGGGGGACCCGGTGGAAGTGACTGTCCGGGGTTATGAGTTATCCCTGCGGAAAGCAGACGCAGAGATGATAGAAGTAGAATAGGAGCAAACGCCAAGTGCAGGGATGAGGCTGAAGAAAGGCCGGAGCCAAGTGCAAGGGTGAGGGCAGAAGAAAGCCCAAGAGCCATTTAAAATGGAAGAATAGGAGAGTTTTGGAATGTCAATGAAAATCGCATTAGCAGGAAACCCCAACTGTGGGAAAACAACATTGTTTAATGCCCTGACCGGTTCCAACCAGTTTGTGGGGAACTGGCCCGGCGTTACGGTTGAGAAAAAGGAGGGGAAGCTGAAAGGGCACAAAGACGTAGCAATTATGGACCTACCAGGAATTTATTCCCTGTCCCCTTACACGCTGGAAGAAGTGGTTGCGAGGAATTACCTGATTGGGGAACGGCCGGACGCCATTTTAAATATTGTGGACGGGACGAACCTTGAGCGGAACTTATACCTTTCCACCCAATTGATGGAGCTGGGGATTCCCTTGGTTCTGGCTGTAAACATGATGGATGTGGTTGCCAAAAACGGGGATCAGATACATACCAAGAAGTTGGGTGAGAAATTGGGCTGCCCCGTGGTGGAAATTTCGGCACTGAAAGGGGATGGCGTGAAAGCTGCGGCAGAGCAGGCGCTGAAAGCTGCCCAAAACCGGGCAGTGAAAAAGGCAGCGCATGAATTTTCCCCAGAATTGGAAGGAATCCTAGGGGCTGTAGAGGATAAGCTGGGGAACGAAATACCAGAACAGCAGAAACGTTTCTATGCAATTAAGCTGCTGGAACAGGATGGGAAAATTGCAGAACAGATGAAGCATGTGCCGGATGTGTCAGCCGAAATTGAGGCGATAGAAAAAGAGATGGACGATGATGTGGAAAGCATTATCACCAATGAGCGGTATGTGTACATTTCTTCCATTATCCATGATTGCTGTACCAGGAATCAGAAGGAGAAAATTACCGTTTCTGATAAAATTGATAAAATCGTCACCAACCGGATACTGGCGCTGCCGATTTTTGCAGCGGTTATGGCGCTTGTCTATTATGTTTCCGTGGTTACGGTGGGGGATCAGGCGACTGGCTGGGTGAATGACGGCGTGTTCGGGGAAGGCTGGAACTTGTTAGGCATAGAAAGCATCCATGTGCCTGCAATCCCGGAACTGTTTTCCAATGCGCTGGAAGCCGTTGGGTGCGCTGCTTGGCTGCAGGGGCTGGTAGTTGACGGCATTGTGGCCGGGGTAGGCGCGGTACTGGGCTTTGTGCCCCAGATGCTGGTGCTGTTTTTGTTCCTTGCATTTTTGGAAGCCTGCGGGTATATGGCAAGGGTTGCCTTTATCATGGACCGCATTTTCCGTAAGTTTGGCCTTTCTGGGAAATCCTTTATCCCCATGCTGATTGGCACAGGCTGCGGCGTGCCGGGAATTATGGCGTCTAGGACCATTGAAAATGACAGGGACCGGAAAATGACGGTTATGACTACCACCTTTATCCCCTGCGGGGCGAAGCTGCCGATTATTGCACTGATTGCAGGGGCATTTTTCGGAAATGCATGGTGGGTGTCTTGGAGCGCGTTTTTTGTAGGGATTGCTGCAGTAATCTGCTCTGGGATTATTTTAAAGAAAACAAGGATGTTTGCAGGGGATCCGGCTCCCTTTGTGATGGAACTTCCGGCTTACCATATGCCGACCGTTGGGAATGTGGCAAGGAGCATGTGGGAACGGGGCTGGTCCTTTATCAAAAAAGCAGGAACCATCATTATGCTGTCTACGATTTTTGTATGGTTTACCACATTTTTCGGATGGGTGGACGGAAGCTTCCGTATGCTGGACCAGATGGAAATTGACAACAGTATTTTGGCGGCAATTGGAAATACATTTGCATGGATTTTCACCCCTCTTGGCTGGGGCGACTGGAAATCCGCAGTTGCAGCCATCACAGGGTTGGTTGCAAAAGAAAACGTAATCGGTACCTTCGGCGTTATTTTCGGCTTTGCAGAAGTAGCAGAGGACGGGCAGGAAATTTGGGGGATGTTAGCTGGCTCCATGACGGCAGTTGCGGCATATTCCTTTATGGTATTCAACCTGCTGTGCGCACCCTGTTTTGCGGCCATGGGCGCCATCAAGCGGGAGATGAACAATATCAGGTGGTTCTGGTTTGCCATCGGGTATCAGTGCCTGCTGGCTTATGTGGCAGCGCTTATCATTTTCCAGATTGGGACTTGGGTAACAGTTGGGACGTTTGGCCTCGGGACGGTTGTGGCGCTTATCCTGTTGGCAGGGTTCCTCTGGCTTCTGTTCCGCCCCAATAAGGAAAAGAGCATGTGGAAGATGAAAGGCTTGGCTGGAGCCAGGTAAAAAAGGAACAGGGAAGCGTATTCCAAATGCGCAATGGGGCTGCCGGGGCAAGGCAGCCCCATTGCCGGAAAAAAGCGGATCATCCCCCTGCTTTCTTTAAAAGGGAAACCAGCGGCTTTAAGTATGCCGGGTCTGAAATGTCGTAGGAAGATGCCATAGCCCGTTCCATTTCCAGGTCTTCGGCTGTTTTGTGTTTCTTTTTTTTCACCATTGCCACGGCTGCTTTCATCATCAATTTGTCGGAGAAAGGCATTTTTTCGTAGCACAAGCCCCCTGGCAGGTAGAAATGGGGCACTTTCTGCAGTTCGTTCCCAGGCAGGTTCTGCGCCCAGAATGCAGAGATGGTATCTTCTGCGGCGGCAGGCATTGCGCCAGTGACAAACAGGGCGAATTTCCGTGCGCTGCTTTTTTTGTACATTTCTTTTATTCTCGGATAACCATCAATCCTGCCGGCATGGGCCCGGCTCCCAAAGACCACGGTTTCATAGGCGGACATAAGCTCTGGGGTTGCGGATTTGTAGGGGGCAAGCGTACAGGCCACCTCCTTGGAAAGCATTTGGGCATACCGTTTGGTAAAGCCGGTGGTGCTTTTGTAAATAACAAGAATTTTAGGTTCCATTGAAAAATCCCTCCTTAAATGTCCTGGGCATGGCTGCGCTGTGGGAAGCGCAAAAAAACGCTTCATAAGCCTGCTCCTGCTGGGCATAGATTTCCTCTATGGGAATCCCCGGCGTTGTTACTGAAAATATGGCGCCAAGGCCGATGGTGTACACCAGCATGTGCATGTGGAGCTGCCGTGCCTGTGAAATGCTGATGTCCAGGCTGTCGGCAATAAATTCCGCAGTGTGCGCCCCGGCTTCTGCTTCATACAAATCCTGCAGCGAGGAGATGCCTTGCCGCTGGTGCAGGATAAAGATTTTAAACAGGTGCGGTTCTTCTTCTGCCAGCCGGATATAGGCCTTGCCTGTGCTGCGGAACAAGTCGTTTTTGTCAACATGCTTTGCGGCATATTCCCGGATAAAATTGCCTGCCTGCGCAGCTACGTCTTGGCGCAGGCCCGCCATATTTTTGCAGTAGCTGTAGATTGGCTGGACAGAGCATCCGATTTTGGCTGCAATCGTCTTTGCCATGACTTGTTCCATGCCTTCGGCCCTTGCAATTTCAAAGGCGGCGCTGACGACCATTTCTTTTGTAATTCTCTGCTTTGGCATGCGTTCCCTCCTTAGTTATATAATTGAGTTATATAAGTAAATTATATTAAAGATTCAGGATGTAGTCAAGAATAAAAAACAGGGCTTGAAAAATTTTCCTATTCCGTGTATACTGTCCTTATAGTTAGCGTATCCTAACTATAGAAAGAAGTCGCTAACCAATTGATGAATTGAAAGTCATTAAAATGAAAAAGAAAGAGGGAAAGGAACATGAGCGTTGTAATTATCGGGGGCCACGACCGGATGGCCTGCCAATATAAAAGAATCTGCAAGGAGTATAAATGTAAAGCCAAGGTATTTACCCAAATGTCCGGTAATTTGAAGGAAAAAATAGGCAGCCCGGATTTAGTCGTCCTGTTTACCAATACAGTTTCCCATAAAATGGTTCGCTGCGCCATTGCAGAGGCAGAAAAAACCCAGGCAAAGGTAGTAAGGTGCCATACCAGCAGCGGAAGTGCGTTAGCGGAAATTTTAATGGAAAAATGCCAGGAGAAAGCTGTTTTATAAAGAAGATAATAAGTTTTTCCCTGTATAAAAATTTCCCCATATGCTTATACTGATTAGGGTGCCAAAAGAATACGTCGCGCCCTAATCTTATACTGAAAAACGAAAGGAGCAAAACAATGGACAAATACCTCTGTGAACCCTGCGGATACATCTATGACCCAAAGGAGGGAGACCCTGACAACGGAATTGCTCCGGGCACGTCGTTTGAAGACTTGCCGGAGGATTGGGTATGCCCATGGTGCGGGCTTGGAAAAGATGTTTTTGTAAAGGAAAAAGCATAGCCGGGTGGCTGTGCTTTTCCTTTTTTACCTTATTGGAAATTGCACCCTACAAAGCAAAATCCAAGGCTGTTTCTGCATCCGGGCAATTCTGGCATTACAAAAAAAGAAAGAACTGGTTCTATGAAATTTCCCCCCAAAGGTTTATGATTACTCCTGCAATTACAAGATAAAATGCAACAGAAAGAAGGGACGCACATGTATAAGATAATGACGCCCGGCCCGACCCAGGTAAAGGAAAATGTCCGCATGGCAAGGGCAAGGGAATGTACCAACCCGGATTTGGACGGGGAATTTTTGGAATTTTATAAGGAAACCTGCGGGCAGCTTAGCCGCCTGCTCCATACCAGCAACGAAACGCTGATTCTGGGCGGGGAGGGGATTTTAGGCTTGGAAGCGGCCTGCGCTTCCCTGACGGAACCCGGGGACAGGGTTCTTGTATTGGACAATGGGATTTTTGGGAAAGGGTTTGCAGATTTTGTGTCCATATATGGCGGGAAGCCGGAACTTTACACCGTGGATGGGAAGAACCCCATAGACCCCGATGTGCTGGACGGATACCTAAAGGAACACCATGGGTTTAAATATGCTACGCTGGTCCATTGCGACACCCCCAGCGGCATCCTGAACGATATCCATACCCTCTGCCCGCTGCTGAAAAAATATGGGATCCTGACGGTGGTGGATTCGGTGTCCGCCATGTTTGGGGAAAAAGTCCATGTGGACGAAGCCCAGGCGGATATTCTATGCGGCGGTTCCCAGAAAGCAGTTTCCGCACCGCCGGGGCTGGCTTTTGTCACCATCAGCGGGGATGCAAAAAGGGCTATGGCGGAGCGGAAGACGCCCATTGCATCCTTTTACGCCAACCTAAAGGTATTTGAGGGGTATTATGAGAAAAAATGGTTCCCGTATACAATGCCAATCAGCGATATTTACGGCCTGCAGGCAGCCCTCAGCAATATTGAGCAGGACAGCGGGATGCTTTTGCGCCATGCAAGGCTTGGGCAGGCCTGCAGGCAGGCAGTAAAAGACGCAGGGCTAAAGCTGCATTTGGAACAGGGGTTTTCCAATACAGTCACTGTATTGGACGTGCCAGGGGAAACTACCGCAGAAGCTATTTTGGAAACCATGCAAAAGGAATATAACATTATGCTGTCAGGTTCTTTTGGCAGCCTTGCCGGACATGTCGTCCGTATTGGACATATGGGCGCAAACGCTAATTTCCAGGACATGGCGGAAACCATGGACGCCCTTGGGCAGACTTTGGAAAAGCTAGGGGTGCCTTTGGCGTGTTCCCTGAAAGAACGGTTTTGCCAGCTTTACAGAACGGTTTGAGTTTCCCTATTTTGTAATTTATAGTGCCAAAAGGGGGCTGCCGCACGAATATAGTTACTTGTTCAAAAGGTCTTGCCGCTTATGCGGCAAAGACAGAATGCACAAAATTACTCTGGGGAAGCTAGCTTCCCCAGATATTTTTTGTGCGTTGCAATTGACGTTAGTGCTACAGCCCCTTTTTCTGTACAGCCATTCCTATTATCCAAGCAATGACAATACTCCCTGTGTGGACTGGTTTGCCTGTGCAAGCATGGACTGGCCTGCCTGCGCAAGAATATTGTTTTTGCTGTATTCCACCATTTCTTCTGCCATATCGGTATCGCGGATCCGGGACTCTGCGGCTGTTGTGTTCTCCACAATGTTGTCCAGGTTGGCAATGGTATGCTCTAACCTGTTCTGGACTGCACCAAGGGCAGAACGCTGTGCGGACACCTTGGAAATCGCGTCGGCAATGGCGTCGATTGCATAAGTTGCAGCATTTCCGCTGTCATCGGATACGTTCAAGCCCTTTACCCCAAGCCCTGCGGCATCCATAGCGTCAATGTCTACGGTAATCTTATTTGTCATGTCGGCGTCGGAGCCTACATGGAGGTTGAAGGACAGGGATTCCTTTACTTCAACGGTTCCTTGGGTGATGGTGAACTTGCCGTCCCCATCGTTTGTTACGGTTGCAGCAACATCTGTGCCAATGCTGGAAGCCTTTTGCAGTTCCTCGGTAATCATGGCATATGCTTTTTGTGCGCTGATTACTTTTTCGTTGCTTTCTGGCAGGGCGATGTCGCCGATTACTGTCTGGGCAGCCCCAGTATCCACCTTTACCGTATCTCCGTCGTGGATTTTTGCTAAAATTGCATCCTTTGTCAGCTTAAAAGCTTCTTCATCTACATCTGCTTCATCTACAATTGTATAAACAATCTGATCTGTAGCAGTCCCGATTGTCACTGTTTTCCCAGCATCCAAACCATTAATTGCATCGTACACATCTTTTGCAGATGCAGGAGCGGCTGCTGTCGCTTTTGTAGTTACGCCGCCGATTGTAACGCTGTCACCTGTTGAAAGTGCAACCGTACTGGTATCTGTTACTGCAAGCCCAGACCCTGCATTGGCAATCGTTGCCGCATCTGTTTTGTCCACTTGGATGGAACTTACCTCGCCAGCTTCTAATGCTGAAACAATCGTAACTTTATTTGTAATTGCACTATTGGCTGTTCCAGCGCCGCCATTTTTTATCACATCCACATGGAACTTATTGCTTGTAACTTGTTTTCCGGCTGCCAGCGCATCTTCAATTAGTTTCCCAACATTTGCTAAACCAACTGTCCCTGCAGTGTCGCTGGTAGTAGTAGCCGCGCCATTCCCAGCAGCGATTGTGTATACTGTTTCCCCAATTGTCACTTCATCAGCCGCTGCCCATTTAATGTCCCCTGCTGCAACCTTATCTGTTACAGTATAAGTCTTCCCTTGATATGTCACACTGTCGCCAGCCGACAAAGTAGTTGCCGCATCAAATGGGGCTGCGGTAGAGATTGCATACCCATCGGTAGAAGTGTTCAGTTCCCCGGCATCCAAATGCTCTGCAGACGTCCCAATGGTATACTCTTTCCCGCCGATTGTAACCTTATCGCCATTTTCAAGGGCCTTATCCAACGTAAATTCAGAAACCCCGCCGCCCTTGTCGGCAAGCTTCCCTTTAATCCCGGCATCATGGGCTGCAACAGTCTGTGTTGTGGTTGCGCCGCCCTTATCGCCTTTCAAAAGGTAAATCTCATTGAACTTGGTAGTTTCTGCCACGCGGTCAATTTCCGTGGTAAGCTGGTCGATCTCTGCCTGGATGGCATCCCGGTCGGACTCGGAATTCGTCCCGTTTGCCGCCTGCGTTGCCAGCTCGTTCATACGCTGGAGCATGGAATGTACTTCTGTCAGCGCGCCTTCTGCGGTCTGCACTGCGGAAACTCCGTCTTCTGCATTGGTAGAAGCACGGTCAAGGCCGCGGATCTGCTTCCTCATTTTCTCCGAAATAGTAAGCCCTGCTGCATCGTCTGCCGCACGGTTAATTTTATAACCGGACGCTAACTTCTCCGTTGATTTTGACTGGGCGCTTGTGGTTACCCCTAACATCCTGTTGGCGTTCATTGCCTGCATGTTGTGTTGTACTACCATAATATTTTCCTCCTTGTCATTTATGGCTTGCCCGCAAATCCGTTTGCGCGCATCATTTTTTATAATAAGCAGCGTTTTTTTGCGGCTGCGTTATTACCCTATTTCCAAGGCTCCGATTCCCTCACCTTTCCCGCCTTGCCTTCTTCCTCTCCGCTATCAAAATAGCCTTAATTTTCTCCTTGGCTTCCGGCGAAAGCTCCCTGTCCCTGTAATGCTTCACTTCATTCCCCGGCTCTGCCGCCATGCCGTACCGCCCCAGCGCTTCGCTGCGCACAATGTTGTAAGCCCTGGGGGCGTCAATCAGCACCCGCAGGTTCTGGGAGCTCCCCCCTGCAAACACAAGCTTGATATCATCCCCAATCAGGACGTATTCCCCCGGTTTCACCGACAATTTCAGCATAATCAACCTCCTGTTTTCCCCACCGGAACCTGCCGTGGTAAAATTTTTTCATCTCTTACAAAAGAGGAAGCCACTCAAAAATGCATTTGCAACAGTTCTTACAATAATGTTGCAGGATGGAGGTATTGAATTATGGGAACAACACAACCTATCCGCGAAAAGGACGACTTAAAAAAATTTCTGGACTACTACCGGCACTGCCGCCCCAACACCAGAAACTATGCGCTGATTACCTTTGGGCTCCACACCGCCCTGCGCATCGGCGACATCCTGAACCTGAAATGGGAAAATGTGTACGATTTTGGCCAAAACCGCCTGTACGACCATTTATTCCTAAAGGAAAAAAAGACTGGGAAACAGAACATCGTGGCATTGAACCGCCACCTGAAAGACACGCTGAACGTTTACCGGTGCAGCCGGAACCCTCAGCCCACAGACTATATTTTCACAAAAACAACCGACTACACCCATCCCCTCAGCCGCTCCCAGGCATTCCGCATTATGAAAAAAGCTGCGGTGGAAACGCTGCACACCACCCACGTAAGCTGCCATTCCCTCCGCAAAACCTTTGGCTACCATGCATGGAAACAAGGGGTGCCGCCTGCCCTCCTGATGGACATTTTCAACCATTCCTCTTACAGCGTCACCAAGAAATATTTAGGGATTGATCAGGACGAACGGGATTCCATCTTTATGGAAATAGATTTGCTATAAATTTTTTTGGGGGAGAAAAATAAAAAAATGAATGTAAGGGGTAAAGTTTTCCAGGGAAGCTCCGATATAAGAAATGTACAGAAAAATGCAACATTATTGTAAGAAATGTTGCATTTTTCAATTTAACCAATTTTTGCCCAGACTATGCAGCCAGCGGGCATTCTTTTTTTCGTCATCCGGGCAGGCCTTGCGCTTGGTTCTCTGGAGGTAAAGAAAGAATATCAGAATACCGGGGTTGGCTCCGCCCTTGCCAAAGAATGCATCCAACGGCCAGCGTCATCCAGTTATCCATGGATTACTGTGCTGGGAGGAGATTATTATTCCCGGTTTGGATTTGAAAGAGGAAATCTATACGGAATTACGGTATCAGATGACGCGTACCTCAACGAGCATCTACAGATTCTGTTTCTGGATGGTCTGGTAAGGGATAGAACTTCTGGGAGGTTGGGTTTACTGCAGCGCGTTTTATGATGCAGACGGGAACCTAATGTAGCAGGGGGAACTCCTCCGCGATATCCGCCAAATTATTGCCTTTTTATTTTTATATTACTCCGGCGGTTAAATGTTGACATTTAACCGCCGGAGTAATATCATTCCACAAGCTTAAAAATAACGCTTAATCCCAATTAAGTTCCTCCTTGTTCTGTTCAATAAAATCAGAAATAACTGCCTTAATAACTGGAACTGAAACAGAATTCCCAAACTGTTTATATGCAAACACATCTGATGGATTTAAAATAAAAGTATCTGGGAAGCCCTGCAAACGTGCACATTCCCGTGGCGTAACCCTTCTTGGCCGATTATTTTGAATAACACCAAGACGGTTCGAATCAGATGATGTTAGCGTAATAGATATGCTGTTTGGGTCAAGAAACTTAAATACTTCAAAAGACATATTGCCACATACAGGATTATATTTTCCATTTTCTTCCTTAAGGTATCCCTTTTCCTTTAAAGAAGCAATCACATCCAATATATCGTTAGACTTATAAAATGTTTTAATTTGATCTATCGTCAGCTTTTTCCCATCCTGCTGTGTTCCAAAAACAGGCTTCCGTCGGTTTTGGATCAGTAAATTCATAAAACCAATCTCCGCTTTGCTGCATTTACCTTTTCTGCCCAATTCCCATGAATGGAGGGATTTCCCCCCACGGTAATCTATGATCCTGTAACCATGCAATTTTGACAGATCATCCCCAATTACAGAATGAAGCTGTTCTGTGAAATTTGGGGAACAATAGTATTTTTCTGGAACATTTTCTTCAAGAATTTGCCCGACGGAACACCTGTTGCCAGCCACATCATAATCAAAAAGACTAAACTGCTCCCAACCTTTTTTATACTGATGTGAATCAGCTGCCCCTAACTTTGTACTTAATGTCATTTTAGGCGTTACCCCTTTGATGCCAAGTATGTAAAGGCGAACCCTGTTTTGGGGTACGCCAAAATCAGAACTGTTCAGAAGCATGTCATATGTTCCGTATCCTAAGCTATGGAGTTTGGAAATTATCGTTTTAAAAGTACGCCCATTATCATGGGTATACAATCCCCGGACATTTTCTAACAAAAATGCCTTCGGCTGATATAATTCCAGAATTCTTTCTACTTCAAAAAAAAGTGTTCCACGTGTATCTCCAAACCCCAATTTTTTTCCTGCATAGGAAAAAGGCTGGCAAGGAAACCCTGCAAGAAGAATATCAAAAGGGGGGATTTCTGTTATATATTTTATATCTCCATCTGGATATTCCCCATAGTTAAGTTTATAAGTTTCACAAGCTTTTTTATCAATCTCGCTTGCTAAAACGCATTGTGATTCTATTCCATGCTCTGCAAAAGCATCTGCAGCACCCAACCGAATGCCACCAATTCCAGCAAATAAATCAATGAATTTAATCATCCAATCCTCTCCTTGATAAATTCAACCAAAATTCCAAACTCCTCTTTCGTAAAAGCAACTGTACAATGGCTGTTATCACATAACGTACGAATTGCAGAGCGGCGGGAAAAATTTCCTGCCCCATCAATGATATATGCTATGTAATTTCGGCTGCTTGTAATTTTCTCAAACCGATCCCTCGCCTGTCCCCCTTTACGCTCAATCGTACTGTTTGAAGTCTCCTGAAAAGTCACTTCCACTGCAACATATTTTTTATGACGTCCCACGTCATTAATCCTGTCC
>Ga0137308_100884_pt1 | contig 38061 bp, 38 predicted proteins | sample Inofrocosms_June_FD_97181 | JGI IMG/M metagenome (GOLD analysis project Ga0137308, IMG submission 97181) | Mouse cecal microbial communities from Vienna, Austria - N-Acetylneuraminic and N-Acetylglucosamine D2O microcosms_June | ecosystem: Host-associated > Mammals > Digestive system > Large...
AGCAGTTATAATGAATGCGAATTTAACAGCAATCATGCGCGAACACATACCGCTTGAGATGCAGGGACGTGTCTTTTCCGCAAAGGATACTTTGCAAAACTGTACGATCCCATTCGGGTTATTTTTAGGCGGCATATTGGCAGATCGTGTCACAGAACTGTTTATGACAACAGATTCGCCTATGCAAAAGATGCTTTCTCACTTTTTTGGTTCGGGAGACGGATCAGGAATAGCTGTTATGTTTTTTTGCGTAGGAATCCTTGGGATCGTCATAAGTCTTTCCCGTTTGAGAAAGCCAATCTATAAGGACTTAAATCAATAACGGTGAGGCCCCGGCGCGGCGCTGTGCCTGACCGCCTCACGCCTTCGCGGCCCGGATCTCCTCCCAGCGGGCGGAGAGGGCGCTGCGGTCCTCCTGATAGAGGCGCTCGGTCTCCTCGGTATAGCCAATGGCGGTGCCGGGGAGCGCCTGAGACATGGCCTCCAGGAGCTGACCGGCCCGCTCACCGTCCATGGGGAGGGCGTACTGCCCCCCGTCCGCCGTGCGGAGGAGGACCGCGTGGACCTGACGGTGGAAACGGGGAAGGTCGTCCTGATAAGCCCAGACCACGTCCCAGGGGCGCAGGAGGACGCTCTTAGGCCCCTGCTGGAAAAAGACGTGCTCCGGCCCCATGCGCACGCCGCAGACGGGCTGGGTGCGGTCGTAGAACTGCCCCGCCCGCTCGGCGGCGATGGACCGGCTCCAGGACTGGGAGAGGACGGCCACTACCTGCCGCTGGTACGCGCCGGAGAGGGCCCGGACTGCCGGGAAGAGCGCCAGCAGCAGAAACGCCAGCGCGGTCAGGGCCAGAAGGGCCTGGGCCGTCACGGTCCGGGGGCCGATCCGTCCGGCGTCGACGTAATAGGGGAGCATGGCGGCGGCAAGGGCCTCATTCTCCCCGGCCAGGGCCATGAAACAGTCCAGCTCCCCGCCCTCCATGGCCTTGACGGTGCCGCTGACGGGGAGGACGGGGATCTTCTCCCGGGGCAGTTCGCCGTAGCGGTAGACCTGACAGGCGGACATCACCCGCTCTGCCCGGCTCATGTCGCCTCTGCGGACGCAGAGGCCCATATAGCGGCCCTCGCCGAAGTCGATGGCATAGTAAAGGCCCAGGACCTCCCCGGCGGGCTCATCGCGCCGGAATGCCTCCTCCCGGGCGTAGAGGACGTGGAGATAGGGGATGCTGTCGGCCACATAGGCCCCCTCCAGGCTCTCCTCCGTGAGCTCAGAGAGGGTCTTTGGCGTCAGGCAGAGGACCAGGCTCCCGCATCCGCCGCCCCAGAAGATCCCAATGGCCAGGGCCAGACAGACTCCGATCCAGGGGGCGCGGGCGCGCAGACTGACCAGCTTGAGCTGTTTGAGCCACTTCATATCGTCTCACCCCTTCTCAAGTGATGGAGGAAGATTGTTCCTCCCATGATACCACCGCGCCCCGGTTTTGTAAATGGATCAGAAGGATCTTTCACGCCCGTCTCATGAAAATTTCTCCGGGCTTCGCAGAGCGTGCCGTTCTGCCGTCTCCCGCCTCTTGCGATCGGCCCGCCAGTGTGGTAAAATGGGGATGAACAGAACCCGGCAAGGAGGAACGCCTATGGAATACGGATACACGCAGCAGCTCTGGAGCCCCCCCCGGGGGCGGACCCTGGAGGAGGTCCGCGCCTTTCTCCAGCGCATGGGGCTCAGCTACGCCCAGGGAATCGAGCACACGGCGGTGGTCCGGGACGGGACCGGGGCCGTGGCGGCCACCGCCTCCCTGGAGGGGCACGTCATCAAGTGCGTGGCAGTGGACCCGGACGCCCAGGGGGCGGGGCTCACGGCCACGGTGGTCACCGCCCTGCGGCAGAAGGCCCTGGAGCAGGGCCTGCGCCGCCTGTTCCTCTACACCAAGCCGGAAAACCTGGAGAAATTCCGCGGCCTGGGCTTCTACGAGGTGGCCCGGGCGGAAAAGGCCCTGCTGATGGAGGACCGCCGGGGCGGCTTCGACGTCTGGGCGGAGGAGCTCCGCGCCCCGGACGCCTCCGGGACCATCGGCGCGGCGGTGATGAACTGCAACCCCATGACCCTGGGGCACCTGTACCTCATTGAGGAGGCCGCGAAGCGGTGCGGCCACCTGTATCTCCTCATCGTCTCCGAGGACAGGAGCGCGGTGCCCGCCGGGGACCGCCGGAGGATCGTGGAGGCCACCGCGGCCCACCTCCCCAACGTCTCCGTGTCGGGCACGGGACAATATCTCATCTCCTCCGCCACCTTCCCGGACTACTTCCTCAAGGACAAGTCCCGGGCCGGGGACGTGTGGACAGACCTGGACATCGCGGTCTTCTGCCGTTTGGCGGAGAAGCTGGGCATCACCCGCCGCTTCGTGGGCAGCGAGCCCTTCTGCCCCGTGACCAGCGCCTACAACCGGGCCATGGCCCGGAAGCTCCCGGAAAAGGGGATCGAGCTGGTGGAGCTCCCCCGGCTGGAGCAGGGCGGTACCGCCATCAGCGCCACCGCCGTGCGAAAGCTCATCCGGGCGGGCCGCTGGGAAGACATCCGGCCCCTGGTCCCGGAGGCCACATTCGCCTATTTCTCCGCCCCGGAGAACCGGCAGCGGTTCCTGAAGCGGGATGTGTAGGCCCGTCATGAGAGACCCCTTCGGGAGGCCCATCACCTATCTGCGCCTTGCCGTCACCGACCGGTGTAATCTCCGGTGCCGCTACTGTGTGCCGGAGGAGTGCGGTCCGGCGGGAGGCGCGGTCCTCTCCGGGGAGGCGCTGGTGGAGATCGCCCGGCAGGCGGTGCTCTGCGGAGTGAAAAAGATCCGCCTGACCGGCGGCGAGCCCCTGGTCCGGCGGGATATCGCGGCGCTCTGCCGGTCCATCGCGGACCTAGAGGGCCTGGAGGAGCTGTGCATAACCACTAACGGCACGGCTCTGGAGACCTTAGCCGGACCTCTGCGGGAGGCGGGCGTGGACCGGCTGAACGTGAGCCTGGACAGCCTGCGGCCCCAGCGCTACGCCGCTCTGACCCGGGGCGGACGGCTGGAGGACGTGCTGGAGGGCCTGCGGGCCGCAGAGCGGGCCGGGTTCACCGGCACCAAGCTGAATGTGGTCCTCCTGCGGGGCGTCAACCAGGACGAGATACCGGACTTCGTGGACCTCACCCGCCGGTTTCCCCTGGAGGTCCGTTTTATCGAGCTGATGCCTATCGGCGAGGGGGCCCGTGGGGACTTCCTCCCCGCCGGGGAGGTGCTCCGGCAGTGCCCGGACCTGGTCCCGGCGGGGACGGGCGGCGTGGCCCGCCAGTACCGCCTGCCGGGAGCACCGGGGCTGGCGGGCCTCATCACCCCCATGAGCTGCCGCTTCTGCGCGGACTGCGACCGCATCCGCGTCACGGCGGACGGGATGCTGAAACCCTGCCTCCACTCGGAGCGGGAGATCGACCTGCGGGGCCTCACCGGAGAGGCTCTGAGACAAGCCATCGCGTCCGGTGCCGCCGCCAAGCCGGAGCGCCACTACCTGGCGGAGACCGGGCACAGCGGGGCCGGACGCACCATGAACCGGATCGGAGGCTGAACCATGGAACTGACACATTTCAACGACCAGGGCCGCGCCCGCATGGTGGACGTGACGGAGAAACCGCCCACGGTCCGCACCGCCCAGGCGGAGGGCCGGGTCCGCATGTCGGCGGAGACCGCCGGGCGCATCCGTTCCGGCGGCATCGCCAAGGGGGACGTGCTGGCGGTGGCCCAGGTGGCGGGCATCATGGCCGCCAAGCGGACGGACGAGCTCATCCCCATGTGCCACAGCGTGGCGCTGACGGGGGTGGACCTCCGGTTTGCGGTGGAAGAGGACGCGGTCCTCATCCAGGCGGAGGTCCGGTGCCGGGGGGAGACCGGCGTGGAGATGGAGGCCCTCACGGCGGTGTCCGCCGCGGCGCTGACCATCTACGACATGTGCAAGGCCGTCCAGCGGGACATGGAGATCGGCCCCATCCGCCTCTGCCGCAAGACCGGCGGCAGGAGCGGGACTTACGAAAAGGAGTGGTGAGAATGGCCCGGGTCGTTTCTGTCAACATCAGCGAGGAAAAAGGCACCCCCAAGCATCCGGTGGAGTCCGTCACGCTGAAGCTCCGCCACGGCATCGTGGGCGACGCCCACGCCGGGGACTGGCACCGGCAGATCAGCCTGCTGGCGGAGGAGAGCATTGAACCCCTCCGCGCCGTCCTGCCGGACCTGCCCCCGGGAGCCTTCGCGGAGAACATCACCACCGAGGGCATCGTCCTCAACGACCTCCTCCCCGGCACCCGCCTGCGCCTGGGGGAGGCGGAGGTGGAGGTGACCCAAATCGGCAAGGAGTGCCACGGGGAATGCGCCATCCGCAAAGCCGCCGGGACCTGCGTCATGCCCACGGAGGGCATTTTCGCCGTCGTCCGGAGAGAGGGCGTTGTCCACCCCGGCGACACTGTTGAGATCATCAAGGAGGTCACGCCATGAAGCTCATCCCCGTCCAGGAGGCCGTGGGCCATGTGCTCTGCCACGACATGACCCAGATCATCCCCGGCCAATACAAGGACGCCCGCTTCCGCAAGGGCCATGTGGTCCGGGAGGAGGACATCCCCGTTCTCCTCGCCATGGGCAAGGAGAACCTCTATGTCTGGGAGATGGTCCCGGGCATGGTCCACGAGAACGACGCCGCCGGACGGCTGGTCCGGCTCTGCGAGAACGAGCACATGGTCCGAAGCGCCGTCAAGGAGGGCAAGATCGAGCTCACCGCTGCCATAGACGGCCTCTTCCGGGTGGATACCCGGCGGCTGAACGCGGTGAACCTGCTGGAGGACATCATGATCGCCACCCGCCGCGGCAATACACCGGTCCGGGCCGGGGACAAGCTCTGCGGCACCCGGGTGATCCCCCTGGTGATCGAGGAGGAGAAGCTCTCCCGGGCCGAGGCCGCCGCCGGGGACGCTCCCCTGCTGGAGCTCCTGCCCTGGAAGCTGAAGACCGCCGGGGTCATCACAACCGGCAGTGAGGTGGCCAAGGGGCTGGTCCAGGACGCCTTCACCCCCGTGGTGCGGCGGAAGCTGGAGGAATTCGGCATCGCCGTCACCGAGCACCGCCTTGCGGGCGATGAGCTGGAGGACATCGCCGCCGCCATCGCCGAGGTGCGGGAGCGGGGCGTGGACCTGGTCCTCTGCACCGGGGGCATGAGCGTGGACCCCGACGACAGGACCCCCGGGGCCATCCGGCGCTCCGGGGCGCGGATCGTTGCCTACGGCGCGCCCGTCCTGCCGGGAGCCATGTTCCTGCTGGGGTACTACGAGGACGGCACTCCTGTGATGGGCCTCCCCGGGTGCGTCATGTACGCGAAAGCCACGATCTTCGACCTGATCCTCCCCCGCGTGGCCGCCGGAGTGCCGGTCAGCCGGGAGGACATCGCCTCCATGGGCGAGGGCGGGCTCTGCCTGGGGTGCGGGGACTGTACATATCCCAACTGTGGATTTGGGAAATAAGTATCCAGTTAGTAGAGGAACCGCGATGAAAAAGAAGCAATTGGGAGTGGTCCTTTTGGCGGCGCTGGTCCTCCTTCTCACCGCCTGCGGCGGCGGGAGGGAGACTTCCGAGATCGCCGTCTTTGCCGCCGCCTCCCTCCAGGAGACGCTGACGGAGATCGGGGAGCAGTACATGGAAAAGCGCGGAAATGTGGAGCTGATCTTCAACTTCGATTCCTCCGGGACGCTGAAAACCCAGATCCAGGAGGGGGCGGAGTGCGACCTCTTTCTCTCCGCCGGGCAGAGGCAGATGGACCAGCTGGACGCCTCTGCCGGTCCGGATGTGAATACCGAGGGGCTGGACTTCGTCCTGCCGGACACCCGGGTGGACCTGCTGGAAAACAAGGTAGTCCTTGCGGTGCCGGAGGGGAATCCCGCCGGGATCACTGGCTATGACGGCTTGGCGGAGCGTCTGGAGGAGGGGAGCGGCGTCCTGCTCTGCATGGGCAACAGCGACGTGCCTGTGGGGCAGTACGCCCAGAAGCTCCTGGCTTTCTACGGCCTGGACGAGGCGGCACTGGCCGCCTCCGGGCTCATCACCTACGGCTCCAACGTCAAGGAGGTCACCACCCAAGTCTCCGAGGGGGCGGTGGACTGCGGCATCATCTATGCCACAGACGCCCTCTCCGCCGGGCTCACCGCTGTGGATTCCGCTGCGGAGGAGATGTGCGGGCAGGTGGTTTACCCCGCCGCCGTCCTCACCGCCGGGAAGAACCAGGGCGGCGCCCGGGACTTCCTTGCCTTCCTCCGCACAGACAGGGCGGCGGAGGTGTTCCGGAGCATGGGCTTTATCCACCTGGGCTGATATGGATTGGTTTCCTCTTTTAAACTCCCTGCGCATCGCCGCCATCGCCACGGGAGCGACCTTCTTTTTGGGCATCTGGGCGGCGTATTACGCCGCCAAAGCTCCGCGTCTGGTGAAGGGCCTGCTGGACGCGGTGCTGACCCTGCCTCTGGTCCTGCCGCCCACAGTGGTGGGGTACCTGTTACTGCTGGTGCTGGGGCCCCGGCGGGTCATCGGTGCTTGGGTCTTGGAGCACTTCCAGGTGCGGCTGACCATGACCTGGTGGTCCGCCATCTTTGGTACGACGGTGGTAATCTTCCCCCTGATGTACCGCACGGCCCGCGGGGCCTTCGAGGCTTTCGACGAGACCTTGGCCTACGCCGGCCGGACCCTGGGGCTCAGTGACCGGTATGTCTTCTGGCATATTCGGATGCCGGTTTGCCGCCAGGGCATTCTGGCGGGGACGGTGCTCTCCTTTGCCCGGGCCCTGGGGGAGTACGGGGCCACGTCCATGATCGCCGGGTACACTCCGGGGCGGACGGCTACTATCTCCACCACTGTCTACCAGCTCTGGCGTACCGGGCAGGACGCACTGGCCCTCCGCTGGGTGCTGGTGAACCTGGCGCTCTCCGCGTCGGTGCTGGCGGCGGTGAACCTGCTGGAGCGAAAGGAGGCGGGACGGTGGCGCTGAAGGTGCGGATTCAAAAGCGGGCCGGAGGCTTTTTCCTGGACACAGAGTTCGAGGCCCCTTCCGGGGCCACACTGGCGCTTTTGGGCGCCTCCGGGTGCGGGAAGAGCATGACTCTGCAATGTATTGCCGGCATCCAGCGGCCTGACCAGGGTCAGATCGAGCTGGACGGCGAGGTGCTTTTCGACAGCGCCCGCCGGGTGGATCTGCCGCCCCAGAGACGGCGGGTGGGATACCTCTTCCAGCACTACGCCCTTTTCCCCCACATGACGGGCGCAGGGAACATTGCCGCCGGGTGCCTCCATTTGGGACGGAGGCGGCGGGCGGAACGGGTGCGTGAGCTCACCGCCCTGCTGCGGCTGGAGGGGACGGAGGACCTTCTCCCCCGGCAGATGTCCGGCGGACAGCAGCAGAGGACGGCTCTGGCCCGTATCCTGGCCTCGGAGCCCCGAGCGATTTTACTGGATGAGCCTCTCTCCGCCCTGGACAGCGCCTTGAAATGGAAGCTGGAACAGGAGCTGAGGGACTTTCTTGACCGTTTTCCCGGTCCGGCGCTTTGGGTCAGCCACGACTTGGGGGAGGTCCATCGCAGCTGTGAGCGGATCTGCCTGCTGGAGTGCGGGAAATCCTCCCCGGTTTCCACAGTCAGGGAGCTTATGGAAAATCCAGGGACTGTCAGCGCCGCACGGCTCTCCGGCTGCAGGAATCTGCTTCCGGTCCGGCGGGGAACGGAGGCGGGGACCGTCCGCCTGCCCGGCTGGGGGCTCACACTGCACTGTGCCGCGCCCTGGCGGGAGGGTGTCACTACTTTGGGTATCCGGCAGAGCACCCTTCGGCTTGCCGGAGAGGGGGATGTGAACACCTTTTCCGGTCAGGTCCTGCGGGTGGTGGAGGATGTCTCCTGCCTGCTGGCGGCTCTGGGCCCCGGGGAGGATACGGCGGAGGACGCTGTGCTCTGGATGGAGCTGGACCGGAGTGAGCGGGCAGTGCTGGAAGGGGCAAAAGTTCTTCAAATCTCCGTAAAGCCGGAGGAATTACTGCTTTTAGCATGACAAAAAGGGGTCCGGGCAGATTGCCCGGACCCCTTGCGGGTTGGTTGGGAAAATGCGGTTGGGAATTAGCCCAGCAGCTGGAGCACACCCTGAGGCACCTGGTTCGCCTGGGCCAGCATGGCCTGGGCGGACTGGACGAGGATGTTGTTCTTCACATAGGACATCATCTCTTCGGCCACGTCGGTGTCGCGGATGGTGCTCTCAGCGTCCTGGATGTTCTCCGCCATGACGCTCAGGTTGTTCTGGGTGTGCTCCAGACGGTTCTGGTAAGCGCCCAGGTCGCCGCGGACGCCGGAGACGTAGTTGATGGCGTTCTTGATGACGTCGACAGCGGCCTGCGCATTCTCGGAGGTCAGGATATCGATCTCGCGGATGTTGGTGGCGTTGCCCTCTTCATCCGTGTAGGTCATGGCCTCGACGTGCATGTCGCCGATCTCGATCTTCATCTGGTTGAACTCGTCGGAGGTGTCGCCAATCTGGAGGTTCAGAGCCTTTCCGGCGGTACCGGCAACAGCGTCCTTGGCAGCAGAGACATAGCCCAGAGTGGCCTTAATGCCCTCCTCAGAGGTCAGGTCCTTATCCTTCAGGAGGGCCTTCGCGGCGGCATTTCCGGCGGACGTGCCATCGGCGTTGGTAGCCTCCATCAGGGTGATGCCGTCCTTGCCGGCCTTGGCGCTGACGGTCCAGATGGTATTGTCGGCAGTGGCCTGGGACAGCCGCTCGGTAAAGGCGTCCATATCGATGGTGCCGTCGGCCTTCTTCAGGTCGCCGATATAGATCTTGTCGGCGCTGACGGTCCCCTTGTCGGCATCGGCGTCGGAGAGGGTAATGGTCTGGGTGCCGATCTTGAGCTGTGCGCCGTTCACGATCTGCTCATCCTTCAGCTTGACCACGGTGCTGGCCAGCCGGTCGCGATCCTTGTAAACGCCGTTCTCGACCTCGATGGTCTGGACGTTGTAGTCGCCGCTGGAACCGGCGGTACCGGCGGCAGCGCCAGTGACAGCAGCACCGGCAGCCATACTAGCTTTCACATCGGTACCAGCGGCAGTACCGCTATCCGCTGTGTAAGTGACACCTGTAATCGTACCATCTTTGCCGTCCTTCAAAGCAAAGTTGATCTTACCATCAGCAGTCGCCGTGATGTCATACATATCCTCGAGCTTAACAGTGTCACCATTGGCATTGTTAGCTGTGGTAGCCTTCAACGCAGTAATGACATCATCAATGGTTGCCGCGTTCGCCAGATTTGCGGCGGTAAAGGTCAGTGTCTCATCGGCACCGCCATTGCCGGTGGAATCAGGCACTGAAACCGTCACAGCGACCGATGCATCATCCCGCATACCGGTAGTACCGGCAGCATCGGTAGTACCAGCGGTATAAACACCAGTCGTCCAGCCAGCCTTGACAGCGGCGGTGCCGCTGCCGCTGATGGTGACGTCCATCTTACCATCGACGTTCTCCGCAGTGCTGGTGGGCGCGGCCTTCTGGGTAAAGACCAGCTTGTTGTCCTCGGCGGTGACCTTGAAGGCCTGCCCATCGAATTCAATAGTAGGAGGGGCACCGTTAGTGACCTTTGTACCATTGACTTCAATATCGACACTGGTGGTCAAAGTACCCTTTGCCGCATCCTCGATTGCAGTTGCGATATCCTCTCCCGTCATGGGAGCAGCCAGGTCGGCGGTGGCAGTGAGCTTAAACTCATTGTCGCCAACCTTGATGGTCATGCTCTCGCCGTTCTTGCCGGAGAACTGGAAGTCGGCCAGATCCACCTTAAACTTGGTCGGCTCATTGTTACCGGCGGCCTCGGTGTGCTTGATGGTGTTGGTGCCCAGGACATCGCCGACCGCGGCAGTCTCCAGACCGCTTTCAACGGCTTCCACAGCGGCAGTACCACCCAGCTCGGCATTGGTGTCCAGAGAACCGTCCAGCAGCTTGATGCCGTTGAAGTTGGCGGAGTCGGCGATACGGTTGATTTCGGTCTTGAGGGCCTCCATCTCCTTGTTCAGGTTCTCGCGGTCCACCTCGTCCTGATAGGTGCCGTTGGCGGACTGGGTCGCCAGATAGTCCATGCGGTTGAGCATGTCCTGGATCTCCTGCATGGCGCCCTCGGCGGTCTTCACCAGGCTGATGCCGTCCTTGACGTTCTTCTGGGCGGCGTTCAGGCCGGTGATCTGGGCGCGCATCTTCTCGGAAATGGCCAGACCGGCGGCGTCGTCGCCAGCGCGGTTGATCTTGTAGCCGGAGGACAGCTTCTCCAGGTTCTTGGACAGGGCGCTGGTGTTGGTGTTGTAGTTGCGGTAGGCGTTCATCGCCATAATATTGTGCTGAATACGCATGATGAATCTCCTTTTCAATACTTCCGGGCAAATCCTTTCGCCCGGAGCGGGTAGGCTGCAAGTCCATTCACGCTCGTACCCGGCCGGAGCAGGCGTGGAACCGACCTGCTGGGGTGTATTTCAAGCGGCCTGCGCGAACCGCAAGAAATCATTCAATTGTCCGGCGCGTCCGTCCCTGGACGCCGCCGCGTGGCGGGGAGAATCCGTTCCCCAACCGCTCACAACCCATTTATCGTCTTGTTTCCATGAAAATTAAGTGTTGAAAGAAAATTTTTTCAAAACAGGAAAAAAGCCCTGCGGGAGGGAGAATCCTTCCGCAGGGCAGAGCATGTTTTTATCCGCAGTCTGTGGACGCTCCCCACAGGACTTCCAGGCCGTGGCGGAGGGCGGGCAGGACGGCCTCCAAATTCTCGCGGACGGCCTTGGGACTGCCGGGGAGATTGACGATCAGGGTCCTGTCCCGAATCCCGGCGACCGCCCGGGAGAGCATGGCCCGGGGCGTGACGGCCAGGGAGGCCAGGCGCATAGCTTCAGGGATGCCGGGGACCATGCGCTGACAGACGGCGGCGGTGGCCTCGGGGGTGACGTCCCGGGGGGAGAAGCCGGTGCCGCCGGTGGTGACGATGAGGGCGGTACCGGAGTCAGAGAGGGCGGTGAGGGCGGCTTCGATCTCGCCGCGCTCGTCCGGGACTACGGACTGGGCCGCTACCTGGTAGCCCGCCGCCGCCAGCATCGCCGCGGCGGCGGGGCCGCTCTCGTCGGGCCGCTCTCCGCGGGCACTGCGGTCGCTGACGGTCAGCACCGCCGCTGAGAAGACCGTTTTATCCATGTTCCTCCTCCGTCTCCGGGGCGGAGCGGACGGTGACGGGCAGGCCGTTGACCGCCACGCCCTCCCCGGCGGGGATGAGGAGATATTTGACGCCGTCAATGATCCGGGTCTCCACCATGTAGCTGCACGAGGGGTCCACGGAGATGGTGGCCTGCTCGGTCTTGACCTCAAATTTTCCGCTGTCGATGAGGTTGGCGGGGCTCAGGGCCGCGCCCTCGCCGAAGCGCTGGCCGCACTGCTCCTGGAAGGCGTCCACCCGGGCCTCCGCTACGCCGCACTCCCGCAGGATGCTCCCCACCTCTCCGACCGTGAGGGACAGGGGCTCAGGGTTTTTGCTGTCCTTGTGCTCCTCGATGCGCTCCCGGAGGCGCTCGTGGACGGTCTGGATGACCTCTATGCTGCACGATTCCTCCAGGGAATCGGTGAGGGCGCTCTCGAAGGCCTCCTTCTGCTCGGCGGCGGACATGGGGGGCTCGGTGTGGAAGACGCCGTCGATGAACTCCTGGTGAATCTCGTCGGGCTTACGGGTGTAGAAGAGGGCGTTGTAGAGGTTTGCGGCGCGGTTGTCGAAGGCGGGGAAGAGGAAGCCCAGCTCCGGCGCGGAAACCACCTGTCCGGCGGCGCAGCTGTGGAACTCGTTCTCCCCGGGGAAGTAGCCCAGCTCCACCTTGCACTCCTTCACCGGGCAGACGGCGCAGATAATGTAGGAGAAGACGGTGTCCGACGCGTCCTCCTGGGCCTCTCCGTCCGGGTTCCGGTTGGGGACGTCGTAGGCGTCGTGGGCGAGGAGGATAAGGTAGTTGATATCCCCCATGTCCAGGCAGTCGATGACCTTCTTGTAGAAGGCCTCCCGGGTCTCCAGGTCCTTCAGGGCGCTGCTGCGCAGGGAGGTGAGCAGTTTGTGCTCCTCGCCCTCCATAACCTGTTCGGTGGAGAAGACGACGTCAATCAGGTTCTTGCCCAAGCCGCCGGAGAGGGACTTTTTCAGGAGATTTAAGTACTTTTCCGCCTCCTCCTGGGGCATCATGCCCAGGGATTCGTCCAGGTAGGAGACCACCTCGCCGATGCTGTTGACGTAGCAGCCGTAGATGCGGCTGATGGCGCTCTTCTCGGGTTTGAACCGCTTGCGCAGTTCAGCAACTTCTTTTTGGTTCATAAGACACCTCACATTATTTTTAGGGTGCGAAACATTGTTTCGCCTAGCCGATGATCTCGTATTCGAGCCCTTTGGGCTGGAGGCCCCACTCGTCATCGCTCTCTGTGTCGGCGGGGCGAATGTTGGATATTTTCAGGCCGTAGAGTGGAAGGGCGAGGTCAGGGCCGAATTGGTAGTCCGTATTTAAGGGGATCTCTACTTCTTTGGGTTCGATCTCGAAGACGTAGACCTCGCCGGGCGTCAGATCACCGGCTTGGGCCCCCAGAATCAAGGAGAATGGCGCGGACTGGAATTCAGTAAGCACTGCCACATGGGGGGTGAAATCGTCCAAAACATAGTCGGGGAGCAGGGCGCGGACCGTGGCGGAGAATTGGCCGGAGATGCGGACTTGCTGTTTCTGCGGCTCCTCTAAGGCGGTCTTTTGAAGCTCTACCACTTGGGCGTAGAGGGCGTCCCGCTCGGCGGTAAGGGCGGCGTAGTCCTCTTGGGAGACGATGCTGGAGCAGCTGGCTAGAATCAGGGCGCAGAGCAGGGGCATAATCAGGGCAAATAGCCGTTTTTGTCGCATGGTTGGGGGCTCCTTCTTTGAAAATATGGTTGTCAGGCGGGCGCACAATGTGCGCCCCTACGAAAGGGGTGCGCCGTATCGCAGGGCAGTATCGCCCGCACCGTGCCGGTGGCCCGGTAGTCTCTCCAAAGAAGCGTGCTCCTAGGAGGCGAACCCAACGAAGAAGACTAAAGGGCAAGGGAGCGGCGGCGGCGCAGAGACTGCCATCGGCCCATAGCAGACATTAGGAAAAGGAGACAAACAGGTCGTAGCGTAAACTAATACCCCCGTCGTTCAGGAAGATTCTTAAGGAACGTAGTTCCTTAAGCGGTTTTTTGGTTACTTTTTGTCCGTACAAAAAGTAACCCGGGGCATGGGGCCGGGGAGGCCCCGGGGCTGGAGGGCAGAACCCACTGCCATTCAAACCTTCCTATCCAATTTCTCGCTGTACTCCGCCCGGAAGGCGGCAAACTCCCCGGCGTCGAGCGCGTCCCGGATACGCTCCATCAAGGTGTTGTAAAACCAGAGGTTGTGCATCACCGCCAGGCGCATGGCCAGCATCTCCTCCGCCTTGAAGAGGTGGCGAAGGTACGCCCGGGAAAAGCTCCGGCAGACCGGACAGGAGCAGGCAGGGTCAATAGGCCCGGTGTCCAGCTTGTATTTCTCGTTTTTGATGTTGAGGCTCCCCTGCCAGGTAAAGAGCTTGCCGTGGCGGGCGTTGCGGGCGGGCATGACGCAGTCGAAAAAATCGATCCCCCGCCAGACGCCCTCGATGATGTTGGAGGGCGTACCGACGCCCATGAGGTACCGGGGCTTGTCCTCCGGCGCGTGGGGCAGGACCACGTCCAGGATGCGGTACATGACCTCCGTGGCCTCCCCGACGGCGAGGCCGCCGACGGCGTAGCCGTCGCAGTCCACCCGGGCGATCTGGTCCATGTGCCAGACCCGCAGGTCCTCATAGGTGCCCCCCTGGTTGATGCCAAAGAGCATCTGGGCGGGGTTGAGGCAGTCCGGCCGGGCGCAGAGGCGCCGGTGCTCCTCCCGGCACCGGACCAGCCAGCGGAGGGTCCGCTCACAGGACTGTTTGACGTACTCATAGGGCGCGGGGTTCTCCACGCACTCGTCGAAGGCCATGGCGATGTCGCTGCCCAAGTTGGCCTGGATCTGCATGGACTCCTCAGGCCCCATGAAGATACGCCGTCCGTCGATGTGGGAGGCGAAGGTGACCCCCTCCTCGGTGATCTTTCTCAGTCCCGAGAGGGAAAAGACCTGGAACCCGCCGGAGTCGGTGAGGATGGGGCCGTCCCAGTCCATCATTTTGTGGAGCCCGCCCAGTGAGCGGACCACCTGGTCCCCGGGGCGGAGATGGAGGTGGTAGGTGTTGCTCAGCTCGATCTGGCACTTGATGTCCTTCAGGTCGTGGGCGCTGAGAGCGCCCTTGATGGCTCCCTGGGTGCCTACGTTCATGAAGACGGGGGTCTGCACCTCGCCGCCATGCGCGCAGCGGAACCGGCCCCTGCGGGCATGTCCCTCCGTTCGGATGATCTCAAACATGGCTGTCTCCCCCCTTTTGGACGGAGGTATCCGCCGTTTCGGCCGGGGCCTCCTCCAGCATTCCGTCAAAATAGCTCTTGTTCTTCGCCTCACGCTGGTCCAGCCACTTGGCGAGCCGGGGCGTCACCCACAGCGCGCCGCCGACGATGACCAGGAAAAGCACCAGAAAAATAAGGGGGGCCGCAGTTTCCCCTACCGATCCCTTCAACAGCGACAGCATCGTGTGCTCCTTTCCCCGCCCCGGTCCCCCGGTCTTTTCCGGGGAACGGGACGCGAACGATTGAATAGGGCCATTATACAGGAGGCGGGACGGTTTTGCAAGTCCCACTCTCCCGGCTTGACAGGTCCCGCTGTTTGTGCTACACTGTGTCCATCTCACGAAAGGAGAGCAGAGGGATGCGCTGGGTGCAAAATGGCTTAATTCTGCACTTTTTAGGCTGTGATATGGCCGTCCACAGGACCAGTGCGCCCTTTTTCAGGTGACAGGAAGCTGTCACAGACAGGCCGCGTCGGTCCTTTTCTTACTCAAAAAAGAAAGGATGGCGCAATTTTTATGCCCAAAAATACTAAACACTTCCCCCTCCCCCGGCAAAAGCGGACGCTCCTGCTGCTGGAGTGGTGCGCGGGGTTCCGTCCGGCGGGGAGCATCTGGGTGCTCCTGCTGGCCCTGCGGGGGTTCTCCCTGGTGGAGATCGGCGCGGCGGAGGGCGTGTTCCACGCCGTCAGCCTCTGCGGTGAGCTCCCCTCCGGCCTCCTGGCGGACCTCCTGGGCCGGAGGCGGACTCTGGCGGCGGGGCAGGCCATGTTCCTGCTGTCCCCCCTGCTGCTGATGTGCTCGGAGAGCCTGACGGGCGTGTGCCTATCCATGGCGGTGCTGGCGCTGGGGTTCAACCTCCAGTCCGGCACCCGGGAGGCCATGGCCTACGAGACCATGCTCCAAGCGGGCCAGGAGGACGGGTATTTGAAATTCTCCTCCCTGCAAAACGCGGTCTACCGCCTCAGCGACGGCGGGGCCATGCTCCTGGCCGGAGCTACGATGATCCTCGGCTGGCGGAGAGCCTGCCTGCTGGACGCGGCCATCGCCCTGCTGGGGCTCGCGGCGGCGCTGAGCCTCACCGAGCCGGTGTGCTTTGGGCGGGAGGGCCCCGCCGCCACGCCGCGCGCCCTTCCCGCGGCGCTGCGGGACACAATCCTGGGGGCCTGGGACCTCCTCCGGACCGACCGGACGGCGGTGGCCATCATGCTGGTCAACGCCCTGATCGGAGCCTGCGCTACGCTGACCCGCTTCTTCCTCCAGGAGCGGGTGGAGGCGGCGGTGACAGCCCCCGCCCTGCTGGGTCCGGCGCTGTTCGCGCTGGGGCTGGGCGGAGGCTTGGCGGGACTGATCACGGCCCCCCTGGACCGCCTGCCCTACTGGAAGGCGGCGGCGCTGGCGGGGACCGGCACGGTCCTCTGCGCCCTGTTGTCCCGGGGGGCGCTCCTGCCGGTGCTGATGGCCTCCGGCCTGGCGGCGGGGATGCTGGATGACGCGCTGCAGCTGGTCAGCGACAAGCGGCTCAACGCCCGCTTCCCCTCCGCCCAGCGGGCCACGCTGGTGAGCGTGTCGTCCATGGCCTTCTCCCTGTTCATGATCCCGCTGTCGCCCCTCTTTGGATGGATGCAGAGCGCCGGCCTCTGACGCGGCCCCCGGGAAGGGTCTTGCATTTTTCCCCCTGACCTGCTATACTTGAGCAAGACGCCTACCCATTCTATCAGAAGGAGTAAACCATGATGAAAAAAACCACCCGTTCCATCAAGCGCCATCTGGCCCTGCCGGTCTGCTGCGGGGCCCTGGCCCTGTGCCTGACCGCCGGAGCCGGGGCGGTCTCCCAGGCAGACGTCCAGCTTCGCCCGGATATGACCATCCTCATCGACGGCAAGGAGCAGACCTTCTACAACGCGGAGGGGCAGGAGGTCCAGCCCATCCTCTGCGACGGCACCACCTACCTCCCTGTCCGGGCCATCGGCGAGATCATGGGCAAGAACGTGGACTGGAACCAGGACACCCTTACCGTCACCCTCTCCGGCAGGCGCACTGCCGATGCCACCGCCGGAACACCGGACAAGGACGCCGCTGTTGAAACCGTTACCGCCGAGGTCCGGGACGACTTCACCATCGTCCTGGACGGCGAGAGCCGCACCTTCACCGACGTCAACGGAAAGACGGTCCACCCCCTGCTCTATAACGGCTCCACCTACCTGCCCCTGCGGGCCATCGGCGGCATCATGGGCAAGCAGGTGGAATGGGACGGCGAGACCAAGACCGTCAAGCTCACCGGCCTGGTCACCGACGCGGACACCTTCTCCGGCGAGGGGCAGACACCCGTCAAAAAGCCTGACGGCCTCCTCACCGCCGAGGATGCTGCGGCTAAGGCCCTGGAGCACGCCGGACTGAAGGCGGAGGATGTAACCTTCATCCAGAAGAAGCTGGAGTGGGATGACGGCCGCCAGGTCTACGACGTGGAGTTCTACAGCGGCGCTAAGGAGTACGACTACGAGATCGACGCCGCCACCGGCGAGATCATCAGCTTTGACCACGACGCAGAGCACTACACCCCCGGTACCGGCTCCCCCGTCACCCTGGACGAGGCCAAGGAGCTTGCGCTCTCCAAGGTCCCCGGCGCTGCCGCCTCCCACATCGTCAAGGCCAAGCAGGACCGGGACGACGGCAAGACCATCTATGAGATCGAGATCGTCTACAGCGGCATGGAGTACGACTTCGAGATTGATGCCGCCACCGGCGCGATCCTGGAGTTTGATGCCGGCCCCATCGACGATTAAACCAGGTAAAAAGGGGCGCGAACAACACGTTCGCGTCCCTTTTGTTTTTGGACGGGGGGATGTTGGGCTTCGCCCAAACCCACCAGAGGCTTTGCCCCCTGCGCTGGCTTCGCCAGCTTGGGCCTGGCTAGCCTTCGGCTAGCTGTTGCCTGGACTCCACCACCTTTGAAAAGGTGGACGAAACTTTTATTTTGCGCTTCGCGCCGGTTACTTGATGATGATGAGCTCCTTCGGCGCCTCCATAATATCCCGGCACCCGTTCTCCTCGATGACCACCACATCCTCGATGCGCACGCCGAACCGGCCCGGGATGTAGATGCCCGGCTCCGCCGAGATCACCGCGCCCGCAGGCAGAGGCTTGTCGTTGGCCATGTTGGCGCTGGGGTCCTCGTGGACCTCCAGACCCAGGCCGTGGCCGAACCCGTGGCCGAAGTACGCGCCGTAGCCCGCGTCGGCGATGACCTTCGCGGCGGCCTCGTGGACAGCCCTGCCGGTGACCCCGGCCTTGGCGGTGGCGATGCCCGCCAGCTGGGCCTGGAGCACCGTGTGGTAGACCTTGTCCATCTCCTCCGTCACATGGCCGATGGCCACGGTGCGGGTCATGTCGGAGCAGTAGCCGTCCAGCATACAGCCGAAGTCCATGGTGAGGAAGTCCCCGTCCGCCACAGGCTTGTCGCTGGGCACGCCGTGGGGCATACTGCTGTTGGCCCCGCTGACCACGATGGGCGGGAAGCTCATGCGGTTCGCGCCGTTGGAGAGCATCCGGTACAGGAGGAAGGCCGCGATCTCCTTCTCCGTGCGGCCGGTCTTGATGAAGTCCAATGTCTCCACCAGGCTCTTCTCCGCGATGCGCTGGGCGGCGATGAGGCGCTCGATCTCCTCCGGCTCCTTCACCGACCGCAGCTCGCTGAACAAGGTGGAGGCGGGCGCCAGCTCGCAGGGGAGCTTCTCCTTCCAGCGCTCGTAGTCCTGCACGGTGGTGTAGCGCTCCTCAAAGCCCACCTTCTTCAGGCCGTTGCGCTCCATGACCTCCTTGGCCAGGTCCAGCAGGGGCTTCTCCCGGGTGAACTCCTGGATGTCCGCGCCCTGGATGTTCTTCTGCGCGGCCTCGATGTACCGGCTGTCGGTAAAAAACCAGGTCTTCTTCTCCGTGACGATAGCCATCCCCGCGCTGGAGGCGAAGCCGCCGGCGTAGAGCCGGTTGGGGCCGCTGGTGACCATCACGGCGTCCAGGCCGCGCCCGGAAAGCTTCTCCGCGATCTTGTGAAATCTGCTCATTTCCTCTTGCATCTCCTTCTTGCGATCCATTTGAAGGGCCTCTGCAGCCCGTGAAGCACATGGTTCCATGCCCCCACCGGCCCCCCCAGGGGCTCCACCATCAGGGCCAGGACCCCGCTCCGCCGGGCCCCCAGCACGTCCGTGAGGAGCTTGTCGCCCACCATGGCCGTCTCCTCCCGGGACGCCCCGGCAATGGCCATGGCCTCCCGGTAGCCCCGGGTCTTCGGTTTTCCCGCATGGCCCACATAGCGGATGCCCAGCCTGGAGCAGAAGGTCTCCACCCGGCGGCTGGAGCGGTTGTTGGAGAGGATCATCACGGTGATCCCCGCCTCCCGGCACCCCTCCAGCCATGTGTGCAGGGTCTCATCCGGTTCCGCCATACTCCGGGGGGCGAGGGTGTAGTCCAGGTCGCACAGCAGGAGCTCCACCCCGAAGTCCTTCAGCACCTGGGGCGTAAGGTCGGTATAGCGCGCAAAAACCTGGTCCGGTATCAGGGAAAACGGCATAGGGCCCTCCTTGGTCGCATAATATGGGGGTAGTATAGCACATATTTCACCATTCCACAAGGGGGAACTGACCGTGCAGATCTACTTAGCCACTACGCCGGAGAACCTGCGGGAGGCCCTCCGGTACACCGACCGGGCGGCCCATGTAGCCTACCGGGTGGGCCGGGACGGCCATCTCACCCGCCAAAACCTGCTGGCCCGGACCCAGGGCGGGCTCATGGTCCTGGGGGACCAGGACTGCGGCGCCATCCGGGACGCCGGCGCCCTGGTCCGGGAGGTGTGGCGCGAGTGCGGCAACCGGGGCTTCCCCGGGGTGCTGGCGGACTTTGAACAGCCCCCCAGCGCCGACCGGACCGCCTTCCTGGAGGCGCTGAGCACCGTCCTTGCCCGGAACAACCGCGCCCTCTTTGTCCCCGAGGCCTACGGCCAGCAGGTCCCCCGGGCCCGGGTGCTCATCTGCACCGCCATCTCCGGCGGCACCCTGTGCACCCGGCTGGAGGAGGCCGCCGGAACCTTCGGCATCCAGCGCCTTGCCCTGGATCTCCAGCGGCTGCGCATGAGCTTCCCCCTCCCCTGCCCCACCGGCGAGGGGGAGCCCCTCAGCGGCGAGGCCCTCTCGGAGCTTCTGAGCCGGAAGGGCCCGGGCGTCTTCTACTCCGCCGACCTCTGCGCCAAGTACTTCACCTCCACCGGGGACGGGGAGAGCCGCTTCGTCCTCTTCGACGACGCCGGGACCCTCCGCCGGAAGATCCAGATGGGCAATGAGCTGGGCATCGGCACGGGGTTCCTGATGTACCCGGAGGTGTCCGACCTCCTGCCGGAGCTCTTCCGGCGGGGCGGTTGAATTTTTTACAAGCCCGCCTTGCTGGACAGCACCCTCCTTTTCTGTCATACTGGTGATGGTCCCAAGGGGCCGGAAGTTTGACAGAGGAGGAACGTTCATGAAACTGACAATCGGAGAAAAGATCGCCCTGCTGAGAAAGAAGCGGAATGTCACCCAGACGGAGCTGGCGGAGTACCTCTACCTGACCCCCCAGACCGTCTCCCGGTGGGAGGTGGGGAGCGGCACGCCGGAGGTCACCCTTCTGCCCAGGATCGCCACCTTTTTCGGCGTGAGCATCGACGAGCTCTTCGGCGTGACCAGCCTGGAGCGCACAGAGGACCTGGCGGTGAAGTACTCCATCCTCCGGGACGACAGCTCCCTCCGGGAGGCCATGGAGCAGCTCGATTCCCAGCTCCAGACGGTGGACGCCGCCCTGAGCGGCGGTCTGGGGGATGTGGAAACGCTGATGCGGGACCGTGACAAGCTGGAGAGCCTGAAAATCCATGTGCTCATCAACCAGGGCCGGGAGGCCTTCAAGCGGGCCTACGAGATCACCGGCCGCTTCGTGCAGAAGACGGAGGGGCACCCGGAGCACCCCTGGTATCTGCCTATGAGGATGGAGCGGGATCACCTCAGCCTCCACATAGGGCGGGGCCGCGAGACCCTGGAGGAGCGCCGCCGGGAGCTTGCCGGGCACCCGGACGAGGTCACGCTCCAGCGCTGTCTCAATATCCTGCTGAACGCCGAGCGCTATGAGGAGGTCCTTGCCGTCTATGAGGAAGCGGAGGGCCCGATCCGGGAACTCCTGGACCCGCCAACGGAGAAAAATCTGGGTATGTGGGAGCCCATCCTTGACGCCGCGTTCTATCTGAGCCGAAAGGACTTCGTCGAGCAGTACCTGCCGCCGGTCCTGGAGGTCTGCAATGAGGAATCTGAGTTCTTTTTCCTCTTGTCCCTGCGGAAGCTGTACCGTGAAGAGGGCCAGGTGGAGAAGGCCGCCGCGCTCAAGGAGCGCCTGCTCTACCTCCTGCCCCGGCTGTCCTTCTGCCAGATCGAGGAGGACCTCTACCGGAAGCAGATTGAGGAGTGCGGCCCTTGATCCACCCTTTTGCAGCAAATCTGTGTACCAAGAGGCCCGGGTCCCCTTTTTCCAGGGACCCGGGCCTCTTGGCATATATTAAAAAATCCGTCCCGCCTCGCGGCGTTCAGAATTTTAGCGGGGGGAGCGCTAGGCGACGGCTCCGCCGGTCTCTTCTCTCTCCCGGAACAGGAGCGACACGCACCACAGGCCCGCGATGCCCACGATTGCGTAGATGATGCGGGAGAGGGCCGCCATCTGTCCGCCGCAGATGAAGGCCACCAGGTCTACGCCAAAGAGCCCCACAGCCCCCCAGTTGAGCGCGCCGATGATCACAAGGATCAGCGCAATGCGATCAAGTACCATTTCCGTTACCTCCCTTCCTTTTCTCAAAGACCGGCCCGACGTCCGGCTTCATGTGGTATTCTCTCCCCGTTTTCCGCCCTTATACGGGCCAAAAAACGGCTGCGGCTGGACAAAAAAGAGAAACTTGTAAAAATTTTCTTTTGACCCTTTCTTTTTCCTGGAAAAGTATGTATAATAAAAGGGATAAGGAGGCCGAAGCGTGAAATATCTGCTTGTCATCGGGGACGGCATGGCCGATGCCCCCGTCCCCCGGCTGGGCGGACTGACGCCCCTGGAAAAAGCGTCCATCCCCGCCATCGACCGTTTGGCCCGGCGGGGCGTGGTGGGCTCCGCCGTCAACTGTCCGCCGCCCCTGCCCGCCGGGAGCGAGACCGCCATCCTCTCCATCATGGGCTGTGACCCCCGGCGGTTCTTTACCGGCCGCGCGCCGTTGGAGTGCGCCGCGTCGGGCATCCCCCTCGCCCCGGGAGACGGGGCCTTCCGGTGTAATCTCGTCACCTTCGAGGACGCGGACGCCCCCCTGGAGCGAAAGCGCCTCCTCTCCCACAGCGCCGGGTCCATCGGGGGCGAGGCCGCCCTGGAGACCGTGGCGGCTCTCCTGGACAATCCCCGCTTCGCCCGGGCCATGGCCGAAGCACGGATGGAGCTCCACCCGTTCCCGGCGTTCCGCCAATTGGCGGTCCAGCACGAATGCGATTTCTCCGGCGTCCGCTTCGTCCCGCCCCACGACCACCTGGGGGAGCCCTGCGGACCCCTGTTCCCCTCCGGCAGTCCCCGGGCGGAACCTTACCGCGCCCTCATGGCCCTTGCCCACGAGATCCTCGACCGCCACCCGGCGGCAGAGAAGCGCCGAGCCGCGGGGAAGCTCCCCGCCAACGGCATCTGGTTCTGGGCGGAGGGCGCAGCCGCGGCCCTGCCGGACTTTCGGGGGCAGTACGGCCTGGGCGGCGCGGTGGTGAGCGCCGTGCCCCTCTGCCACGGCATCGCGGCCCTTCGCGGCTTAGAGCCCGTGGAGGTGGAGGGCGCTACCGGGGAGCTGGACACCAACTTCCCCGGCAAGCTGGAGGCGGCGTGGGACAAGCTCCGGCAGTATGACTTCGTGTGCCTCCACCTGGAGGCACCGGACGAGTGTACCCACAACGGGGACCTCGCCGGGAAAGTCCAGGCCATCGAGTGGCTGGACAGCAAGCTGGTCGGGCCCCTCATCGCCCGGCTGGAGGCGGCGGGGCTGGACCACCGGGTGCTCCTGCTCAGCGACCACCTCACTCTCACCGCCACCCGGGGACACGACGGCGGACCCGCCCCCTTCCTGCTCTACGACAGCCGGGAGGACAGCGGAAACGGCCTGCCCTACACCGAGGCGGCCGGGAAAGCGGGACCCTTTGTGGAAAACGGCAGTACCCTGCTGGACCTGCTGTTTCAAAAATAATGTTCTTTTTTGATACTGTTTTCTTTCAAGAAAAAAGTATGTATGCAAAATTTTTCGGAGGAGAAGAAAGATGAAAAAATTCGACAACCTGGGCATCAAGCCCGCCGACATCCTGCTGCCCAAGGCGGGGACCGACATGCACAAGTGGGCCGTGGTGGCCTGCGACCAGTTCACCTCCCAGCCGGAGTACTGGGAGGAGGTGGAGCGCATCGCCGGGGACGCGCCCTCCACCCTGCGCCTCATCCTGCCTGAGAGCAGGCTCAACGACGCCAATGTGGACGAGCACATCGCCAATATCAACCGCTCCATGAGCGACTACCTGGCCCGGGACATCTTCCAGACCTACCCGGATTCCATCATCTACATCGAGCGCACCCAGTCCGACGGCGCGGTCCGTCCGGGCCTCGTGGCGGCGGTGGACCTGGAGCAGTATGACTATACCCCCGGCTCCGGTTCCCTGGTCCGGGCCACGGAGGGCACCGTCCTGGAGCGCATCCCGCCCCGGGTCCGGGTCCGCAAGGACGCCCCCATCGAGCTCCCCCACGTCATGCTCCTCATCGACGACCCCAAGAAGACCTGCATCGAGCCCGTCCAGGCCGCGAAGGCGTCCATGGAGCAGGTCTATGACTTCGATCTCATGATGAAGGGCGGACACCTCACCGGCTGGAAGCTCTCCGACGCCCAGATCGACGCCCTGGCCGATGCCCTGGCGGGCCTGACCACCGAGGACGCCATGCGGGAGAAGTACGGCATCACCGGCGTGGCCCCCCTGCTCTTCGCCGTGGGCGACGGCAACCACTCCCTGGCCACCGCCAAGACCTGTTACGAGAACCTCAAGAAGGTCACTCCGGAGAGCGAGTGGGCCGGTCTGCCCGCCCGCTATGCCCTGGTGGAGATCGAGAACCTTCACGACGATGCCCTCAAGTTCGAGGCCATCCACCGGGTGGTCTTCGGCGTGGACCCGGAAAAGCTCATCACCGCTTTCAAGGAGTTCTACCCCACCGCCCGGGAGGGTCAGGGCGTGGGCCACACCATCGCCTACACCTGGGCCGGCGGCACGGGCTATCTCAACGTCCCCAACCCCCGGGTCCAGCTGGCCGTGGGTACGCTCCAGAACTTCCTGGACGCCTACCTGAAGGAGAACGGCGGCGAGGTGGACTACATCCACGGCGACGCGGTGACCGACGATCTGGGCTCCAAGCCCGGCAACATCGGCTTCAAGCTCCCCGCCATGGGCAAGGACCAGCTGTTCAAGACCGTCATCGCCGACGGCGTCCTGCCCCGCAAGACCTTCTCCATGGGCCACGCGGAGGATAAGCGCTACTACGTGGAGGGCCGCAAGATCAAGTAAGGCCAACCGCTACTCGGGGCTGGCCTGGAGGTACCGCTCCAGGCCGGCCCCGGCGCGTACGCCCAGGAGGAAGGCGCAGGCGGCATACTGCTCCGCCGCCTGGACGCACAGTTTCGCCTGGGCGTCGGACAGCCCCTGGATGCAGGCGGAGAGGGAGGAGAGGTGCTTTTCCTCTATTCTGGGGTGGATGTAGTAGTCGTAGATCAGGGATAAGAAATCGTTCATTGCTTTGGGTCCTTTCTTGTGTTAAAATATGAAATTAATTCGTTGCAACGAGACCATTATAAAGCAATTAATTCATTGCGTCAAGAGGTTACTATGGAATTTCGCCAATTTTTTTCAGGCCGCCTCCGCGAACTGCGCAAAGAGCGCGGTGAAACACAACAACAGGTGGCAGACGGCCTTGGTATTTTGAGACAGCATTATCAAAAATTTGAATCTGGAGAAAATCTGCCCAGCCTTGAAAAATTTTTGGCCCTCGCTGATTATTTCGGGGTCTCGCTGGATTACCTCGCGGGGCGCACGGATAAACGATAAATTCGGAGGCGCCCATGAGAAAAAAACTGACCCCCGGTCAAGGCCGGGCGCTGACGGTCCTGCTGGGCCTGCTGACGCTGATTTTGGTGCCCCTGGGGGCCTCCCTGCGCAGCGGCGCGGTCCTCTATGTGGGGCTGATCTGCTACATCGCCGCAGTGTGGGCCTGGTTCTACCTCAACCGCTGTCCCCACTGCCGCAAGCATCTGGGGACGAACACCAGTCTGTACTGCCCCAACTGCGGGGAGAGATTGTGAGGGACCAGCCATGACGTGCACGGAACCGGCCTATGCAAAATTGAATCTGACCCTGGACATTTTGGGCAAGCGTCCCGACGGCTACCACGACATGCGGATGGTGATGCAGTCGGTGACGCTGGCGGACGAGGTGTCGGTGGAGCTCCTGCCGGAGCCGGGGCTGGACATCACTGCCGACCTGCCCTTCCTCCCCAAGGGGGAGGGGAATATCGCCGGAAAGGCCGCCGCCGCCTTCTTTCGGGAGACCGGATTGCCTCAAAGGGGGCTCTCCGTCCACATCCGAAAGCACATCCCGGTGTGCGCCGGTATGGCTGGGGGGAGCAGTGACGGCGCGGCAGTATTGCGGGTGCTCCGCCGGGCCCTCGCGCCGGAGATGAGCCGGGAGGACCTGGAGAAAATCGGCGGACAGGTGGGCAGTGACGTGCCCTACTGCATCCGGGGCGGCACGGTTCTGGCCGAGGGCCGGGGCGAGGTGCTCACGGACCTGCCGCCCCTGCCGCCCTGCCATATTGTGGTCTGCAAGCCCCAGTTCTCCGTGTCCACGCCGGAGCTTTTCGCCCAGGTGCGGGTCCAGCGCCTGCGCTTCCACCCAAGGACGGAGGAACTGCGGGCCGCGCTGGAGCAGGGCGATCTGGAGGCTGCGGCGCTGCGGCTCTATAACGTGTTTGAGGAGGTCCTGCCCCGGCGCTGTGCCCCGGTGTTCGAGATCAAGAGCCGCCTGCTGGACCTGGGGGCCATGGCCGCGTCCATGACGGGGAGCGGGCCGTCGGTGTTCGGCATCTTTCGGGACGAGGGGCCCGCGCGGGCGGCGGCGGCGGTTCTTGGGGAGCAGTTCCCGCAGACGTTTTTCTGCCGTCCGGCGGAAAAAAATGTATAAAACGGAAAAACGCCGTCCATACTGGTAGCAACAAATCCAGTATGGGCGGTGCTTTTATGAAACTTCGTACAAAATTGATCCTCTCTGTTCTTGCGGGCCTGCTTGCCATGATCCTGTCCAGCACGCCCATGTGGTGGGGGGTGCTCTTCTCTCCCATCACCCAGCAGATGACCACCGCCCAGTGTGAGCCCGACGGCGGGGTCCGCTGGGAGGTGGATGGGCAGGTCCTCCGATTCCGGTCCCTGGACCTGCTGTATGCGTTCCTTCATCCCGGGGAAAGGGGCTAAAGATTTCCGCGCTCCTGCCGATAAGTTAGATAGATTTTTCAGCAGAGGAGGTCCGTCTATGCCGCGTCCAAGTGATTACGTCACTCAAGACAGCTATGTTCTTCCGAAGGACGGCGCAGCGGTAGGTCCCCGGCTCTGGGTGCAGGCTGCGGAGGATGGCGCGGCAGAGATCGAGGCGCGTCTGCGCAGGATGCTGGTCCTCTCGGAGATTGCGGCTGAGGACGGTGCGGCTGACCGCGCCGGTCTCCAGCGGGAATTGGAGCGCCTGCGCCGGGAGATCGACCGCATTGCGGATGATGTGGACCATCTCTGTCCGCCAATGGAGGGCACGGGGAACCGGCCTTAAATAAAGTGGACCGCCGCCCTGTTTTTCCAACAGGGCGGCGGTTTTTCAGCAGGCAGTATCGCCCGCACCGTGCCGGTGGCCCGGTAGTATCAGAGTAGAAGCGTGCTTTAGGAGGCGAACCCAACGATAGGCACCAAAAGCTTAGGGAGTGGCGGCGGAGATTCGACTGCCATCGGCCCAGGGCACCAATGGGAAAAAGAGGCTGTCAGGTCGTAGCGTAACCAAAAACAAATCACTAAGGGGGTCCAGCCCGTAGGGCTGGCGGCTTTTTGGTGACTTTTTGTCCGTACAAAAAGTCACCGGGGTCCGGGGCGAGGAGCCCCGGGGCTATCGGGACAGATGAAGCTATCTTGCAGACGATCAGAGTTCCCGTGTGGCAACGATAGCAGCCCCCGTCCCGCAGACATCCGCCAAGAGGACCTGCCCGACATGCACGGGCGCGGCGGCGCAAATGCCGTCCAGCGCGGCCATGACCTGGGGGATCATGGATTTGGGAACCGGACGGTCCGTTTTGACGGGGCACCGCGGGTGCGCGCCGCCGCGGCACCGGACGGTGGAGGTGACCACCCGGGTCGGGCAGGTCACTTCCGCGCGGGCGTAGTCTATACCGCGGGAACAGCCGTTTCCCATGACGGCAAAGCCGCCGCCCGACGTGTCGGCCACCAGGCGGCACCCGCGGGGGCAGACGGTGCAGACGAGCACGGTCCTGCCGTCCACGTCCCCGGCGTCCCCGAGGGCAGCGGAACGGGCCTGGTGGAAGGATGCCTCCCCCGCCTCCTCGGAGACACAGCCCGCAAGGACATACCGCGCGGCGGCGGCTCCCGCCCGCTGGCTCTCCGTGGTGACATGGTCCACCAGGTCGTGGACATGGGCCGCGTTGCCGCAGGCAAATACCCCATGCAGGGAGGTCTCCATGTTCTCCCGGACCCGCGCGCCGCCGGTGCGGGGGTCCATCTCGATCCCCGCCTGCCGGGTGAGCTCGTTTTCCGGGATGAGCCCTACAGAGAGCAGCAGCGTGTCGCAGTCAAATATCATCTCCGTGCCGAGGATGGGGCGGCGCTCGCTGTCCACCCGGGAGACCACCACCTGCTCCACCCGCTCCCGGCCCCGGATGTCCGTGACTGTGTGGGATAGGAGGAGGGGGATGTCATAATCCCGCAGACACCGGACGATGTTCCGGGCAAGCCCCCTGGACCGGGGCATCAGCTCCACGCAGGCGAGCACCTTGGCCCCCTCCAGGGTCATGCGCCGGGCCATGATGAGGCCGATGTCCCCGCTGCCCAGGACGACTGCCCGCCGCCCGGGGAGCCAGCCCTCCATGTTGACGTACCGCTGGGCCGCTCCGGCGGTCAGGACCCCGGCAGGCCGCGTGCCGGGGATGGCAATGGCCCCCCGGGTCCGCTCCCGGCACCCCATGGCCAATATGATTGACTTGGCCTCCTCCACGCGGTAGCCCGTGTCGCGGCCCACCATGTGGACTTGGCGCTCCGGCGTCACCTCCAGGACCATGGTGTCCAGACGGACCTCCACGCCGGTGTCCGCAAGCTGCTCGATGAACCGCCGGGCGTACTCCGGCCCGGTCAGCTCCTCCTTGAAGTAGTGGAGGCCGAAGCCGTTGTGGATGCACTGGTTGAGGATGCCGCCCAGCTCCCGGTCCCGCTCCGCCAGGAGGATCTTCCGCAGGCCCCGCTCCCAGGCGGCGCAGGCCGCCGCAAGCCCCGCAGGTCCGCCGCCGATGACGATGAGGTCATACATGCCTCCCGCCTCCTTTCGTCTCGCACACCAGGAGCCGGGACCCGGCCCCCTCCTGGACGACCTCCCCGGGGCTGACGCCCAGCTCCCGGGCGAGGAGCTCGACCACCCTGGGGCCGCAGAAGCCCCCCTGACACCGGCCCATGCCCGCGTTCACCCGGCGCTTCACGCCGTCCACGGAACGGGGCGGGATAGGGGCGCGGAGGGCCTCCAGGATCTCCCCCTCCGTCACCGTCTCACAGCGGCAGACGATCCGGCCATAGGCAGGGTCGCGCTCCACCAGGGCCGCGCGGTCCTCCGGAGAGAGCTCCCGGAAGCGCACCCGGCGCCGGCGGCAGAGAAAGTCCTGCTTTTCCTCCAGGACCAGCCCCGCCCTCTCCAGAAGCTCCACCGCGTACTCGGCGATGGCCGGGGCGGCGGAGAGCCCCGGAGAACAGATGCCCGCCAGGTCGAAAAACCCGGGGGCCCCCTCCGCCTCCTGGAGGATGAAGTCCCCCCGGCCGCTCTGGGCCCGGACACCGGCGAAGGTGCGGATGGTGTCCTGGAAGCGGATGCCCGGCACAGATTTTTGGGCCGTGCGGCGGACGCAGTCCAGCCTGTCAGCGGTGGTGGAGGTGTCGCAGCGGGACAGGGGCTCGGCGTCGGGGCCCGCCAGCAGGTTGCCGTGGACCGTGGGGGCCACCAGGACGCCCTTGCCCTGGGCTGTGGGGGTCTGGAAGATCACACGGGAGACCCGGACACCCTCGCTCTTGTCCAGCAGGAAGTACTGCCCCCGAACGGGCAGGATGTCGAAGGCGTGGGGCGCGGCCATGTCGTGGACCGCGTCCGCCGAGACCCCGGCGGCGTTGACCACGAAACGGGCCTCGAACGTCCCGCGGCTGGTCTGGACCCGCCACCCGGCCTCCGTCCGCTGGAGACCGGTGACGGCGGTCTCCAGGCGGAGGTCCGCGCCGTTTCGCACGGCGGTCTCCGCCAGGGCCAGACAGTACTCCCAGGGGGAGCAGACGGCGGCGGAGGGGGCGTGGAGGGCTGCAATCACCGCCTCGGAAAGCTCGGGCTCCAGAGTCCGTGCCTCCGCCCCGGTGAGGAGCTCCAGTCCGGGCACGCCGTTGCTCTTCCCGCGCTCGCAGAGGGCCTCCAGCACGGCGCGCTCCTCCGGGGAGAACGCCGCCACCAGGGACCCGCAGGCCCGGTAGGGCACGTCCAGGTCCCGGCAGAGCGGCCGCGCCAGCTCCACCCCGCGCAGGTTCAGCCGGGCCATGAGGGTCCCGGGCTCCGGGTCGTAGCCCGCGTGGAGGATTGCGGAGTTGGCCTTGGTAGCGCCCATGGAGACGTCGTTCTCCCGCTCCAGCACGGCGATGCTCAGCCGGTATCTCGACAGCGCAAAGGCCGCGGCCGCGCCGGTGATCCCACAGCCGATGATCAGGACATCATACATAACAGCCTCCTGTCCACGGCAGAGCCGCAGAATTCAAGTACTAGAGGTATTATACGCTATTTTGATAAAACCGGCAAGGAGTTTTTGCACAAGTTCAACAAAATTCTTTCAGCGCTCCAGGCTGCGGTGGAAGCGCATCAGCACGGCGGCCGCCTCCGCCTGGGTGACGGTCCCGGCGGGGGCCAGGGCGTCGGGGCCCCGGCCCTGGAGCAGGCCCTCCGCCACCGTCCAGGACACCGCCTCCAGGGCGTAGCCGCTGACGGCGGAGGCGTCGGCGAAGGCGGAGAGGTCCGCACCGGGCCGGGTGTCCATGCCCCGCCAGCGGGCGTGCCTCCAGAGCAGGGCGGCGAACTGTTCCCGGGTGAGGGGATCGCCGGGGCCGAAGGTGCCGTCGTCATAGCCGTTGACGATGCCGTTGGAGGCGGCCCAGGCGGCGCTCTGGGCGCAGAGGTCGGTTGCCTTGATGTCCGGGAAGGGCTGTCCGGAGGCGGCGGGAGCGCCCTCCATGCGGTGCAGGGCGGTGACCAGGTCCCCCCGGCTGACGGGCGACTCCGGAGCCGGGACGGTCATCCAGTCCCGCTCCCGGACGTACTCCACCGCCTCCGCATACCAGGGGGCGTCTTTGCCGGTGAAAGCTGCGCAGGCGCTCTCCACCAGGACCGCGCCCCGGTCCTGGGACAGCTCCCAGAAGCCGATGCCGCCCAGGCCCAGCTCCCGGGCCAAAGCGGCCTTTTCCGCTATGGAGGCCGCATCGTCGTAGGAGAGGAAGATCCCGTTCCCCCGGAGATAGGGCACACTTTCCTCCGGATGGTGGAGCTGGCGGCAGGCGGCGCTGGGGAGGTACTTCGACACCACAGTGTCGTAGGGCACCGCCTCCCCGGAGGAGAACGTGCCCCCCAGGCCGTCCGTCCCGCCGGACACGCCCTTGTAGAGATAGCCGTAGAGGGGCGTCCCCAGCACCAGCTTCTCCGCCGGGATGCCCCGGTCCAGGTAGGCACGGACGCTGGAGCGGACGCCGGAGAGGGGGGCGTTGAACCCGGTGCGGCGGTCCCAGGGGCCCTGGTAGTCGTAGGCCATGAGGAAGAGGCGGTCCACCGTCCCGGACACGGCCGCGGGCTCGATCTTGTCCAGGAAGCCGGGGTCCGCCGCGCCGGTGGCGGTAAGGACGTAGGCGCGGCCTGTGCGGGCGGTCTCGGCGTCCAGGGCCTCCCGGACGGCCCGGAGGAGCAGGGTGAAATTCTCCCGGTCCGCCGGACGGTGGACGATGCCGGGCCTGCCGCCGGAGACGGGGTACTCCCAGTTGAGGTCCACGCCGTCCAGGTCCTCCTGACGGAGGAGGTCCAGACAGCTCCGGGCGAAGTCCTCCCGCCGCCGGGCGGTGGAGGCGGCGTCGGAGAAGTGCCGGGAGTGCTCCCAGCCGCCCGCGCTGAGGACCAGACGCAGTCCCGGGTGCGCCTCCCGAAGCTCCCGGAGGCCCGCCAGGTTTTTCCGGTCCCGCTCCGGATACTCCAGGACCAGGGCGCAGCTCTCCGGGTCAATGGCGGCGAAGGCATAGTTGACCTGGGTGAGGCGGGAGGCGGGGAGGTCCCGGGGAGCGTACCCCTGCCCGGAGGCCCAGGCGGGGTAGTAGCCCACGATCTCACCGCTCCCCGTCCCGCGGGCCGGAGGCAGGGATGTACACAGCAGGAGAGCCGCCAAGAGGGCGGCGGCAAAGCGCGACAGAAGTTTCAAAAAAAACGCTCCTTTCCCAGAAAAAACAGTGTGTTCGACAGACACTATTTTACAGGAAAGGGAGCGGTCCCGGCAAGCTGTGGATTCTGGAAGCGGAGGAAAAACCAGGAGCGAACGGAGCTTCGCGGACAAAAAGTTTTTCTTTTTTCGCTTCCATTTTTCTCTGTACACAAAGAAAAATGGAAGTTACCTGCGTCCGACGGCGAGTTTCTTCAGCCACATGAGGTCCTCGCCGCTGACGACCCGGAGAAGTCCCCAGGTCAGGCACAGGAGGACCAGGCAGAAGCTCCCCGGCAGGAGGATGCCCGGCAGGCCCGCCCAGGGCGGGAGGAGGGCCGTCACGGCGCAGGCGAAGACGGCGCACAGGGAGGCCCGCAGGGCGTCGGACCACGCCGGCCGGGTACCGGAGGCGATGGTGAGGCGGCGCAGGCTCAGGGCGAAGTTGACCAGGTGGGTGACGGCAAAGCTGAAATAGTACCCCGCGAGGCCGAAGCGGGGCAGCAGCAGCCATAAAAAGGCCACGTCCAGGAAAGTGGTCAGCACGTTGTAGCGGGCGCTGGCCTTCTGCTGGCCCAGGCCCTTGCACATGGCGTCCACTACCGCGTCCAGGTAGAGCATGGGCACAAAGGGCGCATACAGCCGCAGGTAGGTCCCGGCCATGGGCTCGTGGAAGAGCAGCTCCCCCAGGGCCTCCGCCCCGGCGAAGAGCACGCCTCCGGCGGCAAGGCCGAAGAGCAGCGCCAGGCGCAGGCTCCGCCGCGCCAGATAGCGCACCCGCTCCCGGCTCCCCACGGCGGCGCAGCGGGAGAGCTCCGGCACCAGGAGCTCCGAGAGGGAGAACAGGATCGCCGCCGGGAACATCAACACCGGGAACACCATGCCGTGGATGACGCCGTAGTCCGCCAGGGCGTTGACCGTCCCGGCGAAGAGGGAGAGCCGCTTGGGGATGATGAGGTGCTCCACCGCCCCCAGGCCCGAGCGCAGGCCGTCCGCCACCGCCAGGGGCAGGGCGATGGGGAAGATGCGGCCATAGGGGGGCCTTTGCCGGACCTTCCCGGCGGAGGACGCCTTCCCCCGGCAGAGCATCGCCAGGGCAAGGAGGCTCAATACCGCCGCCCCGCAGCTCCCCGCCGTCACGGCCAAACAGGAGCGTCCCGCGTCCGTCCCCGCCCACCGGGCCAGGAGCAGGCTGGTCACGGCGATGGCGCACCCCTGCTCCAGGAACTGCACAGCCACCAGGGCGCGGATGCGGTTGGCGGCGGTGAAAAAGCCGGTGAGCACCCCCTCCATGCACCGCACCGGCAGGGACAGGGCGTACAGCCGCAGAGAGGGGGCCGCCGCCAGGTCCCCGATCCACCGGACGCTCAGGAGGGGCGCAAAGTGCCAGAGGAGTATCCCCATGGCCGCAGAGCACACCAGACTGTACCGGGAACACCCGGTGAGTACCGCCCGGACCCCTTGCAGCCGCTTCCGGCCCAGCTCCTCGGCGGTCAGGTACATCGAGCAGGTGCGGATGCCCGCCGAGCCCAGGGTGAAAAACAGGCCCGTCACCGCCAGTACCAGCTGCAAAAGGCCGATCCCAGCCGCGCCGGTGCGGCTGGAGAGGTACACCTGAAAGCCCATGCCCACCAGCCGCAAAAGCAGGTTGGCCCCGGTGAGCATGATGGCCCCGTAGAACATGGAGTTGCCGCGCTTCAGATCCCCACCCCCCTCGTTTTCTACTACTATATGGGAAAATGGGGGACAACATGACAGGAAAAGCGGCGGGCCCTTCAGAGCCGGACGGTTCTGTTACAGCTCTATGCCGATTTGATACACATCCTCTATCAGCAGGTAATTTGCGCCGTTTTTCTGCGCAAGCGTCAAAACCTCCGCGTTATCGGCCAGCACGCTTTCCAGAGTGCAGTCTTCATCATTCAATCGGTCCTCGATGGCGCTTGCGTACCGTTTTATGTCGTCAAAATGCTCTCGGATATAGGGCTCTTCGGTAGAATGTGTGGGTGGCAGATTTGCTGAAAATCAGCCATAGCAATGGTTTTCAGGCATTTGGAGTGGTACACAAAAAAGGGCTGAAAATAGCACCGTGTCACAAGCCAGTCAAGGCACCGGCTTTGCCTCGCCTGCGGCGGCCTTGACAGCCTTGCGCCACAGTGCTTGCAGGTAGTCAAGAGGGGCTTGCGCCCCTCTCTGGCAGATGCTGCCCATATCTGATTTTCCTACCCACACATTCTACCGAAGCCTCGGATATAGCGTTCACTCATGACCAAGCAGTAATACCGGATCTGCCTGCAGTATTCTTCCCCGAGGTCCCGTTCCCAGTCGAAAGGGATATAACATCCCTCAACAATCAGGTTTTGCTTGTTCTCTATGGCTGTTTTTACCATTTCACGCACAATCGGCCACAAATAGTCCGTCAGCGCCTTTTCGTCACTCAATGGGGTGAGCGCCGTATTTCCACTGCGGATCAGCCCCATTTTCAGGTGGTCTATGGACAAATAGGGATATCGATACGTTTCAAGCAATTTTTGAGCAAGCACTGTCTTCCCTGTATGAGACGCGCCCGCTATCAAAACGACCATTGGACTCCTCCTTCCGTTGACACTGGTCACTTCCACTGCCGGGGGCTCTTGCCGAAGGCGCCGCGAAAGGCCCGTAGGAACACGGAGTAGTCCCGGAAGCCCGCATCCCCGGCGGCCTTGAGCACCGGGACCCCCAGACGGATCTGCTCCGCGGCCTGCTGGAGGCGCTTTTGCCGGATGTACTGGTGGACCGTACAGCCGTAGACGTCCTTGAAGCGGTGCATGAGGTAGAACCTGCTGAGGAAAAAGGTCCCGGCCAGGCGCTCGATGGTCAGCTCTTCGGCCAGATGCTCCCGGATGAAGCGTGTGACCTCCTCCATCTTCGGGTCGAAGCGGTAGGCCCCCTCCGCCGCCTCCGCAGCGGGGAAGTCCCGGTTGAGGGCCACCATCAGCTGGAGGACGCAGGTATCCGCAAGGAGCCTTGCGCCGAAGGCGTCCTCCGAGCCGGCCTCCTCCACCCGGCCGAAGAGGTCCCGGTAGCGCCCCCGGTCCTCCCCGCGGGGGCGGAAGAGGTGCACCCCGCGCTCAGCCGCCCGGGTGAAGCAGGCGGAGAGGTCCGCCTCCTCCCCGCTGAACCGGGCGAGGAAGTCCCGGCTGATCCACAGCACCATCCGCTCGTAGACCTCGCCGGGGTCGACGGCCGGCAGGTGGATCACCCCCCGGCTGACCAGCAGCACGTCCATGGGCTGGAGGGGGTAGCGCCGTCCCTCGATGTGGTAGGCGGCACGGCCCCCCAGCTGGAGCACCAGCTTGTCGAACTCGTGGTAGTGGTAGTCCAGCTTCAGCGCACGGCTGTCCCGCAGGTGGAAGAGGCGGTAGTCCTCGTTGAGATACCCCCGGGGGCCCACCTCGCTCCGGTCCAGCATAGAAAGACCTCCTCTCGTGACGGGATCATGGAAGGAAAATGACCTCCGCCCCGTCCCCGGACGGCGGCGGTCCGGAGTCGGAACGAAGGTGCAGAAAGCCGGGTCCGGCCCCGGGAAGTATGTACCTTACTCGCCCATGGGCGCGCCGCAGTGGGGGCAGAACTTGGTGTCGCTGATCTTGCCGCAGACGGGGCAGACCTTGCCGTCGGGCCCGGCGGCGGCCTCCTCGGCCTCCTTGACCTCCCGCAGGGCCTGCAGCTGGGTAATCTTCTCCTGGGACGCCTTCACGGCGGCGATGACATCGGCGATGGCCTCCGGCACCTCGCCCTCCAGGTGCTCGCAGGCGTACCACTGCCCGATGGCGCGGTAGTTCTTGTCCAGCTCCCGCTTCTCCGCGATGATGGAGGCGGAGATCTTGGCGGAGTCGGCGGCCTCCCGGGCCTTTTCAGAGGCCGTGGCGGCCACGACCTTTGCCTTCTGGGTCAGCTCGTCAAAAAAGCTCATCTTGCGCTCCTTTCAAGTCCAAGGCATTTTTCTTCTTTCCCCCAAAAAAGGGGCTCTGGTGCCATTATAGCCGTTTTTGCCCGGGACTGCAAGGGGTATTTTTCTTCCCGTGTGGAAACCGGGCTCCGGGAACCTGCTCCCCTCAAAAAATCTCCCCCTCCCGGCGAAAGCCGGGAGGGGGAGATTTCAACTTACATCAGGCAGATCTCGCCGCCAACGAGGGTGGCGATGCACTGCCGGGTCTCATAGTGGACCCGCAGCATGGATTCCCCGATGGAGATCACGGTCCCGGGGTAGACGATGCCGCCGGAGAGGCGGTACGCCCCCTCCTCCTCCCCCTGGGCCTGCTCAGAGAGGATCGCCATATCCTTCTCCAGGCGCTCCAGGCGCAGGTTGCACACCGACTGCTTCCGCTCCAGCGTGGACAGCCGGCTGGTCCTGGCCGGGCTCTCCGGCTGGAGCTCTGTGCGCTCGGTCTCCTCGTAGAGCTCCTGGAGCTCCGCATAGATGCTCTCCCGCTCGGCGTGCTCGTAGGGCAGGCCGCCCAGCAGGATGTTCGTCACACACTCGGACTTGGAGCCCACGATACTGGCGCTGACCTCGTGGGCGGCCCAGATCCTGCCGCCCATGATGGTCCCACGCCCGGAGCGGGCCTGGACCACGCCGTTGCAGTACACATCGCAGTTGACCAGGCAGTCCGTCTGTAGATTCTCCCGGACGCGGACGCAGCAGTTCTCCATGTATTTCACAAAGAGATTCCTCTGGACCGTGATGGTGGCCTGCCCGTTGCCGACCACGCCCTTGGCCACTACCAGATCACCTCCGGCCTCCACCGTCGCGGCCTCCACGATGCCGTCCACCATCACGTTCCCGATGGCCCGCACCGCAAAGCCGCTGCAGACGTCGCCGTGGATATGTACATCCCCGAAGAAGTTGATGTTCCCGGTGGAGAAATCGACGCTCCCGGGGATATCCAGGACCGGCTTGACCTGGAAGGCCCGGTTTTTGAACTCCACATGGCCGGAGAGCGTGGCGATGAGCGCGGTCCCGTCCTCGTTGAGCTCCGTATTGCGCCCCTTGGGCGGCACGGCGGGCTTGCCGTTTTTCGCGGGCACCTCCTTGCCCTGGACGGTGGTGCCGGGCTTGCCGGACAGGGAGGGCACGATCTCGCAGATGACCTCCCCCGCCTCCACGTTCTGCACCAGGTTCAGGGAGGTGTAGTCCACCCGGTCAAATTCGTCCACCGTGATCTCCCGCTTGATCTCCCGGCTGAACCGGTCGATGACGCCGCCGTCCTGCCCGTGGACAGGGGGGACGCCCTTGGCGATGAGGAACAGGTGGAAGTATCGGTCCCGGCTCTCCGGCATGGCCGCGATGGTCTCCTCTTCCAGGCCGTAGGTCACCTGGTTCTCCCGCAGGGCGGCGGAGAGGAGCTCCCGGTCCAGCTCCCTGCCGCTGCCCACCGGCGGGAAGACCAGCACCCACGCGGTCATCTGCCCCTGGGTAAGGAACACCGTCACCAGGGCGTCCATATTGGGCTGGGGGTCGTCCTCATGCTTGGGCACGGCCTTGGCCACCCGCTGGTTGGACGCGGAGGTCACCGCCAGGCGCAGGCGGGGCAGCTCCTTTTCCAGCTCCCCGTCGCTGAGGGGCTGGGTCTGTCCCGGGGGCAGGCCCAGCCGCAATACCGGCGCGCTCAGCCACCCCGCCTGCTCCATCCGCAGGCCCCAGAGCCGGTTGATGGAGTGCTCCGGCGGGAGCTGGAGCAGAGCTGTGTCCAGGGGAGCCGGCTTGTACGCCTGCTCCTCCGGCTCCGCGTCCTCCCCCCCGTCAAGCAGCTTCTCCTCCGGCTCTTTCTCTTTTTTGCTCTCCTCGGACTCGCCGCCGAAGAGACGGAACAGGATCGAATTTTTGAACGGCATACCTTCCAGCACCTCCTGTTTTTTTCAGGTCGCCTGATGGGAGCGATGGGAAAACGGTCCCTCCTACAGCTTGAAGCTGTCCTTGAGCCCCACGCTGCGGTTGAAGACCAGGTGCTCCGGGGAACTGTCCCTGCTGTCCGGGCAGAAGTAGCCCACACGCATGAACTGGAACCGATCGCCGGGGGCGGCGTCCTTCAGGCCCGCCTCCAGCTTGCAGCCGGTGACCACCTCCAGGGAATCGGGGTTGAGGCAGTCTAAGAAATCCTTGTCCGCCGCGTCGGGGGCGGGGTCGGTGAAGAGATTGCCGTAGAGGCGGCACTCCGCATCCACAGCCGTGGCCGCGTCCACCCAGTGGATGGTAGCGCCCTTGACCTTCCGGCCGTCGGCGGGATTGCCGCCCCGGCTCTCCGGGTCATAGGTGGCAAAAATCTCCACGATATTGCCGTTTTCGTCCTTTTTACAGCCTGTGCAGGTGATGAGATACGCCCCCTTCAGCCGGCACTCCATGCCGCCGGGGCACAGACGCTTGTACTTGGGCACCGGCGCCTCCAGGAAGTCCTCCGCCTCCACGTACAGCTCCCGGGAGAAGGAGATGGTCCGGGTGCCGTCCTCCGGGCGGTTGGGGTTGTTCTCCACCTCGAAGGTCTCGCTCTGTCCCTCGGGGTAGTTGGTGAGGGTCAGCTTCACCGGGCGGATCACCGCCATGACCCGCTGGGCGGTCTCGTTGAGGTCCTCCCGCAGGCAGTGCTCCAAAAAGGCGTACTCCACGGTGCTGGCGGCCTTAGCCACGCCGATGCGCTCG
>Ga0137308_100885_pt1 | contig 38035 bp, 27 predicted proteins | sample Inofrocosms_June_FD_97181 | JGI IMG/M metagenome (GOLD analysis project Ga0137308, IMG submission 97181) | Mouse cecal microbial communities from Vienna, Austria - N-Acetylneuraminic and N-Acetylglucosamine D2O microcosms_June | ecosystem: Host-associated > Mammals > Digestive system > Large...
AGGGGAGTGACTGACGGAGCGCGATTTTTCTCCATGTAATAGATAGTTTCAATCCACACTCCCGCAAGGGGAGTGACTGTGGCATGTGGCGCACTATTTTACCAGATGGCAGTTTCAATCCACACTCCCGCAAGGGGAGTGACTTTTCCGCCATTATAGAGTCGCTATATTCCGGAAATGTTTCAATCCACACTCCCGCAAGGGGAGTGACAGGTAATGCAAGTGAAGGCCACAGAAGGACAGTATGTTTCAATCCACACTCCCGCAAGGGGAGTGACTAAGTAATACCCGGCGGTAGGATGCATTGGACTGGTTTCAATCCACACTCCCGCAAGGGGAGTGACGTGCTCAAAAAATAAATCTATATCAACATTAGTTGTTTCAATCCACACTCCCGCAAGGGGAGTGACCCATCACATTCACGGGGCAGTATTATACTACCAATGTTTCAATCCACACTCCCGCAAGGGGAGTGACTTAAGGCCGTGGAGATTTTAGACGGCACGGAGCAGTTTCAATCCACACTCCCGCAAGGGGAGTGACTATTCTTGACTTCATGGGCTGCCGATTGACAATCGTTTCAATCCACACTCCCGCAAGGGGAGTGACACTAAATTTTGTAAGGTCTACAATACTAGATTCAGTTTCAATCCACACTCCCGCAAGGGGAGTGACTCCTGATCAATTACAAATGATAGCAAAAATCGTCGTTTCAATCCACACTCCCGCAAGGGGAGTGACGCAGCTGCATTTTTTCAGCCTGTGTCATTTCGGGTTTCAATCCACACTCCCGCAAGGGGAGTGACCGGCATATCCCACTGGTATTCACGCCGCCCCACCTGTTTCAATCCACACTCCCGCAAGGGGAGTGACATTTTAGCTTGTTTTGATTCCGGTGTATTATCGGTTTCAATCCACACTCCCGCAAGGGGAGTGACATATTGCGGTCGCTCCTGGCGTAGGGGCGCGAGTTGTTTCAATCCACACTCCCGCAAGGGGAGTGACGTTATCCACATAGCACGGCAAATCGCCAAGCAGGCGGTTTCAATCCACACTCCCGCAAGGGGAGTGACTGTCCCAATCCCCCATATCATTCCACTGGATGGAGTTTCAATCCACACTCCCGCAAGGGGAGTGACGCAGTGTTTCAGGCAGCCTTGTCTTGGAGTATCTGTTTCAATCCACACTCCCGCAAGGGGAGTGACGCCAAACACACATGATTATTGCCATGTCACCACGTTTCAATCCACACTCCCGCAAGGGGAGTGACCAACGATGGCATTCCGTTGGAAAGGAAGGCAAATGTTTCAATCCACACTCCCGCAAGGGGAGTGACTGGGGGCAAGCCCCCAAACCCCGCTTGCCATGATTGTTTCAATCCACACTCCCGCAAGGGGAGTGACTACATCAAAAAGCTGGGACAGCCCGCCAGATGTTGTTTCAATCCACACTCCCGCAAGGGGAGTGACAAAGTTGAAAGTGTACATTCAAAAAAGAGAGGAGTTTCAATCCACACTCCCGCAAGGGGAGTGACATTCAATGAGTTTGGGGAGAGTTGACATTTAGAGTTTCAATCCACACTCCCGCAAGGGGAGTGACAGAGGATTATATCTACAAGCGTGGCAAATTTGAAGTTTCAATCCACACTCCCGCAAGGGGAGTGACTTCTATAGTTTTGTTCATACGCCGGAAATCCGTGTTTCAATCCACACTCCCGCAAGGGGAGTGACAAGTCCCTGTCCGACTTTAAACAGTTGCTAACGCAGGTTTCAATCCACACTCCCGCAAGGGGAGTGACCCTTACGCTTTAGTCCTTTCATAGGAAATTAAAAGTTTCAATCCACACTCCCGCAAGGGGAGTGACCCGGGACATAACGGCCAGGGCGGCCCATAACCGGGTTTCAATCCACACTCCCGCAAGGGGAGTGACGCATGAGCAGGCAGAGAAAGAACCTGTACCTGCCGGTTTCAATCCACACTCCCGCAAGGGGAGTGACGAGGAAATGCCCAACGGATTCTACAATGAGTTCTTGTTTCAATCCACACTCCCGCAAGGGGAGTGACGCGGAACAGAACTTTCCTTTATCTGCCCGATGGAGTTTCAATCCACACTCCCGCAAGGGGAGTGACTTGATATAAGCGGATAATGCGTCTGCAACCGGCTGTTTCAATCCACACTCCCGCAAGGGGAGTGACATACCCCCGCCACTAATTAATTGACCTTGTTTATGTTTCAATCCACACTCCCGCAAGGGGAGTGACCATCCTCTGCCGCAAATTCTGGCGTATCATGATGTTTCAATCCACACTCCCGCAAGGGGAGTGACATATATATTGATTTCATAATATGCATCCCCACCTGTTTCAATCCACACTCCCGCAAGGGGAGTGACAATGACACTCTTACGGTCACAATTATTCTGATTGACGTTTCAATCCACACTCCCGCAAGGGGAGTGACATGTTTCACGAACTTAGTTTGAGCGTTCCTCAGCGTTTCAATCCACACTCCCGCAAGGGGAGTGACCAAACCAATATCAAGCAGACCAGACAGACCACCAGTTTCAATCCACACTCCCGCAAGGGGAGTGACATATTTACCAAAGATGGACGTGCAATAAAAATATGGTTTCAATCCACACTCCCGCAAGGGGAGTGACGCCAGGGCCCAGCACAATAAGGAGATTGATCTGGAACAGTTTCAATCCACACTCCCGCAAGGGGAGTGACTGTCACCAAAGGCAAAAAACGCTATTGGGCAAGTCGGTTTCAATCCACACTCCCGCAAGGGGAGTGACAATGTTGCCTTCTTCATCTACAACATAAGATAGCAGTTTCAATCCACACTCCCGCAAGGGGAGTGACATATCATGCAATTCTTCAGAATCCACATAAAACGTTTCAATCCACACTCCCGCAAGGGGAGTGACGAGGCCGGTCAGATGCTCACGGCTAAAGAGATCCTGGTTTCAATCCACACTCCCGCAAGGGGAGTGACCAGGACAACAGACAGCAGCCTTTTCTTAAAACGCACGTTTCAATCCACACTCCCGCAAGGGGAGTGACCCCCGGAAAACTGTACAACCTTAGTAACATTGTTAAGTTTCAATCCACACTCCCGCAAGGGGAGTGACATCATAGACCGATGCAATATCATGCAATTCTTCAGTTTCAATCCACACTCCCGCAAGGGGAGTGACGAAATAGAAGGTTACAATCCACCAATTTTCGGAGTTTCAATCCACACTCCCGCAAGGGGAGTGACTTTACGACAAAGAATGCACTCTTGTGTCACGGCCCGTTTCAATCCACACTCCCGCAAGGGGAGTGACAACGAAACCTTTACCCACCTGGGTGCATCCGCTGGTTTCAATCCACACTCCCGCAAGGGGAGTGACCACATAAAGCAATGGTGCGTATCCATTCCAGGGAGTTTCAATCCACACTCCCGCAAGGGGAGTGACTTTGTTTTATACATTGTCCGCCGGCGCTGGAGAGTTTCAATCCACACTCCCGCAAGGGGAGTGACCGGATTAGACAACATGACATTGAGCATGCTTCCGGTTTCAATCCACACTCCCGCAAGGGGAGTGACGATCTTGGAGTACCGTATGACTATTGGGGGGTGGTTTCAATCCACACTCCCGCAAGGGGAGTGACGGCATAATAAGGATATCCCAGTCTACCATAATCGTTTCAATCCACACTCCCGCAAGGGGAGTGACATTAGCCCGTCCAACTGCCTATTGAGCCAAGGAGAGTTTCAATCCACACTCCCGCAAGGGGAGTGACCGAGTCAAAATAGGCATAATCATATAGTCTGGATGTTTCAATCCACACTCCCGCAAGGGGAGTGACATGTTTACCGATCCTGTCCATGCAGTCTATTTTGTTTCAATCCACACTCCCGCAAGGGGAGTGACTTAGACAATACTTATACTTTAGGACTAGAAGATGTTTCAATCCACACTCCCGCAAGGGGAGTGACTATTGAGGCCGCTGTTGATAAGCTTGTGCCAGTATGTTTCAATCCACACTCCCGCAAGGGGAGTGACAGGGCCTCGGTTAGTATTGCTTTAGCCGTGTCTGCGTTTCAATCCACACTCCCGCAAGGGGAGTGACGACGATCCCGGAACCGCAGGACTTCTGCACCAAAGAGTTTCAATCCACACTCCCGCAAGGGGAGTGACCTTCGTTCCGTCGGTATCAATCAATAAAAGAAAGGTTTCAATCCACACTCCCGCAAGGGGAGTGACGGGTTCAGTCTGGCGGACGCGGGTTCCCGGATAATGTTTCAATCCACACTCCCGCAAGGGGAGTGACATCGAAGCGGATTATTGAGGGGGCGGGGTTATGAGCGTTTCAATCCACACTCCCGCAAGGGGAGTGACGCGTCACGCCGGATTTTCCTTCCGGGGAATCCTGTTTCAATCCACACTCCCGCAAGGGGAGTGACAGCAGTCCGCCGGATCCTGACACGGATATTCAGGTTTCAATCCACACTCCCGCAAGGGGAGTGACCATAACCTGACAGAATGGGACAAACGCCTGAAAAAGTTTCAATCCACACTCCCGCAAGGGGAGTGACCATGGTTTCAGACAATGTTCCAAAATGCGTACACGTTTCAATCCACACTCCCGCAAGGGGAGTGACCTATCCGGTTTGGATAAAATACGGCGGTCATTTGTGTTTCAATCCACACTCCCGCAAGGGGAGTGACCATGGTTTCAGACAATGTTCCAAAATGCGTACACGTTTCAATCCACACTCCCGCAAGGGGAGTGACATGAGGGAAAGGACGTCCGGATCTGTCCGGTATGTGTTTCAATCCACACTCCCGCAAGGGGAGTGACGATCACGGAATTGTCAGAAGTCTATGAATACGGCGGTTTCAATCCACACTCCCGCAAGGGGAGTGACGGCAGGGTGGGAGCCGCGTTTTGAGTTCGTCCACGTTTCAATCCACACTCCCGCAAGGGGAGTGACTGGGGAGCCTGAACGGGTTTTCGGAAAAAGTGGTTTCAATCCACACTCCCGCAAGGGGAGTGACTAGGATCTGCGCTTCAAAACGTGGTCGATTTCGTGTTTCAATCCACACTCCCGCAAGGGGAGTGACAGCAGGACAAAAAGCGATCCGGCGGTCGGGACTAAAGTTTCAATCCACACTCCCGCAAGGGGAGTGACGGGCGTCACGCCGGATTTTCCTTCCGGGGAATCCTGTTTCAATCCACACTCCCGCAAGGGGAGTGACGTTTACATGGGCGGGTATGCGGCAGGGGAACATGAGGGTTTCAATCCACACTCCCGCAAGGGGAGTGACATTTATGACAACGCGGCGTCCCTGAAAGACAGGGGTTTCAATCCACACTCCCGCAAGGGGAGTGACATTGAAAAAAGTTCTTTTGATTTTGTTAAAATCGTTTCAATCCACACTCCCGCAAGGGGAGTGACCGGACTGTAAGCGGGCGTTTTATGAGGATATATGTTTCAATCCACACTCCCGCAAGGGGAGTGACTTGACGTGGCTTCCTGGGTTATTATTTATGCGAGTTTCAATCCACACTCCCGCAAGGGGAGTGACCGTGGCGCTTGTGGCGGCTATTGTGGTAGCGTACAAGTTTCAATCCACACTCCCGCAAGGGGAGTGACATTTTTTCATACTATCAGGAATATATAAAGTCAGTTTCAATCCACACTCCCGCAAGGGGAGTGACTTGACATTTTCCTTTCCAGCCCTTAATATTATTGTTTCAATCCACACTCCCGCAAGGGGAGTGACAGGCTCTTTGTTCCGATCGTGTATTCCTGATTCAGTTTCAATCCACACTCCCGCAAGGGGAGTGACGGGCCGTTAAATACATTACCGCGTCAATGGCCGGGTTTCAATCCACACTCCCGCAAGGGGAGTGACGCGAATGTGTCCCGTTTATCCTGGCCGCTTATGAGTTTCAATCCACACTCCCGCAAGGGGAGTGACTGGAAGCCGGCGCCCTTTGCATTACAAGCCGCGTGTGTTTCAATCCACACTCCCGCAAGGGGAGTGACTGCCGATCGTGGGCGCCAGCTTCAACAACACGTCGTTTCAATCCACACTCCCGCAAGGGGAGTGACGGTTGTTGTTGATAACGACACGCTTTTAGCGCTGTTTCAATCCACACTCCCGCAAGGGGAGTGACAATTTAATCAAATGATGGCGGAATACAACCGGCAGTTTCAATCCACACTCCCGCAAGGGGAGTGACCGTCTTCGCTATTCGCATGGGCGCCGGAGTTTAAGGTTTCAATCCACACTCCCGCAAGGGGAGTGACAAGGTTGCTTCAAAATCCTTAAATTCAATTAAGAAGTTTCAATCCACACTCCCGCAAGGGGAGTGACCAATCGACGGCGCCGGAATCGGCGGAGAAATCGAAGTTTCAATCCACACTCCCGCAAGGGGAGTGACACCGCGTGGCCGTCCATAATGGAATTGACGAAACGGGTTTCAATCCACACTCCCGCAAGGGGAGTGACTACTGCAATAATCATTTACCCAGCAAGCGATCCAGTTTCAATCCACACTCCCGCAAGGGGAGTGACATGTCTATCCGCAGAACTTACCGGCGAAGAAAGGGTTTCAATCCACACTCCCGCAAGGGGAGTGACTTCAAACCGTCGCCGTCGGATCCGATTCTTACCGGTTTCAATCCACACTCCCGCAAGGGGAGTGACGGAAGACTTTGGCGGCTATACTATTATTTTGAGGGGGTTTCAATCCACACTCCCGCAAGGGGAGTGACTCAGGGGTTCGGCAGAGTATGACGAAATGATTGTTGTTTCAATCCACACTCCCGCAAGGGGAGTGACGTTTACCAGGAAAAACGGGAAAAGTCTTCCGATTGTTTCAATCCACACTCCCGCAAGGGGAGTGACAAGTTCGTTTTCGCGTTCTTCCGGCGTCCTCTGCGTTTCAATCCACACTCCCGCAAGGGGAGTGACCTTGACGGGGATCCGAAATCCTTTGTCGCCGTGATGTTTCAATCCACACTCCCGCAAGGGGAGTGACAAAGTCTTCAGGACGCCGAAGTCAAAGCAAAGGCGTTTCAATCCACACTCCCGCAAGGGGAGTGACGTCCGCCAGCTTCAAAAGGTCTTCCGAAGTGTAGGTTTCAATCCACACTCCCGCAAGGGGAGTGACGATACGGGCGATCTTCCGCGCTCCAAAAGCCAGGAAGTTTCAATCCACACTCCCGCAAGGGGAGTGACCCCGCCGGGATTTCCTTTATAAGTCATTCAAACCGTTTCAATCCACACTCCCGCAAGGGGAGTGACCCGTGGAAGATAGCGCCACGGCGCTTGGAGTTCTGGCGTTTCAATCCACACTCCCGCAAGGGGAGTGACACCTTGCCAGCTGTCCTGTTTGCAGAGCCCTCCTTGTTTCAATCCACACTCCCGCAAGGGGAGTGACGGCCCCAATATGCGTTCCATTGGCATTTCCCTATGCGTTTCAATCCACACTCCCGCAAGGGGAGTGACAGCAAAAACAAACAACTATATTCATCCATACACTACAAAAACTGGTAAAAACCACTAACATATATCAACTTTCCACGCTTTCCTGCATAGTTCCTTATCATTTTTGAATCATATGCAGGTGCGAAACCCACAGCAAAAGTGTGTTCGCTTGGTATTCGCACTGATTAGAAGATTATAGGAGCATCTATATCCTGCACTTTCTTGCTGCCATAATGCTCAATGCGATTGTGATAAGCATTTCCAAGGCGATAGAACCGTAGACTGTCCGCATCTTCATCAATCAATTTTAAAAGACTGCTTCTGAAGGCCACAAACTGAGCCTCGTCCATCTTGCATTCAAATACAGAATTTTGTACACGCAATCCATAGTTCTGGCACTGCTTGGCCACCTTGCGCAATCTTGCTCTTCCAGCCGCAGTCTCGGTAGAAACATCATAAGTGACAACTATCAGCATATAATTCCTCCTCGCTGTATGCCCCGCTTAAACGCCATACTCTGCTGTTCATTTCCATAGAAAGGGCGGATATCCATCCAAATCGCCCCTTATGTACCGAGCCAAAAGAAGTGCCTGCACATATGGCACCAATCCCCACTCAATGCTTTCCTGCAGATACGGATGTGTCAGCTTCTCTGCCTTTTTATTCTGCCATACAGACAGATATTTCTTTCTCCCTGTTTCATTAAGAAACACCGCCCCGTTTTCCTTTTGCTCAAAGTCTGCCGCGTCCACCATTTTCTTGTTAATGCAGGACAATACAAATCTATCCGCATATGGCGCTCTGAGTTCTTCCAACAGATCCAAAGCCAAAGAACATCGCCCCGGCCTGTCAGTATGCATAAAGCCCGCATAGGGATCCAATCCCACCGCCTCCAGAGCCGCCACGCACATACCGGTCAACAGAGAATAGGTAAAGGACAACAGGGCATTTACCCTGTCCAAAGGCGGCCGCCTATTTCTGGTATCAAACGTAAACGCTGCCTTCTGCTGTAAAATCAACTGATCAAACTGGGAAAAATATCGGGACGCCGCCTCTCCCTCATAGCCTCTCAGCATTTCCATGGTTTCCGCCGCTCTCACCATCTGAAGGGTATCTTTGAGTTGTGCCGACACCCGAACCAGTTTTTCTGTGTCCAGCCTTTCCTCGTAGTCCCTTATGGCTCTGTTGATAACACTTCTCTCATTATATATTTTGCCAATCATAAAATTGCGCGCCAACTCCAGAGCAGTTTTTTCGCTGTCTGCCATTCGATACTGTGTCCTTCTCAGCAGAATATTGCCGTATGCCTTTCCTGTCACCTTGGCTCGAAAACGGCCTGTAGTGGATAAAAAAGTCATGGAAATATTATTGAGGGCGCACTTTTCCATCAGCGCCGGACTGGCCCCCGCATATCCACAGGTTACAATAGCTTCCAGGTTGTGCAGCGGCAGCCGCCCTACTTCCTTTTTATTCTGGGAAATAACCACATTCTCCCCATCCAGAGAGAGATAATATTCCCTGGATGTGATATACAATGTATTCAGCAACTTTCTCATGCATATACCCCCACATACTACTGATAAAGTCAGTGATACAGCACTGACCATATTAGAGAAACGCTGATAAAAGCGTTTCCCTCGCCGGATTCGAACTGCGAAGCAGCATTTTCCTCTGCAAATCCGTGCGCATCCGCCGAGGCTCTGAGGAAGCGACGATTAACCAGCGCTTCCTAAAAAAAACGCCTGTCTACTCACCTTCCAGATGCCCCCAAATATACTGCGCCACACTCCTGCCCTTTTCCAGCTTCGGCAGACAGATCTCCTTCAAGGAACAAGCCTCACATTTCTTAGACTTTTTCACCTTGGGAGTATATCCCCTCGCATAAAGCTGATGCATCTCCTGAAGCAATCGTCCGCACTCCTTGCGCAAAGCTTCCGTGATCTCCACACATTCCCGCCTGCGGGTCTCCCCGTAAAACAGATATGCCTGGGGGATCTCTGTCATAAACATCTCTTCCAGGCAGATCGCCTGAGCAGTCAGCTGCATCCTGTCCTCGTCCGTCACCTTTGCCCGGCCTCTTTTGTACTCAATGGGATATAGTATGTACCTTCCCTCCCGTCCGGGCAGAGCGATTCCCTCTTCTGCCCGGACAAACTCCACCACATCGCATTCTCCGCTGATCCCCAGTGTCCTGGAATGCACGGGCATTCCCCTGGAGATAATTATATTTTTCCTCTTCTCCGCAGAATACCCGTCATGCACTTTCTCATGAAACAAATTGCCCTTCACAGTGAGTACATTCTCCTCCCACTGCTGCTCGATATGGATCAGCGCCCACTGCCTCCTGCAAAATGTGAAATGCTGCAAGCCCGAAAGCTGGAGAAAATCCTCTTCCCTATACTCAGATTCCATCATAAATTTCAACCTTCAGATCCTGCATATCCGCCACTGTAATCTCAAAATCTTCCGCGCACTTAGGGATATCCACCTGGGCCTTTTTCCGCACCTGCAGGCTTCTATGTACCTTTGCGGAGGAGTACTGTCCCAGGAAAGAATTGTGTTTCCACCAAATCACTTTGCACACCTCCATGCTGCCCTCCGGCCTTGCGGAGGAGGCATCATTTTCGAACAGTGTCACCAGAATCTGACGAATCACTTCCGCATCCTCGTCCGAGAATCCTGTTTTCTCCGCCAACTGGTGATTGATGCTGCCATAGGTAACATACATGCCAAAGTCAACCCTGTGCTTCATTCCCATGGTATCGGAAGATTTTTTCTCGCTGGGCTCGCTGTTGACGCTCTTGGTAATCTGCATGGAAGAAATATCAATGGGCACGACGCTCACGGCGGTCTGTATGGAAACGGGGCCTCTCACGCCCACGGAGACGCTGTCCCCTTCAGATCCCTTGCTCTTAAAGGCAAACACCTGTCCAAAAGTCCTCACATCCATCCATTTTTTACAGGCGGCGGCAGCATATTTCTCCTTATCCCTTCCTGCTTCCTTTAACTCCGGCGCGGCGCCGGCCCTCTCGCTCAGGCTCTTAATGCCGTCCACATTTTTCTCATCAGACTGTACGAATACCGGATAGCCCATATCCATCATACGGTTACGGATTTTCCTCTTTAGACACACATCCGACACCTCTCCGAAACCGTCGTAAGTCTCCCTGGGCCTGTTTCCATTAAGCGGATCGCCGTTGGGATTCGCATTCCTCACGCTGAACACTACTGCAAAATCAATTTTATTTGTAAATTCGCTCATACTGGTTTACCATCCTTTCTTTGCTAGGCATATTTGGCATATTACAGGAACCGCTTGGCGAACCCTGTAATCGAACGCGGCGCAGAAACGCGCCCTCTACTCCTTAGTTTCATCCTGCTCTGTTTTCTTAGAGTAATTGCGGTATTCCATTATCTGACTGCTATAGCCCTGTAAAAATGTGGGCTCCAGCTTGTCCTTCTGCGCCAGTTCCAACCTGTCAGTCAATTCGTTAATTTTATTAATATAATACGGCTTACCTGCGCTTTTTAACTTCAGTATGTAAGGGTTCAGTTGATTTCTGATGGTATTCCAGGTCTCCACCGGATATCTCTGGAACCTGACAAAATATTTCTCTGCCGCCGTATTCCGCATTACCTCCTTATTGTTGCCGCTCCCCATAGCCAGCGCGCTTCTCTCCAGCATTTCCGCCGTGGCCAGCAGCTGCCCGAAAATGTAACTCCTGTCTTTACTTTCTGTATCCAAACTCATACCATGTTCCTCCTTTCTGTCTCCTCTCTCAATCTGCCACTTTCTCAACAGGGCACAGGTGATTGTCACGACCTTGTTCCATTCCCAATAGTCCTTGTAATGGGAGGGATTTACCGCCTGCCCCAGGGCGGACAGCACCACGTCATAGGGAAGTCTCCTGCCCTCCACGATGCAGGGCAGAAGCCGCTCCCGCACACTTTTGTTCAATTTTTCGTTTTTGTCCCCTGCCACCAGTTTTACAATGTCTATCATGGAAGGAGACCAGGGCACCATGGCCTGCACTTTATTGGACCTGTTCAGCCAGCAGGTCTCCGTTTTCCACTTAGTGATATTTGTGATAAACTGCTTTGCCCCATACTTTTGATAAAACGGTACGGACAGCCGGCCCGTGGTAGCGGCCTCCACTCCCATGATCATGACAAAATCCCTGTCCCCGGGAGGATCACCCGGTCCCCATATGGCCTTTCTCACCCAGTCCGAATAAGCGTCATCCGTATAAGCCTGCTCTTCCTCCCAGTACAACTCCTCAAAAGGACTTTTCATCTCCGGTTTTTCCACTGACCATACTACAAAAACCTGCTCTCCCATTCTGAGACATGCCTGTTTGGCAATCAGCCACCGCAAAGCGCTGTGGGCCTTCTGGGAAATCTCATAACTTACCGACGCCACCTGGCTGCTATCGTTGAACCGCCCTTTAAAGGTCAGAACTCCCGACGCATTATTGGAGGAAATCAGCTTCGCCTTATCTGCAGTATTTCGGATTTTTGCCGGGTGCTTTTCGGAGCAGGGCACCGTCTCGCCGGAGACATAGCAAAGTTCTCTGTCTTCCTGGCTGGACAGATAAAATTCTATATAGCTGTCAAAAACCCGAGGATCGCAGTACAGCCTGCTCTCCGGCTGACCCGGAATCTCCACCGCGAACCGCACAAACCAGTCCGCCAGCGCTATCCCTTGTTGTTTCTCCGCAGTGATCTGTCCCCCCTCATAGGCGAAAAGCCCGGCCTCCAGCAGATCATGCATAAGTACACCTCTGCGCAGATATTTCCAGACCGTCCTGACCTGGGGCAGGCTGTACTTGGACTGCGCCCATGCCTCCAGCTGAACTATATATTTATCGTATTTTTCCTTTTTACTTCCCGACACAAAGTCCCCATAATCTCCGGCAATATATTCCAGCTTGTCGCAAAGCGGATGGGGAAAGACCGCCTTGCCGGCTCTGCTGCCGGAATCCTCAGTGACAGGGATGACCGTGACCGCATCCTCCTTGTCCACCCTGTAGGCCCTGCCAAAACGCCCCTCCTCATCCAGAACCACCTCCAGCTGGGCATTTTGGGTCAGATGGGCAATAGGCAAAAGCAGGGGCTGTCCTTCCTTTACCACACCTGCCTCACTCTTGCAGGCTTCATAGGTCAGATATAAATCATTCAGCCAACTCATCCAGCATCCCTCCCCCCGCAAGCGTCACATTCCCTTTTTCCAAACTGAATCCCTTGGGCTTTTGATCCGCCAATATCCGGCGTATGCCGCACTCCTCCGGGGCAGGGAAGGTGATAATTCCCATCTTCATCACGGGATGGAAAAATCTCGCCGTCAGCTTGTTTTTCTCCTCCGGCCTCACCGCCTCGTCGGGATAAGTAAACCCATGGAACATCAGCCCCAGCGGAAATTCATCATATGTATCATATGCCCCCTGTCCGCTGTCAAAATCACAGGGCTCCACATATCCCTGACACTCCCGGGTTCCCAGGAAAATATCTCTCCTGCCTCCCTTTTCCAGAGCGCGCTTCGCAATAAAATAGTGCTTATTCTCATTTCTGTCCCCGGCCAGGTCAGGCCGGTTCTCGTTCCACACAAAATGCGCCTGTACCCGGTACTCCACATCCGCAAGATAAGTGTAGATGGACAGGGTGTTGCCCCCGCCATAGTCGATGGGCCTGACAGCCTGGGACTCCGACCTGATGGGCTTCATGATACGCACCCGATCCACCACCCAAACCAGGGTGGGTTTCCAATAGATGCTTTCCAGTATGCCCTTCAGCGCCTGATAAGTGGGCACCTGGTAGGTGAACTTTTCCCCGCCCATCCTGCTGATAGGGTCCGTAAAAAGCGCCCGCCGCCCTGTCAGCGCAAATGTAATGCTGTTTTCTTTCTCCATGCTCCTCCTTTCTATTTTGAGTTCCGCTTGTTCCCTCCAAGCGCCCAGATCCAGTGCCGGACATCCGGCCGCTTGATGGCGTCCGGATGTCCGGCAGCGCTTTCCGGGAACTCGCTGCCTTTGAGTCCGGCATACGCGTTGCTCAAAATCCGTAAAACGGCATATTCTCACTGATTTCCCCGGTAATTCCGGTCTTGTCATCGTAGTACATCTCGTTCAAAACGTACATTCCCATCTTATCCTCCCATCCTATGACCCCCTTACCTAATTTTTCTATTTCATATCTTTGCAGGTTTACCACATACTGCTGTGCTTCTTTTAATAAACCCTTTATCACTTTGTATTCCCTGTTTTCGGATTTTTGTATCTCCTCCCATATTTCCTTTCCCCTGCCTCTGGGCACAAAGACAGAGATTCCCCCATCCTCTATGACACTATAATGCTCCGCTGCCGTGCGGAATGCCTGGTTCAGCGCTTTCATTTCATAGCCCTTGTGCAGCTTGCCGGAATTGACCAAGCCGGCATTATCAGCCAGCAAATCATAGAGGGACTCCGCGCTTAGTCCGGGAGTTGGGTATTTCATTTCCCCCTTCCTGTTCCAGAAATAATATTCGAAATAAGTATGCATGGCCTTTTCCGACAACAACTCACTGTCAAATTCTTCCGGCTTCCTGACATACTCCCCAAGCAGCCTCTCCGAAGCCTTTGCCCCCTCCTTAATATCCTTTAAATGCACCAGCGACTCCAATTCATCACAGGGATTGACAACATAGGTCGTCTCTATCCCCCGTATCCCTTCTCTGTTACATCTTCCCGCCGCCTGTACGATGGAATCCATCCCCGACAGGGAACGGACCACACAGGAGAAATCAAAGTCAATGCCCGCCTCAATTAATTGAGTGCTCACAACTATGATCTTCTCCCTGCCTGATAATGCCTTTCGAATATCCGCAATGACGCTTTTCCTGTGCGCCGCATACAGCCTTGTGGAAAGGTAATATACCCTGTAGTTCTCTCCCGCTGTCTTGACTGACTCGTTATATATGGCCAGCGCGGAATCCTTGGTGTTCAGTATCGCCAGCACATTGCCCTTGCTTTCTGCCTTTTCCCATATGAACTCCGCCAATTCTTCTCTGGTATAACCGCCGCTTTTGAATCTTGGCTCCACCTGCACCCGCTTAAAGACCTCCCATGCCTCCCGGGGCAGTTCCGCCAGCGCCGCGGGGTCTGTCATTCTGGCAGGATATATGGGCTTTTCTGTCTCCCCCAGAAGGGGCTGGGTAGCTGTACACAGCACACAGGTACAGCCGCACACATATGTCAGATAATTGATAAGACTGTTAAACAGGGCAATCTGCTTGACAGGTAAAGTCTGAATTTCATCAAAGATAATCACCGCGTTTTGAAACTGATGGGCCGGGCGGAGATTCCTTGTCCCCCGGGCAAAAAATGTATTCAGGAAACGAACCATGGTGGTTAGGACAATGGGCTCCGCCATCCTCTGCGCCCAGAAATCCCCGTCCGAGGATATCTCTGCTTTCTCTCCTGACGTTTTTCCCAATCTATCTTTTCCTTTGCCGTTCTCCGCTTGAGAGTGCAGTTCCAGAATATTGTTTTCCACCAGCTCGTCCCCTTCGTTTTTATGCGCCAATGCTGCCTTTATACTCTTCGCCGTCTGGTCTAAAACAGATAAATAGGGGATTACGTAAAATATTCTGCCTTTACTCTGCCGGATGCAATGGGTGAGGGCAAAACGGGTCACTGCCAAAGTCTTTCCCGCCCCGGTGGGACAGGCCAGGGTATAAATCCCGCCTTTCCTGCTTCCCGCCTCCTTGCAGCTGTCGGAGATATGGTTTCTCCAGATATTGATGGGTTTGGAGGCTTGCCCCATTCTCATAAGGCCAGTCTCCAAATTGTCCAGAAAGTACTCAAACAGCCGCTGTATATCCTCCGTCTCCGCCTTCAGCACATCCGAAAACTCCGGCCGCTGCCGCTGTCCGCTGATCGCACTGTCCAGCCAATCCGCATCGATCAGGGCAGACAGAAGCATCTTTTCTGTCATACCCAGAAAAAAGCATAATTCCCCGGGAGGCTCCGCAAGTCCCTTTATCTTTTTAAACAGCATTTCCGCTTCCTCATACGCCTGCTGTATAAGCCTGTCAAAATCCTCTCTTGAGATGATCTCCTCCCATAGATATGTCTCTATCTCCCGCAACTCCTCCTCATCACATTGCAGCCTGGCTTTATACCCGTCCTCCCCATCCGAAGTGATATTGTCCGGCAGTGCCGCATGGTGGGAGAAAATGGCCTCACACATGGCCTGCAGCGCAAAACTTTTGTATATGTTGTCCGGCTTGCCGCCCATTGTATGCAGTATCACTGCGCCGGCCGAGGCATGTCCGCCCTTCTGCCCCGGATCCGGCCGGCCAGCCCCTATGGCTTCCATTCGATCCTGAAAGGCGGCGCAGCCTTTGCCGGCGTCATGCAGGATACCCACTATATACCCCATGGCGGGACATCCTATCTTCCGCATATATTCACTGCACAACTCGGCCACATGAGTCAAATGCTCTTTTAAATCCTGGCTGATGGTTTGGTTTCCTATTTTGGTTACATGGGCTGTTTTTGTCTTCACTTTTGTATTCTCCCTATTCCATTTCGTTATTCGGCTAATCTGACGCTTGATCCTGTTTTGCCCTTTTCACAGCAGCCTCCACGTCAGCTTACAGACCTCTTGGAATTAGTGATATAGGTAGCGTTGGAAAAGTAGCCTTTATACACTTCCTCATCCAAGAATCCCAAAATAATTTTCATCTGCTTTTTATCCGTGGGAATCACAATTTTTTTATCCCTGATCACTACATTGATGCCCGTCTGTCTGCCTATTCTCTGGATATCCCGGGCAGAATACTTCTCTAATACCTTTGAGTCCATAATAGATGCAATTTTTTTACGAACACGGCTGTCTGCTTGTCCTATAAAAATTCCCGCATTGTCCATAGCCAACTCTTTCATCTGCGTAAATCGCTCCACCTCACCATGTGTTGCCTCACGGTAATACTCCATAAGACTGAATATCTGCTTTGCCATAAAGAAGGATTTAAATAGTAATTTCCCGTCCTCGTAAATGCAGTCAATTTCATCTGAAATAGAAATCCCAAAGCGTTTCTCCTGCACAAAAGTTTCCTTGTCAAAGAATAAATTAATGCCTTTTACACTTATATATTGCTCCTTCTTGAATTTTTGAAATGCAATAACCATCTTGCCGTCACATATCTCTCCAACAAAGATTGCCTTAATTTTATCCTTATTGGTTTCATTGGGAACAAAGGAGTTTATCCCCGCCGGTGTTTCTACCGCGTCTCTTATCATTTCCTCCAACGCAAAATCATGGATGCATAATGTTTCATCCGCACCCAGGCTATAGTTCCCGTCAAAAGCGATATACTCTGTCCCCTCGAGCATCATACTGTATGCTTGAGCATAACTTTGACAGATAGCGGCCTGCGCCTTTTTGTCGGTTTCTATTTTACACACTTCCAATTTCCCGTTGTCCTGCAGCATAACCGTCACCGATGCATACTCAAACATTTTCCTTTCCTCCTCCTGTCTCATCAAGCATTAATGTTTCACTGATATAAATAGCCTGCTTAATCTGTTTACTGTTTCTCACTCCCTTTCTCCTGCTGATTAGAATGCACTCAGTTCCTGTTGACAAGTTTGCCTTATAACAGTGATAACCTGCCAGCAGTAAAATGGGGCAAAAAGCCAGATTGCTCATTTTTATACCCAAAGCGATAATTCCCGCTGCAATTAAAAGCCACACTAATAGAGTATCTTCCCACGCTACCCCAACAAGCGGAAGCATATATGTTACTATGTATACCAAAACGGAGGTATCATTCAGCGATATGTTTTCAACGGGAATTTTCAGCATAGGCAAATTGTTCCCGCACAGCCTGATAAAGACAATTGCATAGACACAGCCGCCTATACCTGCAGCTCCAAGTAAAATACAAAATATTATATTAAGCCTTTGGATATATAGGGTAATGGCCAGGAAAATACAAATCGGCGCAATGCAGCATATCTTAATAAATCAGTTTCTGAAATTCACTTATCATAACACCTTATACCCCCATTATGTTTCTAATCCAGTGGAAAACATTCCTAATTTATGATATTATTTAGTGTGATAGTTTATATCCTGCACCATTGCATTTTGGAGAGTTTTTAGTATTAACTTCATTCTTTTAATTTATGATATCACCTTATTGCCCATATGTCAATAATTATTTTGCCTCTAGTGAAAGCTTTTTATTAATTTTTTAGCCAGAAACTCATTTACTTATAACACCTTATATGATAAAATTCTTTTGCCAGCCTTGGCTGTGGATTGAAACACTAGGGGCAATATAAGTATTGCCTGCATAGTACTTGTTTTACCCCCTCGGATAATGAGGGGGTAAAATATGAACCCTTGTAAATCGCAAGTATCGGCTTCCCACAGGCAAATGTGCCACACCCAAAAAGGAGACATCCGCAATGTCAGACCGATTTGAATACGATGAAGTCCTGCATGAACTGCCGGACAACGGCGGTGCATACGTTATATTTCCATGGGATATCAAGGAAAAATTTGGAAAGGGCCGCATAAAGGTACATGCGGAATTTGACGGACAACCCTACGACGGCAGCATCGTAAACATGGGCATAAAAAAGCCAAACGGAGAGGTTTGTTACATCATCGGCGTACTGAAATCCATCCGCAGAAAAATCGGCAAAAAGAACGGGGACTCCGTCCACGTAGTTATTGAAGTGCGGATTTTTTAAGTTCCCTGCTATGCTGCATATGTATTCCAATGTGTCCGATTCCCAAGATTACCGCAGCGGCGCTAAGCCATATAACTTTACCATATATGCCAAGCAGAAGGAAAGCAAATACCGGCAATGTGGCCCCTGCAAGCGGAACCCCCAGGAAGCTGCTATAGAAATCGGATAGTTTTCGCTCACTCAAAAAATAGCGTATCCACCACAATTCATACATTGCCATTAACACAAAGGCCGCAACAAGCCACCAGGACCAGTTTGACCAGCTATGTAAGTTAAAATCGTCAAAAATCAATACACATATTGTAGTCAAAGCCTCGCCTGTTTTTTCAAAAAGCAGAAGTGCCTTGTTTTCATTTCCAGATGTATATCCCTGCGGCTTTTTTGTTGTCCAAATTATATTAGGAATAAATAGCAATAGCAAAAAAAGCAATCCCACATATGAAAATCCAAAATGTCCTGTCATCTACCTACTCCTCGTTATCCGTCAAATTTTTTTCTTCTCCACATCATTCTAAATAAACGCGATAGATTTTATCCCTGATCAACAGTTTCAAAAATTCTTGCAAACACCGTATCTTTATGCTATTATAGGGATATAAAAGGGAAAGCCATAGAAGCGGCTCTACCCCTTAATTGGTAGCCTTAACCCTCCTAAAAGGGTCAGCCGTCAACTATTGTGAGTAGTTGGCGGCTATTTCTTCTTTTCCTTGAAAATCTGATAAATCAAATTTACAAGGGCTACAATGAATATCCCAATCTGGATTAAATCCTGATATGTAACATACACCGTATCGCCCTCCCTTCTCTCGTCTGGAGGGCTTTTAAGCCCTCCGAGTAAAAAGAGGGGCAAAGCCGCCTTGGCTCTATGGTTTTCCCATGAACCGACTATAACACACCCCAAATATGATTGCAACCGCTTTTTTCAAGGCGATAAGCAGCCAATTAAACACTGGGATTACAATTCATCCCCAATGACCGCCTTGATCCGCCTGACTCCCGCCGAGGAAGCCTCCTCTTTAAGTATTTTAAAGGCACCCAGTTCCTTGGTATTCCTGGCATGGGGGCCGCCGCAGATCTCCTTGGAGTATCCCGGTATGCTATACACCTTTACCCTGTTCCCATACTTATCGGAAAAAACACCGATTGCCCCGGCGGCATAGGCTTCCTGGGGTGTCATCTCCTCTTGGACCACATCTATTTTCTTTTCGATGGCCTCGTTCACAATAGCTTCCACCTGCTCCAATTCTTCTTTGGTCATTTTCCGTCCAAAAGAGAAATCAAACCGCAGTCTCTGGGCGGTGATATTGCTGCCGCGCTGAAATACCTCCTCCCCCAGCACCGCCCGCAGAGCCCCGTTGAGAAGATGGGTGGCCGTGTGGAGTCTTGCCGTCTGCTCACTGTGATCCGCCAGTCCTCCGGCAAATTTTCCCGCGGCGCCCTGTCTCGACTTCTCCTGATGCTCCCTGAACCTGTGGCGGAATCCCTCCATATCCACCCCATAGCCCCTTTCACCCGCCAGTTCCACCGTAAATTCGATGGGAAAGCCATAGGTATCATAGAGCTTGAATGCCAGATCGCCGCTCAACACACCGCCCTTGCCTATGTTCTCCAGATATCGGCTCGCTTTCTTCAGACCCTCATCCAGCGTCCTGGAAAACAGGGCATACTCCTTTTGCAGCTGTTCCAGGACAAAGTCGTGATTTTCCTCCAGTTCAGGGTAGGTGTCCTGATATTGTCTGACGGTGATTTCAGCCAGTTCACACAGGTGGCTGTAGTCCAGTCCTGCCTGTTTCAGCAGACGTATCACTCTGCGGATTAATCTCCTCAGAATATATCCCTGCTCAGTGTTTGACGGGACAATTTTCTTGGAATCGCCCAGGATGACGGAAACCGCCCTGATATGCTCGCATATGATTCGCCGGTTTTTAAGGGGCATTGGCTCCTGTCTGCTCCGTTCTTCCAGAAACAGTTCCAGCCTTTCCATCACCGTCCGAAACAACTCCGTTTCATACACGTTGGTTTTTCCGTTAAAAATCGTAAGAACACGCTCCAGTCCCATTCCCGTGTCCACATTCTTCTGCTTTAGTTCCACGAAACTGCCGTCCGCCATCTTGTTATACTTCATAAAAACATTGTTCCAGATCTCCACATATTTCCCACACTTGCAGGCAGGGCCGCAATCAGGGCCGCAGGCGGGCTTTCCCATATCATAGAAAATCTCCGTGTCCGGCCCGCAGGGACCCGTCTGCCCTGCCGGTCCCCACCAATTTTCTTCTCTCCCGTACCGGAAAACCTGCTCCCGCTTCAGTCCCTGCGCCATCCAAATCTCCTCCGCCTCACTATCCCGCGGCACTGTTTCATCCCCCTCAAACACCGTCACCGCCAGCCTCTCCGGCGGAATATGCAGATGATTTGTCAGAAAGTCATAACTCATGGCTATGGATTCCTCTTTAAAATAGTCCCCCAGCGACCAGTTGCCCATCATCTCAAAAAAAGTCAGATGCATATCATCCCCTACCTCATCTATATCCACGGTCCGGACACACTTCTGGATGGCGGTGAGACGCTTTCCTCCCGGATGCTTTTCGCCCAGCAGATAGGGCACCAGCGGATGCATACCGGCGGTAGTAAAGAGCACCGTGGGATCATTTTCTGGCAAAAGGGAGGCGGACGGAATCTCCAGATGTCCCCTCCCTTTAAAAAACTCCACATACATGGTTCTCAGTTCCTTTGCTGTCATACGCTTTTCTCCTCTCTTTATACTACATAGCGCCAGAATTTACCATACTGCATTGGTTAAACGTATATGGCTGGCATTATGTAGTCAGGTTACTCGGAAATTTTAACTGTTAGGCAGTATAAATAAGATTGCTTTGGAGTTTCACAGTTTTCCCGCCAACATAAAAAGCCCTAAGCTGATATACTGCTACCAGCTTAGGGCGAACTTTTATGTCCGTGTTACCACCTAAATTCAGATTTCTCTGCACTCTGCCAGTACGGGACTGCTCCGATACTGTTTCCTGCGATAACGGGGGAACTCCGTTGAAGCCTACTGGGATAGGATATTCCATGCGCCAGGCACTCTTATCCATCTTTTCGGTTCACGGCTCGGAGGCTGCTTCCGCACCAGTTCAATGAAGATTCGCACCCGCCATCTTCTCTCTGCAAAATCCCCGATACCTACTACTCCTCGTCAAAGCCTTTTTCTTTTGGTTGAAAAAACTATACCATCCGGAATCCAATCTGTCAACCGGAAAATGCGTTGCTGAAAATATTTCTACGCAATATCCTCCATCTGCGCCGTATACAATCTGTAATAATACCCTCTCTTGGCTATCAGTTCCTCATGAGTGCCGCACTCCATGATACCGCCCTGGTCGATGTACATGATCTTGTCGCAGTTCTTGATGGTGGACAGCCTGTGGGCGATGATAAAGGAGGTCCTGCCCTGGAGCATGGCGTTCAAGCCCTGCTGCAGCGCCCGCTCGGTCTGCACGTCGATGCTGGAGGTCGCCTCGTCCAGCACCAGGATAGCCGGATCTGACAGCAGTGTTCTCGCAAAGGAGATCAGCTGCTTCTGTCCCTGGGAAAGCCGGGATCCCCTCTCCTTTACCTCCGTCTGATAGCCCTCCTGCATACTGCTGATAAAGCTGTCCGCACACACCGTCTCGCTGGCCCGCTTGATTTCCTCCATAGTGGCGTCCAGCTTGCCGTAGCGGATATTGTCCTCAATCGTGCCGGAGAAGATAAAGCTGTCCTGCAGCATGATGCCCATCTGGGACCGCAGGGATTCCAGCGTCACCTTGGAGATATCCTGCCCGTCAATCAGCACCCGGCCCCCATTCACATTATAGAACCTGGAAACCAGATTCACAATGGTGCTCTTGCCCGCGCCGGTGGGCCCCACCAGCGCCACACTCTCGCCGGGCTCCACGGTGAACGACAGATCTTTCAGCACATCCTTGCCCTCCTCATAGGCAAAAGTCACATGCTCAAAAGTTACCTGACCCTTGATAGGCGGCATCTTCACAGCATCTTCCGCATCCGCCACTGTCACCGGCTCATCCATCGTCTCAAAGATGCGCTCCAGATACGCAATGTTGTTGATAAAGTTATTAAAAATATTGCCCAGGTTCATAATAGGCTGCCAGAATCTGGCGGCGTAAGAAGTAATGGCCACAATCACGCCCAACTTCACATTTTCCGGCCCCATAACCAGCAGACCCACAATGAACACCGCCGCCCTGACCCATACAGAGATATTGTCAATACCGGGCCACACCAGATTGCTGAATTTTACCGCCTGCATCCAGGCCCCTCTGCAGCGGTCAGCCAGGATTCCGAATGTCTCCACATTCTCGTCCTCCCGGACAAAGATCTGAGTGATCCTGGCTCCCACGATGTTTTCCTGCAGATAAGCATTCAGGTTGGAATTTTTGTTGGAAACCTGCTGCCACGCCTTCCTCTGGCGCTTCTTCATATACAGCATAAACGCCGCCAGAATCGGTACGCCCGCCATGACCACCAGAGACAGCTTCACATCCACCAGGAACATGAAAATCACTATAAAAATCAGATTCAATATCTCCAGCACCACATTGATCAGCCCGTTGGATAACATATCCGACACGGAATTTACATAGTTCACCACCCGGATCAAAATCTTGCCGTGGGGCCTGTCATCATAGTACTGGAAAGGCAGCATCTGCAGATGGGCAAACAAATCCTTTCGAATATCATAGATAATGCCCTGTCCCACTTTTACCATAATCCGGGAACGTACCGTGGTAAAAATGACGCTGACCGCATAGGTACACACCAATACCAGCACCAGGATTACCAGCATACGCATATTTTTGTCCGGAATGGCCTCGTCCAGCGCTTTCTGTGTCAGCATTGGTCCAAACAGCGCCGTGATGCCGCCGATGGCGCTGAGCGCAAACGCCAGGATCATTCTGCCCATATACTTTTTGATATAAACGGAAGCACGAAGCAGATGGTGGAAATCAAAGGGTGTTTCCAGCACTTCATCTTCCCGGTATGTATTTCTTCTGGCCATATCTACACCTCCTGCATAAGTTCCGCCGATTGTCCTTCAGTGCCCGTATACTGCTTGGAATCGTCCTGTCCGGTCTGCAATTGCACGACCTGATAATAATAACCCTTCTTGGCAATCAACTCCTCATGACTGCCTGCTTCCGTGATCCGGCCATCCTGAAGCACCAGTATTTTATCTGCGTACTTGGTGGTGGAAATCCTTTGGGCGATAATGATTTTGGTGCAGGGGAAATCCAGTTCATTCAGACTGTGCTGAATCTGTTTCTCCGTCTCCATATCCACCGCCGAAGTGGTATCATCCAGGATCAGGATCGCCGGACGCACTGCCAGAGCCCTGGCCAGAGAGATACGCTGCTTTTGCCCGCCGGAGAGGCCCACGCCCCGCTCGCCCACAATGGTATCATACCCCTCAGGCATACGGGCGATAAAGTCGGAAGCCGCCGAATATCTGGCAAATTTTACCACCTGCTCCGGGGTGATATGGCTGTCTCCGAAGGCAATGTTACCGTCAATAGAGTCGGAGTACAGCAGCACATCCTGGGTAGCCAGGCCGATGTTGCCCCGCAGTTGATGCAGCTTCATATCCTGCACCGGGATACCGTCCACCAGCACCTCCCCCTCCGTGGGCTCATAAAACCTGGGAATCAGCTGGATCAGGGAGGTCTTGCCACAGCCGGTCTCTCCCATAATGGCTATGGTCTCCCCCGGTTTAGCCGTAAAACTCACATTGTGCAGGACGGGCAGCTTTCCGTCCGCATACTGGAAACTTACATTTCTAAACTCAACCCTGCCCTGAAACCGTTCCGGCCTGTCGATGGCACCCGGCTTATCCACAATCTCCGGCTGAGAATAGTAGATCTCCATAACCTTGTCGGAGGCTGCGGAAAATCTCTGAAATTCATTCATGATACTGCCCAGCTGCCGCATGGGGTTGGCAATGGCCCATATCAAACCGGAAAACGCCACATATTCTCCCATAGTGATCTGCTCCCGGATCAGGAAGATACCGCCCACCAGCAGCAGCACTACCGGCATCAGGTTGGCCGCCGACTCCACATAGGGATAATAGGTCAGCCAGGTCAGCGCCGTCTTCTTGTTGGTATGGGAATAAGATGTATTGCACTCATCAAATTTCTCTATCTCATACTTTTCTCTGGCAAATGCCTTGACCACCCTGTTGCCGGAGATATTCTCCTGGGCGATAGTGTTCATTTCCGCCAGTTTTTCCCGCAACGCCTTGTGTCTGGGCGCCACTTTGTTCTTAAACAGAATGATGATTAGGAAAATAAAGGGGGCAATGGCAAACATGCACAGCGCCAGCCGCCAGTCCATATAGAAAAAGTACACCGCCGTGGCGCCCATCAATGCCAGGGACTCCACAATGGTACGGATAACCCAGGCAATCATATGCCGCACCGCGTCCAGGTCTCCTGTCATTCTGGTCATCAGGTCGCCTGTGCGGTAGGTGGCATAAAAATGCATATCCTGCCGCTCGATCTTGTCAAACAGATACGTGCGAATCTTATAAAGCACCTTCTGGGAAGTGGCCTCGCCGCCCATACAGGAGAGGTAGACGATGGCTGTCCTCACAAAAGTCAGCACCACCATGGCGATGATCAACTCCCAGAACAGGTCCCTTTTCGTGGTAAGGTTCTCCGCCGCCTGTTCCCCGCTCAGGAACAGGTCAATGATGCTCTGGGACACATAGGGAACCACCAGCTGCATCACGCTGTACACCACTGTCCCGACAAGACTGGCCCCATACAGCACCCGATACCCCTTCATGTTTTCCCAAAGCCACGCCAGCTTTGGATTTCGCTTCTTTTTCATACTTTACCTCTTTCCTACATATCGCAGGCTGGCCTGCGATATTGCACTAATACGTATTTGGATGTGTACATCCAAAATTTCCGCATACCGATAGTTGACAATGCAACTACAGCAAAGCCCCTGTTATTGCTTAAGTCAGTAGTTGAAACATCCGTTTCAACCGTCCTCCTTGGCAGGCCATGCTTCATGGGCATAAGCCCGACATATCCAGCACTGAATAAGGCTATTCTAGCTCCGGCGGACTTCAGAGTAAATGTACAAAATTGTAGTAAAGATGGCTTTTTTTGCTTCTCTGTGATATACTGGGAAAAAGTGCTCTACAGGCACATTATATTAAGGAGGATTTACTTATGAAACAGATTTCCACCCCCAATGCCCCTGCGGCCATCGGCCCTTATTCCCAGGGCTTTATCGTAAACGGACTGCTCTACACCTCCGGGCAGATCGCCTTAGACCCGGCCACCGGAGATGTAGTAGGCGCCACCATCACCGAGCAGACCCATCAGGTCATGAAGAACTTGGGTGCCCTGCTGGAAGCGGCAGGATCTTCCTATGAGAAAACCGTGAAGACCACCTGCTTCCTGGCGGATATGAATGATTTTGCCGCCTTCAACGAAGTCTACGGCCAATATTTCACCGGCAAACCCGCCCGCTCCTGTGTGGCAGTGAAAACCCTGCCCAAGAACGTGCTCTGTGAGGTGGAAGTGATCGCTGAGGCGTAAGCATCTATGCAGTCATGGTTTCCGAAATTCAAACTGTGGATTCATGTCAGGTCATGTTGCATCATTCTAAAAACCGCTTGCATTAGATCTTTATATCTGCTATACTGTGTCCATATCAATCGATATGGGCACTATTCATTTTCTGGCGTTTTGCCGTTGATTTCCCGGATTGCTTTTATAAAGTCCTAGTTGTATTTTTTGTACATTTTTTTACCTATATGATCCGCAAGTCAACCGGCAGTTCGTCGTAATCATCCCACGGCAATCTCCCATACATACCTGAACGAAATACTGATCATGCCAGGATTTATTTCGCCAGGAACAATGTTGTCAAGGAGACTGCAAAACTTAAAGGAGACATGCTTATGGACCATTACACCCCCAAAACGCCGGTTAAAAAGCCACAGTACCTACAGGCCACCGGACAACTGCCTCATCCCCTGACCAATGATTATATGTTCAAAGCGCTGCTGCAGAAAAACGAGAATGTATTGAAACACTTGACCTGTTCCCTGCTGCACCTGCATCCTGACGAGGTGGCAAGCGTGGAAATAAAGAATCCCATTGTGCTGGGCGAAGCTCTTACCGAAGATTTCGACAGCAAGATTTTTGTGCTGGATATCAATGTGCTGCTGAACAATCAAGTGCTGATCAACTTGGAGATGCAGGTTGTAGACTATGAGAACTGGCCGGAGAGAGCCATGACATATCTATGCCGAAATTTTGATCAACTATCCAGAGGAGAGGATTATATCAAAGCCAGGCCCACCATACATATCGGCTTTCTGGATTTTACACTTTTTCCGGAACATCCGGAGTTCTATGCAACATATAAAATGATGAATGAGAAAAACCACCATATTTTTACTGACAAGTTTATTCTAAGTGTGGTAAACTTGAAGTATATAAAACTGGCAACACAGGAGGATCAGCAATGGAAAATAGACTACTGGGCATCCCTGTTCAAAGCCACCACATGGGAGGAACTCAAGATGTTAGCAAAACAGAGTCCGATATTGGAAGACGCAATTGAAACCATATACGAGCTCACCGCCGATGAATCCATCCGGGAGCAGTGCAAAGCAAGGGAGAAGCATATAAGAGAGATGAATACTATATTGAGAGAACGGGAAATAGCGATTCAGGCAAGAAATGAGGCTGTCCAAAAGTTGAATGAAACTAGCCATAAATTGAATGAAACTAACCACAAATTGAATGAAACTAACCACAAATTGAATGAAACTAACCACAAATTGAATGAAACTAACCACAAATTGAATGAAACTAGCCACAAATTGAATGAAACTAACCACAAATTGAATGAAACTAACCACAAATTGAATGAAACAATCCAGGAGAGAGACACAGCTAACCGCCAGCTAGAGCAACAGGCCAAACAAATTGAGCAGTTGTTACTGGAAAATAAACGTCTAAAAGACCAGCAGACTTTCGATTTATAAGCTGCTTCAAATAGGGCGCTGTGAAATGCCACAAGAGGCATGTATCTGGCAAACAGCAGCTTGCTGAGAAGCAAGGGGCATATCGAAGTTCTCCGATATGCCCCTCTGTGTTCTTTCTTCACCGCCTATCCCCCTGTTCTTTGCGTCTCTGATCTCATGAGATACATTAATGCAACTCAGACCTACCTCTGTCTCCAGGTAGTCCGGGAGAACAAAATCAATATAGGGAATATCTCCAGTCTGCCCGCCAACATATCCCAAATCAGGATCAGCTTGGAAAAGATACTGTAGGAAGCAAAATTGCAGGTGGGGCCAACCGCCTCGAAGCCTGGCCCGATATTGTTAAAGCAGGCCAGGACGGCGGAGAAATTGGTAGTTATGGAAAAACCGTCCACCGAGATCAATAGGAAACTGGCAATGATAATGATGGCATAGGCAGCCACATAGGTGTTGGTGTTGGCCAGCACTTTCTCATCCACTGTCTGTCCGTTCATTCGCACCACCTGTACCCGCTGAGGACGAATAAGCTGGCGGACACTTCGCAGCATATTCTTCACCACCAACAATGCCCTGCCGCATTTGAAGCCGCCGCCCGTACTGCCTGCACAGGCGCCGATAACCATCAGGAACAGCAGTATAGCCTTGGAAAATCCGGGCCACAAATCAAAATCCGTGGTGGCGTACCCTGTAGAGGAAACAATACTGGCCACCTGGAATGCAGTATGTCTCACCGTCTCCTCCAGAGTATCGTAATACCCTCGCAAATTCCAGACGATCAGTAAAATGCTGGCCAATATAATTCCCAGATACATACGCAGTTCCTCGTCCTTGAACACGCTTTTGATCTGCCCCAGAAGCAGCAGATAATAGCAGCTGAAATTCACGCCAAACAGCAGCATAAACACAGTACAAACATTCTGGATATAGGGACTGTACCCGGCGATACTGTCTCCCTTGATGCCGAATCCACCCGTACCCGCCGTACCAAATGCCGTACACACCGCATCAAACACCGGCATCCCGCCTATGAGCAGGAATATCACGTCCAGCACCGTCAGCGCAATGTAAAGAATATACAGAATCTGTGCCGTCTGCTTCATCTTAGGCACCAGCTTGCCCACATTAGGGCCAGGGCTCTCTGCCCGCAGCAGATGCATGGTAAAGCCACTGCCGCCCTCGCCGCCCATGGGGATTGCCAGCAAAAACACCAGTACCCCCATGCCGCCCAGCCAATGGCTGAAACTGCGCCAGTACAGAATACCATAGGGCAGCCCTTCTATCTGCTCCAAGATAGAAGCCCCCGTGGTGGTAAAGCCGGATACTATCTCAAACAGGGCATCCACATAGTTCGGAATCGCTCCCGACAAGAAAAAGGGCAGACAGCCCAACAGACTCATGAACAGCCAGCCCATCCCTACACACACCAGTCCCTCCTTGGCAAAAAAACTCTTTCTCGCCTTACGGCACAGCAGTCTGAGCGTCACTCCCAGCCCCCACAGAAGTACAATCGTAACGGTAAAGCCCATGATGGAACTATATTCCTTCATGCATAGACTGATAATCAGCGCCGGCATCATAAATATGCTCTCAACCATCAAAAGCAGACCGATAAATTTACCCATCATCTTGTAGTTCATTGTCGTTTCCTATCTCCATCTGCCCGCTCCGGCGGGCACTCTATTCATAAATAAAAATGCCTCTTGGGGGATTTGCCTCGCAAGTCCTGCATTTCTCCCACACAGATCCTCATCACTCAAAAATATCGTTCAACTGATAGATCACCCTGTCCCCATTAGTCACAATGATCACCGTATCTCCTCTGTTAAAAGAGGAGTCACCGTTAGGAATCTCCTGCTGGGCACCCTTGGTAATGCAGGCCACCAACACATTCTTCTTGATCTTCAGCTGTTTCAGCGGTTCTCCACAGTGCGAGGTGTGTTCATCCACCAAAAACTCCATTGCCTCCGCCTGGCCGTCCGCAATAGAATATACGGTTCTGGCCGCACCGGTCTGGTTCTGCATAGCCCGCACGTAGCGAACAATAGTATTGCAGCACAACTCCTTGGGGCTGATGATGCTGCCCAGAGACAGATTTTCCAAAATATTTTTGTTATTCACACGGCCCAGCTTGGTAATAATCTGGGGCACTCCGCAGCTGCTTCCATACAGGGAAATGATCATATTCAATTCATCTATACCCGTCAGCGTGGCCAGCGCATCGCAATTTAAAATTCCCTCGCTCTCCAGAAGAAATTCACTGCTGGCATCGCCCTGGACGATATCGGCATACGGAAGCAAACTGGCCAGAGCCACGCAGCGCTGTGCATCCTGCTCCACAATCTGTATCGAAATCCCACTTTTTTCCAACTGCTTTGCCAAGTAAATGGTGACACGCCCGCCGCCGCACACCAGCACTCTCTTGACCTTGTGGGTGATAATACCCAGATTGTGCAGCAAAACAGCCAGTTCATTGCTGGGGGCCGTCACAAAAATCCTGTCTCCCTCCCGCAGCACAAAATTGCCGTCCGGAGCCACCGCTTTGCCGTTTCGAAGCACAGTACATACCAGGATCTTGCACTTGACAATATTGTTCATATCGTTCAAAGCCACATCACAGAGCTTGCTCTGCTCGTTCAGCTTCAGTTCCACAAGTTCTACCCTGCCTCTGGCAAAGGTATCCCTCTTTAGAAATCCCGGATATTTCAGCAGTCTGCTGATCTCTATCGCCGCCTGCCGCTCAGGATTGACCGCCATAGACAGTCCGAACATATCCCGCATCTTGTAAATCTGTTGGGTATATTCCGGATTACGCACCCGGGCAATGGTATGGAGACGGGAATTCATGGCATGGGCCGTCATACAACACAGCAGATTGATCTCATCCGCTCCTGTCATAGCGATCAACAGATCCGCCTCCTTTATCCCTGCCTGCTGCAGCACCTCCATAGTGGCGCAATTCCCCTGAATCACCATCACATCATATCGTTCCTGCGTACTCTCCAATACCTTGGAGTTGGCATCTATTAAAGTCAGGTCATGCCCCTCCAGAACAAGCTGCCGGGTCAGCGTGGAACCCATCTTGCCATCTCCCGCAACAATAATATTCACAATCTTACCCCTTTCCTGCATAACCAAAGTTCGGCTTTCGCCAAATTCCGGCTGTGCCCATGTTATTGTGTTAATACTTTTTTGGATGTGATACATCCAAGCGTCTATCTCCCAGTGTTCCCTGCCGGCACACCAACTCTGCTGGTGCAAATCTAACCACTTTTAGTATTCAAACATTTATCGGTGCGCAGTTCGGAAACTTGCTGTTTTAGAATTCCGCATCCCCTATCCCAAAGTAGCGGACATCATATCCCGCACCAAGGCCTGAACCTGCTCTTTTGTGGCTCTGCCCTTAACCAGCGGATCATTTTGGAAAGCCTCCACCACCAGATCCACATCTCTATTGTCTCCCAGCACCACCTGCATGATACGGTCATGGTTTTCCAGATGGGGGATGATCAGCTGGCGCACCTGCTCCGGAACGCTCCCCGCCAGCACCGGACGTATGGCATCCCTCTCAAACACGGCATTGGTCTCCACCACTGCATTTTCTGGAAGATTGGCGATCTGATGCCCGGCGTTGGGGATATTCACATTGCTCACCACCCGCTCCAATCCGCACAATGCCTTGATCAGCAGAATCCCCTCCTCCCCAGTGGGCTCCAACTTGAGTTCCTCCTCGCCGCTCACCAGCCTGCGGCTGCGCTCCAGGCGCTTTTGCAGATCCTCTTTTCTCCATGCCACTGTGGTGAGGCCGAACTTCCAGCCTGCCACCGTCTCCGGATCTTTCAAGTACTCGTCACCGGGCATGAACTCTGCCAGATGACGGTCTCCCGCCGCCGCAATCAGTCCATAACGCTTAAACAGATCCATTTTAACCCGGTGGGCACAGGCAAAGGTAGAATTCATCCAATGATTGTCCTTTTCCTCATAGCCCTCCTCATAGTGGACATCTATATATTTTCTATAGACCGGGAATAGATCAATGCCCTTATAGCTGGCATAGTCAAACCAGGTAAAATGGTTGATGCCCAGCACATTGACATGGACATCCCTCCGGTCTATGGAATCACACCCCAGTTCCTGGGATGCAATGGACGCCAACACCTTCTGAGTACCAAATACCTCATGGCAGCAGCCAAATGCCTTGATCTGCGGGAATACCTGGTACAGCGTCTTTACGCATAAAGTCATGGGATTAGTGTAGTTAATGACCCAAGCCTCGGGACAATATTTCTTGATGGCCTCCCCAAACTCCATAAACATGGGAAGTGTGCGCAAAGCGCGCATCATGCCGCCCGGTCCCGCCGTATCGCCAACGGACTGGTAGATACCCAGCCGCTCCGGCATGTGGACATCCGCTTCCATCTCGTTGAAGGTCTTTGGAAGGATGGAAATCACCACAAAGTCCGCGCCGGACAACGCCTCCTGCAGCGTATCTTTCACCACATAATCCCACTTACCGGACACTTCCTCCCGTTGCTTTTGCCGGTTGCCTATAATGGCATTGGCCTCCGCCGCCCCCCTGTCTATATCATACAGGCGTATGGTGCCGCTGATCCGGGATTCCATAGCCAAATCCGTCATAAAAGTCCATGCCCATCCCCTGGATCCGCCGCCAATGTAGGCAATCTGGATATCCGATACCTTATCTGCTTCGTACTTCATTTTCTTTGTCCTCCTATTTTTGTTCCGCATATCCCCTTCCGGTACCGCACCCTACCCGGTGGTTGATATTCGACCGCTTTCGGCGGGATATGTTGTTTATAAATTTCATAATTAGGCGATAGCGAAACTCCCTTTCTGTTTACAGAGGATGGGCAATCTATACAAAATAGGGGCGACTTGCCGCTGCGTCGGAGTCCGCTTTTGTATATATTGACCAGCCACGTCACTTGCAGAGAACATTTTGCAATTGCCTGAATTTCACAATGGGCGAAAGGTGCGGAGCATCCGGGGATGATCCACACCTCTTTTAAATCTTTTTTCTTAGGCAATTGCGAAACTCCCTTTCCGGGAACAGTGGATGGGCAATATATACAAAATAAGGGCGACTGGCCACTGCATCGGAGCCCGTTTTTGTATATATTGACCAGCCACGTCACTTGCGGAGAACGTTTCGCAATTATCTAATCTTTTTTCTAATCCTGTTGCAGTTTCGCCGATGGAAAACTATATAATCCTCCGCACTGCCAAAATCGGCCGATAATTGGCATTGCTGACCTTGATCCCTGTCCTCTGGGTGCTGGCATGTACAATCTTGCCTCCCCCAATATACAAGGCTACATGCCCTTCATAGCAGATTATGTCTCCCGGTTGGGCTTCGCTGTACTCCACGCCCCGCCCGGCGCTTCTCTGGGAATAGGAAGTCCTGGAAATATCGTAGCCATAGTCCTGATATACGCGATACGTGAACCCGGAACAGTCGGCGCCGTTTGTCAGACTGGTTCCTCCTGCCACATAAGGATTGCCCACAAACTGAAGAGCATACTTGGCGATCTGCTTGCCCTTGTCGCTGCCGGTGGCATTATCCACAATGGAAGAATAATTGGTATTGTTTGTAACCTTGGGCGGATTCTGCGCCGCTGCCGCCAGCGCCGCCTGACGCCGCCTCTCCTCCTCTTTCCTCCGCTCTTCCTCCTGCAGCTTCTTCAGCTGCTTCTTTTCCTGCTGCAGCAGGGCCTTGGCCGCCGCCGCCTCCTGTCTGGCTCTGGCAATTTGAGCCGCAAAATTCTCAGACTGCTTCTGTAGCTGTGCCATCAACTGGTCGCAATAGTCCTTCTGCTCCTCCATCTCTGCCTTATCGGCCTCCAGGGATGCCTTATCAGCCTCCAGCTGATCCCAGAGATCACGCACCTCTTTCCGGGTCGCCTCATACTGGTTCAGCATCTCCTGGTTGTAGGCGTTGACGCTCTCCGCATAGGTAACCCTGTTCAGCATATCGCTGAAACTGATGTTGCTGAACAGCATGGTCATCAGAGTGTCATCGCCGGTCTCATACATAAAGCGAATCTGCAATGCCATGGCTTCCGCCTGATCCTGTTCTTTCTGCAGCGCCGCCTCATAAGCCTGGCTGGTAAGTTCGATGTCCGCCTTCTTCTGGACAATATCATCCTCCAAAAGGTCAATACTTGTCAAAATATTGATAATCTCTGCATTCAGATCCTCCATCTGCTCATCCAGAAGATCCTGTTCATCCTCCAGATCGGAAATATTGCCATTGATTTCCTCCAGCTGGTTCTCGGTATCTTCGATGGCCTGTTCCACATCTTTAATGGTGGTGGCCCATATATCCATGGTGACCCCCGACAGAGTGGAAATCATCAGTGCTGCCACAGCCACAGATATTATTCTTTTTTTCACCCTGGATCTTATCGTCATTACATTTCCTCTCTATACTCACGAGCAATAAAATTTGCCACGGTATCCCTGGCATCTCTGGCTCGTAAGTCGGGTTATCCAGCAAGTTTTAGTACGCGTCAATATGAATTGTTGTTCCACATCGGTCCCCGGATACCGCAATGTTACAACTCACAGTTATTCACAGTTCTAGGGAACGGGATCACGTCGCGGATGTTGCCCATGCCGGTCAGATACATTACGCACCGCTCAAAGCCCAATCCAAATCCTGCATGGCGGGCAGAGCCGTAGCGGCGCAGATCCAGATAGAAACCGTAATCCTCCTTTTTCAGGCCCAGTTCCTCCATGCGCTGCTCCAGCACCTCCAGATGATCCTCACGCTGGCTGCCGCCGATGATCTCTCCGATGCCGGGCACCAGGCAGTCCATAGCCGCCACTGTCTTGCCATCCTCGTTCAGCTTCATATAGAAAGCCTTGATCTCCTTGGGATAATCCGTCACAAACACCGGGCGTTTAAACTCCTGCTCTGTCAGAAACCTCTCATGCTCCGTCTGTAAGTCACAGCCCCAGAACACCTTATAGTCAAACTCATCGTTATGCTTTTCCAGAATCTCAATGGCCTCTGTGTAGGTCACATGGCCGAAATCGGAATTGACCACATGATTCAGCCGCTCGATCAGTCCCTTGTCCACGAACTGGTTGAAGAAAGCCATCTCCTCCGGGGCGTTCTCCAACACATAACGGATAATATATTTCAGCATACTCTCCGCCAGCATCATATCGTCTTTCAGATCGGCAAAGGCCATCTCCGGCTCAATCATCCAGAACTCCGCCGCATGGCGGGTAGTGTTGGAATTTTCTGCCCGGAAAGTGGGACCGAAGGTATAAATATTCTTAAAGGCCATGGCAAAGGTTTCGCCGTTGAGCTGTCCGCTCACCGTCAGGTTGGTAGGCTTGCCGAAGAAGTCCTGCGCAAAGTCGATCTGTCCCTCCTCTGTCCTGGGAACATTCTGAAGATCCAGGGTTGTCACCTGGAACATTTCTCCCGCGCCCTCGCAGTCGCTGCCGGTGATCAACGGGGTATGCACATACACAAAGCCCCTCTCCTGGAAAAAGTTGTGGATCGCGTAGGCGATCAGGGATCGCACACGGAACACCGCCTGGAAAGTGTTGGTCCGGGGACGCAGATGAGAGATGGTACGCAGGTACTCAAAGCTATGACGCTTTTTCTGCAAAGGATAATCCGCGCCGGAGGGCCCCTCCACCAGCACTTGGGCCGCCTGCATTTCAAAGGGCTGCTTGGCATCGGGGGTCAGCACGATGGTGCCCCGGATAATCAGGGCCGCACCCACATTGATCTTACAAAGCTCCGCAAAATTGTCCAGCTTGTCGCTATATACCACCTGCAGCGGCTCAAAAAACGTGCCGTCGTTTATTACCAGGAAACCAAAATTCTTGGAGTCGCGGTTGTTCCTCACCCAGCCGCCCACAGTAACCTCTTTGTCGGCATAGGCAGCCCTGTCACGATAAAGGTCTTTGATGTCTGTCAAATTCATCTCTTTTTCCTCCTACTGATTAGTATTCCACAGATTAATATTCTGTAACCTGGGCATTCCGGGTCAGAAATTCCAACACCCTCTCAAACATAAAATATTCCCTGTACTCTTCCCTGTCCAACTCCCCAAGGAAATCCTCCACGGTGTCATAACCGCCCTGAGCCGCGTATTCCTCCAGATTCTCCTGTAGTTCCTCATCGGTTATATTCAGATTCTCCGCGTTGGCCACAGCTTGGACAGCCAGGCTCTGCTTGGCCGCCACCTCCGCGTATTGGTCCAGAAAGGTTGCCGAATCCATACCGTAGTTGTACATGCAGAAAGTCTCCAGGTCCACTCCCAGGGATGCGCTGTCCGCCTCCAGACCGGCCTGCACATTATTTCGGTACTTCTCCAGAATCGCCACCGGAATCTCCTGGAATACACATCCGTTTACCAGGCCGTCCAGCACAGCATTCTCCAGCGTAATCTGATAGTTGTTCTGCGCGTTTGTCTCCAAATAATCGTGTACGAACCGCTGCATGGCCTCCACTGTAGTGATATCAGGAACACCGATGCTGGCAACCACTTCGTCACTGTACTCCGTGGGCAAAATATAATTCACGGTCACATTGAAAACAACAGGCTGTCCGGCAAGTTCAGCATTGTCATATCCTGCCGGAAAACTCAGTTCCAGTTCCCTGGTCTCACCGGGCAGCGCACCGATCAACCCCTCTTCAAATCCTTCGATAAACCGGCCCGAACCTATCTCCAGGGTAGCGCCGCTGGCCGTGCCCCCCTGAAAAGCCACATCGTCCTTTTTGCCTACATAGTCAATATTGACGGTGTCGCCCAGTACAACTTCCCGGTCCGTGATACCGCCCAGTTCTTTTGTGACGGAGTCCATATATAACGCCCTCATCAGTTCCGCCTCCTGCGCCTCATCCACAACAGCCGACGCCACCTGCGCGGGAATCCCCATGTACTCCCCCAGAGTCACATATTTATCCACCTTCATATCCTTCAAGGCGCCCGACTGGCTGCCGCAGCCTCCCAGCAAACCCATCGCCAGCAGTGCAGCCACTGCTATAGCAATCTTCCTTCTCATATTCTCACTTTTCCTCTCCAAACAAATACACTATCCTTTATACCACAATTCCGCCTTCAGTAAAAGACCTATTTTTCTTTCCGCATGGCTGTTCTTAAATTTGGCAGATGTTCGACGGGCTTGCGGCACCTGTGTCACAATAGCGGAGACAGAAGCCTGCATATCTGCTCCTTAACGCGAATTTTCAGGTTGCGGCTGGCATAGGACTCCCGGGTAACCTGGGAACAATGCTCCAAGTCCTGTTCAAAAAGCGCCGTCATCTCCCTGGCCTTGTCCGCGTCGTACACCACCGCATTCACTTCAAAATTCAAAGAGAAACTGCGGATATCCATATTGGCCGTGCCATAGCAGAACACCTCGTCATCCACCACAAGGCCCTTGCCATGCAGGAAACCGTTGTCATAGGTATAGCAGCTGGCCCCCGCCATCACCAGATCGCCTATATAGGAATAGGTAGCCCAATATACAAAGGGATGATCCGGCTTGCAGGGAATCATAACCCGCACCTCCACACCGGAACGAATGGCAATTATCAGGGCGCTCATCATGGATTCATCGGGGATGAAGTAGGGGGTCTGTATGCTGATTCTCCGCTTTGCCTTGTGAATCAGCTGCAGGTAATTGTCACGTATCTGCTTCTGGGTATTATCCGGACCGCTGCTGACAATCTGCACCTTACAGCCCTGCCCGCTGTACGCCTTCACCTCTTCCAGATAATGTCCGGCGGTGAACAGGTTCTGCTCAGAGGCATAATTCCAATCCAAAATGAAACGCAGCTGCAGGCCAAACACAGCGCCTCCCACGATCCGCAGATGGGTATCCCGCCAATAGCCGAATCTTTCATCCAGACCCAGGTACTCTTTTCCCACATTAAAACCACCCACATACCCTACCTTGTTGTCGATGACCACGATCTTGCGGTGATTGCGGTAATTGATACGCAGCTGCAGCCTGCCCAGCAACGCCGGAAAAAACTCCGCCGTCTGGATTCCCCAGCTATTGAGCTGCCTCCAGAATTTATTTTTCACCGTGCGGCAGCCCATACTGTCAAAAAGGATACGCACCTCCACGCCTTCGGCCGCCTTCTCCTTGAGCACCTCTATTATCCGCTGGAACAGCACATCATTTTTGATAATGTAGTACTCCATATGGATAAATTCTCTGGCCTGGCGCATATCTTCAATCAGCGCGTCAAATTTGGCATTGCCATCTGTATAGATTTTGATATCATTGTCCCCGGTGAGCATTGCCCCTGAACTTTCCAGATTGTACATAATCAGATCGCTGTAACGATCAATCTCCTCATCCTTTTCCCCGGAGCGGCGGTTCAGCAGACGATATTCCTGCCCCCGCACTTCCTCATTCAGTCGATCCTCCACTTCCTTCATCCGGAACATTTTCCGCTTATGCATATCCGTTCCCAGCAGCAGATAGAACAAAAAACCCAGGAAGGGGATAAAATACAGCAGCAAAAGCCAAGCCCACACGCTCCTCGGTTCCTTCCGCTCAAAGAAAACAATGATAATTGCAAACAACATATTCCACAGAATCAGATGCCCGGACACAAATCCCCACACAGTCTGCAGATTATCCCAAAACGTTTCCATAATCTCCTCACTCCGCATACCGCAGGCCAGTCCCGCGCTGCGGCGCAGCCCCTTTTAATTCAACTCGCTTAAGAAACA
>Ga0137308_100886_pt1 | contig 37969 bp, 33 predicted proteins | sample Inofrocosms_June_FD_97181 | JGI IMG/M metagenome (GOLD analysis project Ga0137308, IMG submission 97181) | Mouse cecal microbial communities from Vienna, Austria - N-Acetylneuraminic and N-Acetylglucosamine D2O microcosms_June | ecosystem: Host-associated > Mammals > Digestive system > Large...
CCATGTGGTCGGTATTCCCCGTATTGCTGGAGGGATCTGAAATGCAATAATTCGACATCCATTCATCGTTAGTTCATAGATTTCCATAAATGTCAATCGCTCATTTGTTCCATTCACTATTTCCTTCTTTAGGCTGTGCAGTCCTCCTTGTTTCCGAAATTCCGTTCCAACAATCTCTTTCTCATCAGATATTCCAAAGACCAGCCATGCTTCTTGCAATCCTCGCAAATTAGCTTCATTACTCAAAGCAGAAAAATATTTTCCAATATCATTGAAAGAATAATTGCTCCTTGCTTCTTTAAATTCAATTACTTCATTTTCAAAAGTATCCATTAATTTTAAGATCTTCTCTTTTAGCTGATTGTTTGCATAAATCATAGTATCCACCGCCTTTTATTATTCTATGACTAAATTCTATGACTAATCTATAACTTTCTAGAACTAATTTAAAACTATTTTATACCAAATCAAGTCATTATACAACAGCCCCCACAAAATTAGTGGAGCCTTTCAGCATAAAAGACTCCACTTCTCTTCACTTTGTGTTTCCATTTTTTCTGTAGTTTCCCGTAACACTTGGTCAGTTTTTGATAGCGAGTAAATCCTGCAGGTGTAATTACTTCAAGTGCAAATTTCAATTCTTCAAGAAGACAAATATCCTTGATGTCGTCTGCAGTATATTTTTTATAGAGTTTCCTTAGTCGTGCTTCAATACTCTTGATGCAGGCGGCAGGACTGGAAAACAGAGATTTTTCCAAACTGGTCTTAAACAGCTGACCAGTTCCTTTGGTTTTCCCAAGTCCATTTCAAGCTGCATCTCGGTAAAAATGTCAAAAGCATATTCTTCCTGGGCAGAAGCCCGGGAACGCTGTGCCTGATGATCTCCACGTTCTGCAACATTCTGTGCTTCGTCGATAACAATAATATCCCAATACGCATTTTCCAAATGTGTACGATATTCCACGTCTCGTTTCAGCGTATCAATAGACACTATCGTTTTATCATAATAAAAAAATGGATTGTAAATCGACGGTAAACTGGCACGAATCTTTTGAATACGGTTTGAGTCAAGGCGCACCAAAGGAATGGTGAAACGGTTCCACATTTCTTTCTGGAACTGTGTCATCATGCTCTTAACGGTGACAACTAATATTCTCTTACCTTTACCACGGGCAATCAATTCCGACATCAATATACCCGCTTCGAGTGTTTTTCCAAGACCCACAGTATCTGCAATAAGGATTCTCTGCCTCGGACGCTGCAGAGAAAGCTTCGCCGGATCAAGATGGTAAGGCATCAAGTCCATCGCCGCTTGATGTCTGATATGTAGGTTTATATCAGTAGGAATCTGCTGACGCCATTGGCTTTCCAAATATAGCAAGGCTCTCTTATAGAATGGAGAACTGTCGGCTACCAGTTTAACTTCTGCAGGATCAACAATTTGAACCTCTTCCAAATCAGCAAGAAAGATTGATTCTCTTTTATAATCCGTTTTGCATATCGTATTGCCAACTTAGGGTTTCCTTTCTCCATCAAAATATCAAAAATATTCTTCATATTTTTCTGATATTTCCCAATCCCAAGCTCTCTGAACTTATCATTAAAAAAAGAAATATATTCCGTCCTATGATTATTTAATGTATAATAAGCGAAATGTAAAAGAAACCAAAACTCAATACACTCATTACTCCACGCTGTATGATACTGTAATTCAGGATTCTCCTTATTCAACCGCTCTGCACGCAAAACCTCACCGTTGAAATCATCTGCTGGGAAGCTGTCTTTATCATACACACACCAAATCTGCCCCTTTTGTAGCTTATACAATGCGCGTAATTGGTATGGCTGAGAGGTATGTGAAAACAGCACAAGGCTCTATTTCTATCAGCACCATATCTTTATAAATAGGATTCTCTTCAATCAATCGCTTAAAGCCTGCAAAGTATTGGGGTTCCGTCTGTTCGCCCTCACAGAAGATATAATAGCGGTACTTTTTCTTCTCCAGATGTTCTTGACGGCGTTTCTTCTCTTTTCCCCTTCCCAGAATACTGAGCTAATAAAGCAGTAAAATCCATCTCCTCCATGACATTTTTAAGGGTAAAGACCGGATCGTCATCAGGTAAACTCAATTCATAAAATTTGAAATTAATTTTCTGTTGCCCTAATTCAAAAAATTGGTTATAATAATCATGTTTGTGCATAGCTACATTATAACATGTAGCGGAGGAAAGATGGTTATGGTTAGCCATCTTTTTCTCTTTTTATAGGGATAATTACAGGGAGGCATGTGACTCGACGAGTCACATGCCTCCCTGTTCATGACTATCTATTAACCGACAGCCCCCACCCGCCAAAAATGCTAACTCTTTTCTGATGAATCAATTGGTTTTACACAATAGCTTTCGCCCAACCTTATAAATTCATCGGCAGTCATAATCTGCCGCTCAGACTCTTCACGGCTGGCAATGTAAAAGTCATCATATATCTTTTTTAGGCTGCTCCATATAAAATTACCCCTTCTTTATGAATATTTGCATAAAACAGATAATTTGTAATCCATTTTCTAAAATGATCCTCATTCTTAACAATTGGTTTTATATCAAGGTCATTATCTAAATTAAAATCATAGGTCATATAAGCAAGCTCCTGACTATATACCTTTAAATCCAATTCAGACATATCAAGCAATATCATAATATCAACATCTGAATCCACTCTAAAATCTCCTCTGGCATAGGAACCATATATTTTCTTAATTTCCGAAATATACTGATCTATCAGGCTTTGTATTGTCTGCGGCATAAACCATGCCTCCCTTCCGCTATACATTCAGCTGTTCATAGACTGTATATCCCTTCCGCAAAATAAAAGTCAACCAACAAAAAGATAAAAGGAATAAAGCCGGAATTAAAGAGCTATAAGCATCTTTGCAACGATTCCCGCACATAAAAATGGTCCGAATGCGATCCGCTCCCTTCGGCTAAGCTTCTTTCTAAGAAGCATCCAGATACAATAACCCCCGGCCAAGAAAACTGCCAGCGCGAATGCCTCAAGATTAGCTTCCCATCCCAGGAATATTCCGCTGGCAGCCATTAACTTAATGTCTCCGCCGCCGAAGCATCCCGGCACGATCCATGTAAGGACCAGAAGGGGAAGGCTCACACAGAATATCCCGATCCCTCTGTCCGCAAGACTGATTGCAGGGAAAAACGGAATAGAGAAGATACCTGCCGCCGCTATTCCAAGGACGATCACATTGGGGATGCGCCTTGTATGGATATCTTTCCATACGGCCGTGGCTAATAAGAGAAGAAACATATATTCAATCAATCTTTTCATAATCAATAAATGAAATACTTACCTCTTGTATTAATCCATAACAATATTCATCATATTCTGGTTTTACAATTATCAGATCATCTTCATCACACTCATAAAACTTGAATGCTAATATTATTTTACAACATTATACCCCAAAATGACACAGTAAATTTTGTTAGATGATTAGCAAAATGGTAACAGCTTAAACTATCGGCATAGGAATACCTAAGACAGCAGCAACAACTGCTCCTCCCGAAACTGCAGGTAATCCGGCATCCCCTTATCTTCCAGCATCCGCCACTTATCCTTCTGAAGAAACCAGCACAAATTCTGCATATCCTGCCGTTCTTCCCCGTCCTCTTCTTCGCCGCATGAATCCGCCTTCTCCTTCTCCGGGAACAGATAAAAATTCTTCTCAAAAGGCAACTCCGCCTGTCCCGCAAGACGCACCCTGATACAGTTCTCCCGCCGTTCTCCCCAGACAGGGATAAATTCATGCGCACGGAATCCGACATAAGCAGTACCCTCCGGTATCTCTCTTTGAAGCGTAAGCTTTGCGCCCCAATCAAGCGCCTTCATCCTGTGGGCATCAAGCCGCTGGATCCTCGAGATATTCTTACATCCGGTAAGGCGCGCTGCCTCCCTCTTGCCGGGATTGGCGAAGATCTCTTTCGTCTTCCCGGATGTGACCACCGCGCCTCTGTCCATGATGATCAATTCTTCACTGAACCGATAGATCTCATCTCTGTTGTGGGACACCAGGATCACAATTCCGCGATAATCCGAAAGCATTTCGATCAATTCCTGCTGCAGCCGGTCCTTAAGAAACATATCCATCGCGGAAAACGGCTCGTCTAATAAGATCACATCCGGTTCATAGGCCATGATCCGTGCGAGCGCCGCCCGCTGCTGCTGCCCTCCGGACAGTTCTCCCGGCAGGCGGTCCTTTAACCCCTCTAGTTGGAAGGTTCGGATCATCTCATCCACTCTCTTTTTCTTCTCCTGTTTCGGTCCTTTTAACCCGGCCTCAATATTCTTCGCCACCGTCATGGTCGGGAATAATGCGTAATTCTGAAAGAGATATCCCACCTTACGCTTCTGCGGCTTCACATTTATCTTTTCATCCGAATGATAGAATTCCTGCCCGTTCACCGTGATCTCTCCCTGGTCCGGCATCTCGATCCCTGCGATGCTCTTTAGCGTCATGCTCTTCCCGCAGCCGGATGCGCCAAGGATACCGATGCGTGAAGACTCGCTCTGAAATTCAACATCCAGACAAAAATCACCTAATTTTTTCTTAATACGAACCGCAAGCCCCATCTGATTTCCCTTTCTTTCGTCATTACTGCGCTGCATTGTCTACCACCGCTTCACCGTCTTCATCCTTTTTCCTAAGATCAGGTTCATCAGGATAATCACCGCAAGCGCAATGAGTATCACAGCCGCGACCCAGATTCCCGCCGTCGCGTAATCACCGTCCTGAATCACCATGGCGATCTTCTGGGATATCGTTCCCGTCTTCCCCGGAATATTTCCCGCCAGCATAGAAGTCGCCCCGTACTCTCCAAGAGCTCTTGCAAATGTCAGGATCGTGCCGGATGCGATCCCAGGCCCCGCACTTGGAATCACCACCGTCCAGAAGATCCGCATCTCGGACATTCCAAGCGTCCTCCCCGCATAGACAAGATTCACGTCGATCTGTTCAAACGCCGCCCTGGCATTCCGGTACATCAGAGGAAATGCGATCACCGTCGCCGCGATCACGCATCCAAGCCAGGTCTGCACCACCTTGATATCAAAATTCTCATAAAGCAAGATTCCAAGAGGCCTTCTCCTGCTGAATAAAAGCAGAAGGAAGAACCCCGCAACCGTCGGCGGAAGAACCATGGGAAGGGTCAGGATCCCGTCTATGACCGCCTTCTTCCCGGGCGTCATTTTGACCGCTTTCCTTGCAGCATAGATTCCAAGGAAGAAAGAGATAAAGGTTGCCACCGCTCCCGTTTTCAATGAAATCCACAGCGGACTCCAGTCCAGATTATTTAAAATATCCCATATCGTTCCCATAGCGTCACTCCATTACTATTCTACATCTGTATCAAAATAATAAGAATCAAACACAGCCTTCGCCTCATCCGACAAGATAAACTTCATGAAATCATCCGCCGCTGCCTTCTGTGCATCGTTCGCCTCATCATTGACCACCCGGGCAATGGGATAGATTACATTTCCTGTAAGATCATAACTCACAGTTTCCAATATGTCCAGCTTATCCTCATATCCATAGGTATCAGAATAATAAGTGGTTCCCACCTCACAGGACGCTTCCGCCACCGCTGACAACACCTTGCTCACATTATCCTGCTCGCTGATCTCTAAGCCCCCCAGCGCATCTGACACCTGCTCTGTCGTTATAGTTGAGACATCCTCGTTCTCCTCTAACTTTCCAAGATTCACCAATGCCTGTCTGGTATATTTTCCTACCGGAACACTCCCGCCTGCCAGTGCGAAGCTTGCGGCCTCCTCAATATTCTCAAGTCCGGTCACCTTCGTGCCGCTGTCCTTTAAGGTCACGACCACTACCTGATTATTGACCACATTGTCTCTCGTTCCTTCTTCCACAAGTCCGTCCTCTTCTAACTGGTCCATCTGCTTCTGTGCAGCCGAGAAGAAGATATCACACTCATACCCTTCCTCTATCTGGGTCAGCAGCGTACCTGAGCTGTCCGCATTATAAGTGATCTTCACCTCCGGATGTTCTTCATTATACTTCTCCGCCAGCTCAGTCATAACCGTATTCAGGCTGGCCGCGATAAATACCTGGATCTCCGTCTCCTCTGCCGCTTCATCATCCCCTTCTGCTTCAGACTCTTCCTTCGATTCGCTGGATGTAGATTCTGACTTCTGCTCTTCTGACGGATTACCGCCGCATCCTGTTAATAATGCTCCCACCATAACTACAGCCAATAAACTACTCACTACTCTTTTAAACATCTTTGTCCTCCTATAATATATATTTTCGATTATTTTTTAAAAAACAATCGATATCTATTTAAAAAGTCTGCCCTTGGCAAACTTTCTAAACAGAATTCATAAGCGTCCTATTTTCCGCCGCAATCCGACGTATCTCCCGTCAAGATCTGTACCCCATGCTCCAGATGCGGCAATATGTATTCCAGGCTCTCCTGCACAGCTTTCCTGCTCCCCGGCAGATTCACGATCACGGTCTTGTTCCTGATCACGGATGCGCCCCTTCCAAGCATTGCCCTTCCGGTGATCGACAGCGAGTGCATACGGATTGCATCTGCAATCCCCGGCGCATTCCTTGTCGCCACCGCCATAGTAGCCTCCGGTGTCCGGTCACGCTCGGAGAATCCGGTTCCCCCCGTCGTAAGGATCAGGTTCACCTGCCTGCCGTCGGACAGACGGGTCAGTTCCTTTTCGATCCTCGCCTGATCGTCCGGGATGAGGAGCTTCTCCACTATCCGGTATCCCGCGTCTTCAAGCATCTCACAGATCAGAGGCCCGCTCGTATCCTCCCGCTCTCCCTTAGCGCCCTTATCGCTCATGGTCACTACCGCCGCTGTATACCGCATATCCTTATCTTCAATCATCCGCATCTCATCCCCCACGGAAATGGTTCCGCCATGGATCACCTGGGCGAATACTCCCTGGGTCGGCATGATGCATTCTCCCATCTTGTGATAGATCTGGCAGTGTGTATGGCACTCCTTCCCGATCTGAGTCATCTCCAGAACCACGTCATTGCACTGGAATCTCGTTCCTACCGGGAGATTTCTGAAATCATACCCTTCCACCACCAGATTCTCCCCAAAAGCTCCGGGTTCCACTCCCGCGCCCTTCTGGTTAAATGCATCTATCTTCTCCGCCGACAGCAGGCTCACCTGCCTGTGCCAGTTACCGCCGTGGGCATCCCCCTTAATTCCGAACCCCACCTGAAAATCAGCGGTCCCCACATCCTTCTTCTGAATCCCGCGCCTTTCACTGGTGCAGACTGCTCTTACAACTCCCATCTTTATCCTCCAATCCCTGCCATCCGGCGTTTTTCCTGTATATCCTTCTTCGTCTCATCTCCAAATGCATGGCACCTGGGCTTATGATAGATCACATTCTTAAGCAACTGCTCTAACTCTTCATCCGTCATCCCGCTTCGCATCTCTTTTTTGAGATTCACCCGGCTCTCGAAATTCAGGCAAGGCTTCAAGATTCCGTCCGCAGTCAGGCGGATTCGGTTACAGCTTTTGCAGAACTCATGGCTGACCGCGCTGATGAATCCGATCCGCCCTTTAAAATCCGCTATCTTATAATAGCCTGCCGGGCCATTTCCCAGAATCTCATCTACTAATTCCATCGTTCCGAAACGATCTTCTAACAGACTCTTGATCTCATCCTGGAGAATCCTTGCATACCCGGTTCCCATCCCGATCGGCATCATCTCAATAAAACGGACCGTGATCGGATATTCCTTCGCAAGCGCCGCTATCTTCGCAAGCTCCTCTTCATTGCAGCCCTTCATGGGGATGCAATTGACCTTGACCGGAATCTTCGTCTGCGTCGCCGCACGAATCCCGCTCCACACCCGGCCGAAATCATCACACCTTGTAATCTGGTGAAATTTCTCAGGATCCAGGGTATCCAGGCTGACATTGATTCCTGTAATACCGGCCGCTTCCAGTTCAGGCAGATGTTCTTCCAGCAGCGCCCCGTTCGTTGTCAGGGTGACGGATTCGATTCCCGGGATATTCCGAACCTTGCGGATGAACCCGCAGACCCCTTTGCGCACAAGCGGCTCCCCTCCGGTGACCTTTACCTTCCGTATCCCGGTCCCGGCGGCAACCCTTAAGAACCGCAGGATCTCTTCATAAGTCATGATCTCGCTGTGTTCCACGAACTCCACGCCCTTTGCCGGCATACAATACCGGCAGCGGAAATTACAGCGGTCCGTTACCGATATCCTCAGATAATCTATTTCTCTCTGATACTGATCTCTCATGGTATCTCTTTTCCTCTCCGAGTTCTCACTCCGTGCTGATCCCCATATTCCTGTTCCGGCTGCACAATCTGGCACATCCAAAAATATTTCCGGCTATACAGCCTCCAGAAATACATCGATCACGCCTCCGCAGACCATCCCTTCTTCTTCGGCGTCTTTTCCGTTCATATTGACCTGGCATAATTTCGTCTTTGATTCCTGGCTTCTGAGCATCCACAACGCCTTCCTTAAGACCTCTGCCTCCGCACAGCCACCGCCGATAGTTCCCACACATCTTCCGTCCGGCAGCACCAGCATCTTCGTGCCGACCGCCCGGGGCGCCGAACCTCTCCGCGCTACAATCGTAGTCAGTATCTTCCCTCTGTCCGCATTTTCTTTGGCCATTAGCTCTTTGAGCGCTTTACTCTCTTCATCTGCCCTGCAATTTCTGGCATCTGTGCCTGTCTTCACCTCACTGCACGGCACATCCAGGATTGCCTTCAGCATCTCCTTCGAATATCCGCCGCTCTGCCGCCTCTGATTTTTAACCTCAATGATCTCAGCCATGATGCAGACCGCAATCTCCTCCGGCGTCTCCGCCCCGATATTAAGCCCGATCGGTGAATGAATACTGTTCACCACGTCCGGATCGCCCCCGGCCTCGATTACAAGCTCCCTCACCAGCGCCGCACGCTTCCGGCTGCCGATCATACCGATATATGCGTGCGGCATTTTCACAATATTCTCAAGGCACACCTGATCATACCGATGTCCTCTTGTCACGATCACAAAGAAGGTATCCTTGTCTCCCTCTATCTTCTTAAGCCCTTCCGCAAATGGCTCACAGATGACCCTTGTCGCACCTGCGCGTCTCGCATTGTCTGCAAACATGGGCCTGTCTTCCAATACCGTCACCTGGAATCCGATCATCATTCCCATCCGAATGATCGGAATCGACACATGTCCGCCTCCGCAGATCACCATCTTCTTCTCCCCGCCCAATAATTCGCAGAATACACGCTGCCCTCCTACGGACACCAGACCGGGTTTCCTGATCTGCTCGATCTCTTCTCTGTGCGCCGTAAAATATCCCTGTTCCAGAGATTCCCAGATCAACTTATGATCTACAACCAACGCCTTCTCTCCGACGTTCTCTCCTTCCACAACGGTCAGCGTCAGATTCTGCCGGTTCGGATCCGCGTTCTCAACTTTATTGTAAAATTCTAACATCTCTCTACCTTCTCTCCCAACTGATTTACTCGCAGTAGTTCAGACGCCTTCACTGATACAGGCATCCGCCATTAAAAAACGCTCCGCGATAAGACTGCCTGTTATTTACCGAAACCGCAATTCGGAAATGTACAGACCGGACAGGACTGGCATAAGCCGCCCTCACCAAGGATATCCAGTTCCTTCTTCTCTAGTATCTCTCCCGCCATCACTCTTGGCAGCACCAGGTCGAAGATCGTCCGCTTCGCATACATCACACAGCCCGGCAGTCCCATGACCGGTATCTTTCTGCCCGACAAGGTATAGTAGGCCAGAAGAAACATCGCCCCGGGCAGCACCGGCGCCCCGTATGTTACAACCTCTGCGCCGGTATTGCGAATCGCAAGAGGCGTCTTGTCATCCGGGTCCACACTCATCCCCCCGGTACAGATCACCATATCCGCTCCCTTGCCGATCAGCTTCTGTATACATGCAGTGATACGCTCATGGTTATCGTCACTGACCTCATGCCCGATCACCTCCGCGTCATATTCCGACAGCTTCTCCACGATCACCGGGGTAAATGTATCCTGTATCCGTCCGTGATACACTTCATTTCCCGTGGTAACAATCCCCACCTTCTTCTTCTGAAACGGCAGGACCGTAAAGATCGGTGAATCTCCTCCGGCCTTTTTCGCCCGCTCCATCTTCTCCTTCTCAATCACCAGCGGAATGATCCTCGTACCCGCAATCTTGTCCCCCGCCTTCACCGAGAAATCTCCGTGGCGGCTTGCGATCATCATCTCCCCAAGCGAATTGATTCGGTTAAGCTTGTCCCTGTCGATCTTGAGGACGCCGCCGCACTCTGCGATCAGCTCGATCTTGCCCTCCTTGACCTCTGTCGGCCTCATATGGTCATTTCTACAGATATCACAGAGAATCTGCGCCGCCTCATTCTCATGGAGCATATTCTCGTTGTTCTCCCAGATGTAGATATGATCCTTTCCCACACTCAAGAGAACCGGAATGTCTTCCCCGCGGATTACATGCCCCTTGCGAAACACCGCGTCCTTGGTCACTCCTTTGATGATCTGTGTAATATCATGACATAATATCTGTCCCACTGCGTCTTCTGTCTTCATTAATTTCATCTGTGTCTTCTCCCGATTAATTTTTCAAAACAAATCGCTATCCAAAAAAATATCTTCAAATAATTCAAGCGCCGCCTTCTCCACCTGCTCTTCATACCGTTCAAACTTATGCAGCAGCTTCTTTCCCCGCTCTGTCACATAGGCTGCGCCGCCGTTCTTCCCGCCGTGCTGGCGTTCCACGATCTTATATCCCAGTTCTTCCTCCGCCGTACGAATGATCGTCCATCCTTTACTGTAAGAAATTCCCATCTTCCCGCAGGCTTCTCTTACAGATTCCAGTCTGTCGATCTGGCGAAGCAGCGTCACTGCCCCGGGTCCAAAGAAAGGTCTGTGGTTCGCGAGCCTCACCTTCACCTGCGGCCGCATCAGCTTCGCATCATGGATCTCCAGAATACGCTGATAATTCCCTGGAACATCCGCATCCACCACGACTCCCTCATCGTCAACCGGCACTTCCTGTGCCGTAACTCCCAGGGAATCCAACGCGCCCTTGAGTCCCCGCTCCCCCTGATACTTCAGTATCGAAGGAATGAACCTTGCACCAAAACGTACCGGATGACCTCTTCTGCCGTTATACCTGGGAATCACGATCTCTCCCGGCTGCTCTAACAGGCTCTTAAGTGTCTTCTCCGTAAAAAAGGGGATGCCCGCCGGACAGAAAAAAACCTGATCACAACGGTTTTCCAGATACTTAAGCCCGATCCTAGCAAAATCGAACAACTCTGAGTTCTCATCATCCTCATTCTTCAAAAACGCGACTCCGAACCGGTGCAGGGACTTCTCTACCTGTTCTGCCAGAGTACCGGTCACTACCGCAATATCCTTAATGCCGGCTCTCTGGAAATTAATGACGATCCTCTCGGCTAGCGTGAGATTCCCGATCTTCATGATCTGCCCCTCATCATCCGTCCCCAGGAATCTGTCCGCCGCCGCGATCACTGCGCCTACATTCATATCTGCCTCTTTCTTCTATAGAATTATACTTGTCATTACTAAGAAACCGTACGCAAATAACCTATAACAGTTCCTAAGTTCGTGATCTGCTTATACGTACATAGCGCTTTGCTACGTTTTTATTATTGTAATAACAAATTATCACACTTTAGGAAATATGTCAATAATATATATCGAAAAAATAAATAATTTGGCATAATGCCTACACATTCTCCTTAAACCCTTCTCCCACAACCTCATTAGACTCCATAATAATGGTAAATGCCTTCGGATCGATCTGCCTCACCAGCTTCTTAATGGTATACATCTGCTTATTATTGCACGCACACATCACTACATCCTTGTGTTGCTTGGAATAGCTCCCCATTCCCTTCAAGATCGTAGACCCTCTTCCCGAATACTCGTCGATGCATTCCGCAACCTGTGAACCGTGCTCCGTCACGATCAGCGTCATCTTGCCCTCATCGATTCCATACAGAATCCGGTCCATCACGATCGCCATCAGATAAGTCACGATCACACCATAGATGAATCCGTCAATGTCCTTGAACACAAGCACACTTCCCAGCACGATTGTTGACACATCCAGGATAAAAGTAATGATTCCAAGCGTGATATGAGGCTTCACCTTCTTAATCGACATACTGATAAAGTCCTGCCCTCCCGTAGATGAACCGCGCATGAATACGACAGCATAGCCCGCGCCGCTCAATATCCCCATACAGAGCGCGGCAAGCAGCCGGTTTCCGTCATACACCGGAAACATCGGCGCAACATAATCCATAAATACCGAAGATATGATCATCGTCTTGATGGATTTAAGGAAAAACGTCCTGCCAAGGAACTTATAACAGAAGATGGAAACCGGCACGTTCAAAAGAAGCGTCCCCGCACCGACCGGAAGCCCGCACAGATGGTAGAGAACGATCGCAATTCCCGAGAACCCTGCCACCGGAAAATTCGCATTCAGCGCAAAATTATAGATCCCTACGGCGATCAGTATGCTTGCCGCAATGTCTACCAGAATATCAATCCCTAATTCTTTCCATTTAACACTCTTCATCACAGTTACCTCCCGCTTCACAACTAATAGCTCAATGATAAAAGAGCAGCTGCAAACTATAAAAATATAATTCGCAGTTGCTCTTCTGATTATTAGTATATCCAGTAATTATCTCTTTGTCAAGACATCCCTTTCCTGACAATCCTGTCTCCGTACTTCCCCCGCACCTTCGCAAGCGCTTGGTTAAGCTTCTCCCGCTTCGGATCCGGCTGAAACTGCGGGTCAAACAGGCTTAGCTGCTCCGGTTCGTCCTCCAGGACAAGCTTCGAGCTTCGGATACCCAGAAGACGGACAGGCGTGCCGTCCCATAATTCCCGGAACAATACTTTCGCTTCCTCATAGATATCCTGATCCTGATTCGTTGCCCTGCCAAGCTGCCTCTGATGGGACACACTCTCAAAAGTATGGTACTTGATCTCCACACTCAGCATCTTCGCCTTCTTTCCTGCCCTTCGAAGCCTTCTGCCGACGCTGGCGGCAAGAACTCTCAACACCTCTTTCGCCTCTTCCTCCGAGACCGCATCCTGAGATAAAGTTGTAGAATTCCCGATCCCTTTCGCCTCCGCCGGCTCAGCCTCAACCACATCGCTTCCGATACCATTGGCGAATTCCCATAGTTTCCTGCCGTGGCTCTTCAGATGCAGTTCTATAAGCTTCGGATCCATACACGCCAGATCCCCGATGGTATGGATATCAAGCTTCTGCAGTATCTCTACACTGGAATGCCCCGCCATATAGAGTTCAGATACAGGCAGAGGCCACATTTTCACCTGTATTTCTTCGGGAAATAATGTATGTACTTTGTTAGGCTTCTCGAAATCTGACGCCATCTTCGCCAGAAGCTTATTGCTCGAGATCCCTACATTGACCGTGAATCCAAATCTTCGGCGGACTTCATTCTTAATCTCCATCGCCCCGTCGACCGGCGAACAGTAATGCTTCACGAATTCAGTGACGTCCACATAACATTCGTCTACACTTACCTGCTCAATGCTGGCTGTATATTCTTCCTGACCTCCTGCCGTACTTACTCGGGTATATTCCTTCAGGAAATCCATAAGCTTGTCGCTGTACTGCCTGTACAGCCTGTGATCCGGCGGTTCCATCACAAGTCCCGGGCACTTGCGGAAGGCATTCACGACAGGTTCCCCTGTACGGATGCCGTACTTCTTCGCCGGGATCGACTTCGCCAGCACAACGCCGTGACGTGATTTCTGATCCCCTCCGATAATAGACGGGATCTGTCTTAAGTCTCTCTTCGCGCCGTTTTTCAATTGTTCCGCCGCCGTCCAGCTAAGGTAAGCAGAATTCACATCTATATGAAATATGACTGACACACTTTCCGCCTCCTGACACAAATCTGTTCCAATCATAACACATATCCGGCTTGTTTGCACTACACAGCTGCGATTCGTTGATACATCGACGGCGCAGTATACACTGCGCCGCCATCCTCTTATACGACCGCTTCTATCAGCAGCTTGCCGTCTAATTTAATCTGCCGCATCCCGGTCTTCTTGCTCTGATTAAAATTAAAACTGAGCATGTATCCCTTTTTCAGATGATAATATTCCAGATATTCCGCCAATTGCGCTTCACCGCGCCGGTTGTATTCCTGTCCATGCCAGATCTTGAGCTCGACAATACTTTGAATGCCTTTGTAATCAATAATGATATCCGTCCGCTTCATATTATGTGTTCTGGCCTCGATATAGTAATTCCCGCTTCCGTTGATGATCGGTTTTAAGAACATCAGGAATATTCTTCTTCCGTTCTCCTCGATAAATCTGTCGTCTGCATCTGCATAGATCTCTTCAAAATATTCACAGAATTTCTGCATTACCAGATCCATATGGAGGATGCCGTCTTTGACAAACTGATTCTTCTCCATATCGGCAACCGTAAAGATCCTGCTGTCTGTCTCATTTTCAGAGCTCAGAAGATTATATAGTTTCATCTCGAAAATTCTGTTAGAGACGCTGACCATTCCCTGTTTTTCGGCCAGAAACCCGAACATCTTCCCTATATTGACCTTGTGGTTTTCGATCTCGTAGGCATATTTTTTTCCCTGAAACAGAATGCTATGGATCATCTCTTTTAGTTCAGGATATTCTGCAAGCTTCTTACTCATATCGTCAAATAACGCGTTGGGTGCTTTCAACAGTTCCCTGACCGCACCTTGGAACCCCTCCCGGCTCCACCCCTCCCGACCGTTCTGCGCCATAATCTGGCACAGCCTGGATACCAGAAATGGATAGCCGGACGTATATTCATATAAGATACTGCTCATCCAGGCAATATCGATCCCCATATTCCAGTCATTTTCATAATCCCTGATCATCGAGGCAATCTCGTCCGGCGAAAAATTGATATCCAGATCAAAGTCAGCCGCGACATTCCATGGGCTGTTGTATTTGGGTTCCGCACCCGGATGGAGCTTGAGTTTCAGGTTCTTTATATCGTATACACCGGCAAGTATCACCGATCTGAAAGTCTGATCCTTCCCCTTCATCTGCTCCAGATATTTTTCTCTGAGGAGCCCCAGGAAGGACAGGAAGATCTGATTGTCCGAACTCTTGTCTACTTCATCGATCATCAGAATGACATCCCGGCCGCAGCTCATGCAAAGTTCTGTGATCCTCTGTCCCAGATCATCAAAAGGGAACTCCTGTGATATGGGCTGCTGCCAGTCATTGAGTATAGCCTCCTCGATCCCCTGCGCCTTCAAGATCCGCGCAGTCTTACGAATGAATCCCGCGGCAAGTGTATAAAGCGAAACGAATAATTCGTCTGCGGATTCAAAACTTAAGCTTAACACAATATAGTCATTTTTCAACTGCTCTTCTAAGAGATATAACGTCGTCGTTTTCCCGCATTGTCTTGGACGGTCTATTGTAAAATACTTTCCGGGCGACACATAACGGGCAATAATCTGCTCAATCACCGCCGATGTATCTGCCATGTAATTGAGCTTTGGAATACACACTCCCGCCGTATTAAAACATTTCATAAGATACACCTTTCTTTTACACTATTGATGACTCATCCGTTTCCTGAGTATAATTATATTCCAGCTATCGTTTTTTTACAAGTGTATCTCCCTCTGGAATCGTTTCCCGAAAAATATTATTATTTTACACCCGTACAGGCTGTAAGCTTCCCATCCATCACATCGATCAGGATCGTATCCTGCGCACCCACGTCGCCCTTAAGCATCAGCCGTGCGGCGAGGGTCTCCACATTCTTCTGCAGATAACGCTTCAGAGGTCTTGCCCCATAGGTCGGGTCATAGCCGCCATCCACCACGTAATTCTTCGCTTCTTCCGTAAGCGAGATAGAGATCTCCCGGTCTGCCAGCCGTTTGTTCACATCCGCCACCAGTAAATCGATAATGCCGTAAATATTTCCTTTCGTCAGCGGCTTGAACAGGATCATCTCATCCAGACGGTTCAGGAATTCCGGTCTGAAATGCGCCCGCAGATCATCCATCACAAGCTTCTGACTCTCTTCGCTGATATTGCCCTGCCCGTCAATTCCGTCTAACAGATAGGATGAACCGATATTCGAGGTCATGATCAGGATCGTATTCTTGAAATCCACCGTGCGTCCCTGGGAATCTGTGATCCGCCCGTCATCCAACACCTGCAGAAGGACATTGAACACATCCGGGTGGGCCTTCTCCACCTCGTCAAAGAGCACCACCGAATAAGGCTTCCTGCGGACTGCTTCCGTCAGTTGTCCGCCTTCATCATATCCCACATATCCCGGAGGCGCTCCGATCAGCCTGGATACCGAATATTTCTCCATATACTCGCTCATATCGATACGGACCATGTTGCCCTCATCATCAAACAGATTCTCGGCAAGCGCTTTTGCAAGCTCCGTCTTCCCCACGCCTGTAGGACCAAGGAACAGGAAGGAACCGATCGGCTTGGTGGGATCCTTGATCCCCGCCTTAGAGCGGATGATGGCTTCCGTTACCAATTCTACTCCTTCGTCCTGACCGATCACACGCTTATGAAGCTCCTCCGCCAGATGAAGGGTCTTGCTCCGCTCACTCTCGTTGAGCTTCGTAACCGGAATACCAGTCCAACGCGACACGATTTTGCCGATCTCATCATCCGTCACGCTCTCATGCACCAGAGACTTGTCTTCATCCTTCACCTTAGCTTCCTGCTCTTCTAACTGCTTCAAAAGCTGCGGCAGCCTTCCGTACTGCAGCTCCGCTGCTCTGTTCAGGTCGTAAGACTGCTGGGCCTTCTCAATATCCTTATTCACCTGCTCGATCTCTTCCCGGATCTTCTGCACACGCTCCACGTCGACCTTCTCATTATCCCACTGTGCCTTCTTTCCGGCAAATTCTTCCCTGTACTCTGCCAACTCCTGCTGCAGATGTTCCAGACGCTCTCTGCTTAAGCGATCATCCTCCTTCTTAAGCGCCGCCTCCTCGATCTCCATCTGCATGATCTTCCTCTGCAGCTCATCCAATTCCGTCGGCATGGAATCAAGCTCCGTCTTGATCAGCGCACACGCCTCATCCACCAGATCGATCGCCTTATCCGGCAGGAAACGGTCTGAAATATAGCGCTGTGACAGCGTGGCAGCCGCAACCAACGCGCTGTCCGTGATCTTCACGCCATGGAAGACCTCATATCGCTCCTTTAATCCCCGTAATATAGAGATTGCGTCTTCCACCGTCGGCTCCTCTACCATAACCGGTTGGAAACGGCGCTCCAGAGCAGCATCTTTCTCAATATACTGACGGTATTCGTCCAGCGTCGTTGCCCCGATACAATGAAGCTCGCCTCTTGCAAGCATGGGTTTTAACATATTGCCCGCGTCCATGGCCCCGTCCGTCTTGCCTGCGCCTACGATCGTATGAAGCTCATCGATAAAGAGAATGATCCTCCCGTCACTGTTCTTCACATCTTCAAGCACTGCTTTCAGACGCTCCTCAAACTCTCCGCGGTATTTGGCTCCCGCCACCAGGGCACCCATATCCAATGAAAATATGGTCTTATCCTTAAGACCTTCCGGCACGTCTCCGCGGACGATCCTCTGTGCCAGGCCTTCCACAACCGCCGTTTTGCCAACTCCCGGCTCCCCTATGAGGACCGGATTATTCTTCGTCTTCCTGGAAAGAATCCGAATTACATTGCGGATCTCCGAGTCACGCCCGATCACAGGGTCTAACTTCTGCTCCCGCGCCCGCTCTACAAGATCTGATCCGTATTTATTAAGCGTATCGTAGGTATCTTCCGGATTGTCACTGGTCACACGCTGATTGCCTCTGACCGTAGACAAGGCTTTGAGAAAATCATCCCTCTTGATCCCCATTTCCCGGAAGATCATCTTAAGCTCCTTATTCGGATGCTTCATCAGAGACAGGAACAGATGCTCTACCGATACATACTCATCTCCCATCTGCTTCGCCTCGTCTTCCGCATGGATCAGCGCCTTGTTAAGATCCTGACCCACAAACTGCTGCCCGCCCTGCACCTTCGTGCGCTTGCGCAATGCTTCCTCTGTACGGTTCACGATAATGTCTTTGTCAATCCCCATCTTCTCCATAAGCTTCAGGATCAGACTGTCGTCCTGGGTAAGAAGCGCATACAGAAGATGCTCCTGCTCGATCTCCTGGTTACCATATTCCATTGCGATGCGCTCGCAGCCCTGGACTGCCTGAATGGACTTCTGCGTAAATTTATTTATATTCATATAGTACAGCCTCCTTTTTGAAATGCTGAATAGGTTGTTGTTCTATTTACGATATAACAATAACCCATTTTGTTAGCCAAGTCAAGGGTTGAGTGCTGAAATTGTATGAAAATTTTGTTAAGTCTTTTCGGGCGCAGCAAATCAGCCCACCAATACTCCGTTATATATGTGGTGGGCGTTTGCAAAATGATTACTCATTATTTTTCATTCTTATCATCTTTATTTCTTTCATTCTTAATCAATCCATGATAAAACAGCATAGCACAAACTGCTGATATTGTACCTGTCGCTGTCTGGTCTAAGTGAATGTCATGCATATTGCAAAACATATTGATAATTATTAAAGCAATCAATACCACTGCTGCCACAGCAGCTCCTTTTAATAAATGTTTCATAACTCCCTGCTTCCTTTCCAAGATAAATTCATTTACCATAGGGTAGTATACCAAAGAAAACAGCAATTTTTTCAAAACAGTCATAAAATGCCCCAATTCATGAATAAGTGCGTTTTTCTTTTCACAAAATACACGCTTATTCGTCATTTTTTGCAGGAGGGCGGTTGATATAAAGAATGGTATAAAGTATAATTAGGAAAGTAAATATCGTAAGAAGGAATATATTGAAATGCTGCTTTCTTTTTTTCGGCTTTCCCTTGCTATTCGCAATGTATGGCCCCAACATATGAACTTCAAAGCGTTTAGCGTGCTTTATATACTGCTGTTGGCTGCCGGAATGCCTGTAACGCTCTTCGCCTGTGTTCCATACGGTCTGTTCGGTATTCTGGCGGCGGTATGTATTTATGGATTGGTTACCTACCGGGACACCGCACCACAGAATGTTTTTATGGGCATGACTGGATGTGTGCTTGCCGTTATGACAGAGAATTTGCTGTCAATTTTTCTTTATACACTGATTCCCTCACCTTTATCAAATCAGTGGTATTTTTCTTTCGGCGTCAGTTTGATTTATATTTTTCTGTTTTATTGGATTACGCTGCTTTTCGGCAAGCTGCTGAAAAAGATATTCCTATCTGGCAAGGGCATTTTGCGCCTTTCGCAGACGTGGTATGTGATAGACGCTGCATTACTGCTCCTTATAACCATCTATCTGTTTGATAATTTGATTCCAGACCAGAACGGTTCTATCGGCAGAATGATATACAATAACGTCTTACACATTTCAGGGTATCTGCTTGTGATGTGTTTTTTACTTCTGTCTATGCGCCGCTCCTATCTGGAACAGATACAGGCCGAAGCAAAGCAGAAAGCCCTGCAGGACCTACAAAGCTACACTCAGAATTTAGAAGCTATGTATAACGGCCTGCGCTCCTTTAAACATGATTATGTTAATATTCTGCTCTCTCTTTCTGGTTATATTGAAGCTGGTGATATGGATAGATTAAAATTCTTTTTTGAAAGCAAAATCTTCCCAACGAAGAATCTGATTACGACGGGAGATTATAAGCTAAACCAGCTTAGCAACATCGGTGTATTAGAAATCAAAAGCCTGCTCTCCGTAAAAATGATTTACGCCCATGAATTGGGGATCGATATCACCATTGATATTCCCGGCAAAGTGGAAAGTTTTCTGATAGACACGGTAGACCTTGCCAGAATACTGGGAATCTTTTTAGACAATGCAATTGAAGCCACATTGGAGACAGAACAGCCGCAAATAGGCTTAAATATTCTTCAAGATAAAGCCGGCGTATCAATCATCATAAGCAACAGTTTTCGGGATAACGGTGTAATGCTGCATAACTTAAAGCGAAAAGGCTTTAGCACAAAAGCCGGGCATCAAGGAATCGGGCTTTGGAACGCTCAGAAAATCATCAGTTCTTATGACAATGTACTATTGGAAACGACAATGAAATGCAACTATTTCATACAACATATAGAGCTTACTGACAAAAAGGAATAACATCATATTCAGAGAGGAGCTATCTCCCCCCTCTTTCATGAGGGGAATCAGGGGGCTCATAAACAAACTCTCTCTATCACACAGCTATGCGGCTTATCCTTATTATCTCTGGCATAATTGATCCCTACCAGCAGGATTTCCCCAACATATCCGTCAAGCGCCTGAATATACTGTCTGTCCTTAATCTGCTGTATAGCTGCATTTGCAGTTTTGTCATACTTCAGTTCTATCACAAGCGCAGGCTTATTGACTTGCGAAAGCGGCAGAAATACCACATCCGCGAAGCCCCGCCCGGAAGGTAATTCCCTGATGAGCCTGTAGTCTCTCCTCGCGCTGTAATATGCAAGCCCAATTGCACAGCTAAGGGAATTCTCATCATTATAAGTTAATATAGACGCCGCTTCCATATGTGCTTTGTCAAGCCCTAAGGCAACGCTTTCCTCATTCCCGTTCAAAGTATCCGAAAGAAGCTGTTCTGACGCCCTAAGAATACGCATAATCTCCGACCAACCGCTTACACTCATGGCATTCTCAAATTCTCCGATAATCTCCTTATTCGGAATGAACGCCTCCCCTGTCTCTGGTTCATACCCCAGGTAGCCAAGGTGGATCAGCAGCGTAAGGACATCATCCTTCGTCTTAAAATTACGCATATCATTCTGGAAACTCAGAGTATTCACTTTCACCCGCTCCCCGCCGAGCATCTGCACAATATCCATCCTAAGCCCGTCAAAATCCATATCCATATAGATCTTCAGCGCCTCATAAGTCTCTGTAGAAGTCCAGTAATTAGAGAGAATGCGATTTCTCATTGCCGCTACGACCGATCTTGGATTATAGATATGTTTAAACTTCCTAAGACGGTATCCGTCGTACCAATTACTGACCGCGTCAAAGTCCATATTATACCGGCCGCACAGACCTTTTACTTCATCTTCTGTAAAACCGGTATATTCTTCAAAGACAAACTGCTCCGTCATAGAATATTCCCAGAACATATTCAGTGCAGAATGCTGCCCGTACTTCTTCACAGGAAGAATCCCTGTCATATACGCAAGCGCAACATAAGGCTGGTCTTTCAGAAGATTCCTCAGGAAATCAAGGTATCGCTTCTGCAGCGTCTCAGACTCCTGCCTTTCCCGCATCACACAATCCCACTCGTCTATCAGAAAGACAAACCGGCTGTCTGTCTTTACATAGATCCGCTCAAGAGCCTCCGCTAAAACAGTGATCCGTTTTGGGATCAGATCGCCGTATTCCTCCCTGAGTTCTTCTATAACGGCTTCTTCGATATATTCTGCCACCTGCCGGTTCTTCGCCCTAATCACAAATTGCTGCATATTCAAGAGAATCACGTCATATTGGTTCAGATGTTCCCGAAACGTCCCGTTATCTTCTATCTTAAGTCCTTTGAACAGATCGGAAGAATCACACCCCCGGCTGTAATAAGCAGCCAGCATCTTAAGCGCCATCGACTTGCCGAAACGCCTGGGCCTGCTGACGCATACATATTTATCCTCCGTATTAAGAAATCTATTCGTGCACGCAATCAGATTCGACTTGTCCACATAGATCTCAGAACGAACAGATTCCCAAAAACCTTTATTCCCCGGATTCAGATAAATCCCCATGAACCACACCACACTTTCCACAGAACTTATGAACTCGCCTTTTTATTTAGTATACCATTGGCGTATGCGGTAACGCAAGTTCTACTTATTCTCCTCCCGCAGAAGCTTCGGCTCAACCTTACTGATATGTGTCTCCAATGTATTCCGATCCACCAGCGCAGGCACAACTCCCTGTCTGGATACGCAAAAACCCGCGGCATACGTCGCTATCCGGATCGCATTGTCCATTGAAAATCCTTCGCTCATATAGGATGCAAAGGCAGAGATGAACGCATCCGCCCCGCCCGTCGCGTCAATCGAGACAAAATCCGCCGCCGGATAATACTTCGCAGTATCATCCGTCTTCAAATAACATCCATCCTCCCCGAGTGTAATGATAACCGCTTCTATCCCTTTTTTCAAAAAATATTCTGCCTGCTCCTCCACCGAACTTAATCCCGGACACAGTGTAGCCGCCTCCTTGCGATTGGGGATAAAGATATCGGTAAGCTTAAGAAGTTCATCTGGAATCATCTTTAAAGCCGCAGGCTTCAGGATATTCTTCACACCGTATTCTTTCGCCGTCCTGGCCGCTTCGATGACCGTCTCAACAGGGATCTCCGTCGCAAGAAGACAGAATCCGGCATTCTTGAACAGATACTGCCGCTTGCGGATCCCCGCTGCCGACAGATTCCCATTCGCCCCCGACAGAATCGTTACCGCACTCTCGCCGCCTTTCTCAATATAGATATAAGCCTTCCCGGTCTGTGCGTTCAGATCTCTGTGCACTCCCTGTGTCGTTACATTCTCCCGCTCTAACGTATCAAAAAGAAACGCCGCGTCTGCATCATTGCCGATCTCACCGATCAGCGAAACTTCCCTGTTAAGCTTCGCCGCGCCTACCGCCTGGTTAGCCCCCTTCCCGCCTGCCGCAGTAGCAGAATTCAAGATCGTTGTAGTCCTTCCCGACTGCGGAAGCCAGTCTACATTGAATGTGACATCAAGATTGATACTGCCGACAACCACGATTTTTCTGACGCGCATAAATGACGGTGGCTCCAGGCTGTCCTCATTGTCAAAAACATACGGCGCCGCAAATAAATATTCCGGGTCATGCTCCCTCTTCTCACATTTATCAATCAACTCCCTGCATATATAACTGCCGAATTCATAATACGGAATCTTGACGCTTGAAATATGGGGAAAAGAAATCCCTTCTCTGACATCGTCCTTCAAACTTACCAGCGACAGATCCGACGGAATATAATAATGCAGCCGTTCCATCTGCTCATACAATATCAGCGACGACGCAAAATGAGAACTGACAATCCCCGATATCCCGTAATTGATTATTTTAGAGAAATATTCCCTGTCCGAAATATACAACTCCATCTTCTCACTGTATGGTATCTGATTCTCATAGAGGCACTTCTTGAATCCTTCTAACACAAGGGCGGAACGCTGACTCTTCTCTTTGAGCAGACAGGCAAGTCTCGTGTGCTTGTAATCTAACAGCTTTTGAGTCAGTATGTATCCCATCCGTGCAAAATCTATAAGAAAAGAACACTCTGTATAGCCGTTAATATAACAGACCGAAATGTTCTGCTCCGTAAAATAGCGTTCATACTGCATACTCTGTTCAGATACCGGCTCCCATATGATCCCGTCTGCATTATTCTTACACAGAGACGTAATATGCTTAAGTTCCATCTCCATGTCGTTCCCGCTGTCATACAGCAAAATGCTGTACCCGCTCTCCTGTGCCGCATGCAGGATACCGTTCAGCATCAGGTTCGTCTGAGAACCGCTTCTTAACAGCACCCCAATCTGAAAGCTTTTTGCAGTAGATATGTTTTTCACATTACCATATGGTGTATAATTATAATCTTTTACAATTTTCAATACACGGCTGCGGGTTTCTGGATTGATATTCTGATCTTTGTTATTAATGATCTTGGAAACTGTAGATATGGAAACACCGGCCAGATTCGCAATCTCTTTAATTGTCATAAGTTTTTCCTCGTCTTATGTTTTATGTAACCATTATGTATGATAATCCATATTTTGTCAACGTTCAAAAGCATCAAAATGTATAACATGCACAAGAAAACATTATAAGAAAAAAATTTCATTATATATTTTTCAAAATATATGTTGACATTCGCAAAAATGTAATGTAGTATATATGCATAAGAAAACTGTTTAGGAAAATATTTTCCTAAATAATATGCCAATTCATACTTTTAACAAGCTTTACAACAGAAAGGAGAATTATGAGTAAGGACGAAGCAAAGAAAGAATGGGAAGCATTTACCAGCGCCTCCGTAACAAACTGTCAGTCTGACCAGGCAAAGCTCATCTCACGGCTGAAAAAACCGGAAGGGAAAGTGGACGTAGTCATCGACACAGATACATACAACGAGATCGACGACCAGTTTGCCCTGGCATATCTGATCAAATCAGACGAAAAATTAAACTTAAAGGCTATCTACGCCGCACCTTTCTTCAACCAGAAGTCTTCCGGTCCTGCCGACGGAATGGAGAAGAGTTACCAGGAGATATTAAGAGTCCTGACATTGATGGACAGAGAAGACCTGAAAGATGTTGTGTTCAGAGGGTCCACCCAGTATATGCCGTCCGAGGAAGAACCTGTATTGTCCGACGCATCAAAGGATCTGGCCGCACGCGCTATGGAATATACAGAAGAAAACCCGCTGTACGTCATCGCTATCGGGGCAATTACGAATGTGTCTTCCGCTCTTCTCATGAAGCCGGAGATCAAAGACCGGATCGTACTGATCTGGCTTGGCGGCAATGCAACACACTGGCCTCATAACAAAGAATTCAATCTATATCAGGACGTGGCCGGAGCCAGAATCGTATTCGGATGTGAAGTGCCGCTTGTACAGCTGCCTTGTATGGGAGTTGTGTCTGCATTCACTACCAGCGGACCGGAACTAGAGTATCATCTGAGAGGAAAGAACAAGCTCTGCGACTATCTCGTAGACGTCACGACCAAAGAGGCAATGGAATGCTACGGCGGTTCCACATGGACAAGGCCGATCTGGGACGTTACCGCGGTAGCATGGCTTTTAGACGGTGATTTCATGGAGGAAAGCCTGATTCACAGCCCGATCCCGGAATATGACGACCGGTATGCATATGACAATAACAGACATTTTATCAAATATGTATATTACATTAACCGAGATAACCTGTTTGCGGATTTATTTAAAAAACTTACCAAATAATAATAGAAAAGGGGAATTGTTATGAAATTAAAGAAGATTATGGCACTGACACTTGTAACAGCAATGACAGCCGGTATGTCCCTCACCGGATGCGGCGGTTCTGACGGCAAGGATTCCGGCTCTGACGGCGGAACATCTTCTGACAGCGGGGATTCTGTCACGATCAAATGGATATCCCAGGGAACCGGCGAAGATGGTTGGGAAGGAATTACAAAGCCTATCCTTGAAGCTTACGAAGAAGAAACCGGTGTTCATATCAACGCAGAATTCTACACATTTAACGATCTGTTCGAAGTAATCGAGACCAAATCCGCAGCGGGCGACGCCGACTTTGATGTTATGAGTGTTGACGTGACCTATGTATCCAAGTACGGTTCGAGCGGATATCTAGAGCCGTTGGATCAGTATTTCAGCGATGAAGAGAAAGCCGAATGGGATGACGCTTCCTACCAGGCAGGCGTATGGGAGGATACAATGTATGCCGCGCCGGAGAATACGTCTACTCAGGAATTATATTACAATAAGACTCTGCTCGACAAAGCCGGTATCTCTGTTCCTGAAAATGATGCCGATAACCGTCTGACATATGAAGAGGTTGCAGAGTTGGCAAAGCAAGGCCTTAAAAAGCTCGACCCGGACGGTTCTCAGGGATATATCGGTTTTGATTTCCAACAGGTAAGCCGTGTATATCAGATGAATATGCTTGCCAATTCCATGGGCGGCAAGAATATCAGCGACGACGGATATTCCCTGGACGGTGTTGTTAATACAAAGCCATGGATCGACGCCATGACCTGGTATCAGAAATTAGTAGACGACGGAATCGCTTCCAGAGGATATGATGCAGACCAGCTCGGAGACCAATTCTCTGCCGGAAAAGTATTATTCATGATCGGCGGGACCTGGACGCCTTCCAACATGACGTGCGACGACGAGGTCGGCTACACTTATGCACCTTGCTTTGAAGGACACGAAGATGAAGTCGCCACTTCAACCGGAAGCTGGTACTTTGGAATCAATTCCAAATCAAACAACAAAGACGCTGCCGCCGACTTTATCAAATACTTCACCCTGGGCAAAGGAAACGATATGTGGCTTGAGATCAACGGCGACGTTCCAAGCCGTATCGACAAGCAGGACGAGATAGCTAATAACCCAGATGCTTCCGAAGATATGAAGATTGCAGCCTATGAAGCGGCAAACACTGCAGTACCCCGTGCAGTAACGCCTGTATTCGGCGAATATTCCACAGCTCTTGACCAAGCATGGGAGGATGTCCGAAACGGAGCCGACGTAGAAGAATCTTTGAATAATGCAGTGGAACAATTTGACGCTGCAACCGCAGCATACAAATAATTGGCAGGACCAGGCTGCTGACACTGTCAGCGGCCTGATTTTCTCATAAAACAGAAAGGAGAAGGTCATGGGCGGTATCTATATAAAAAACAAATGGCTTCCATATCTTTTGATATTGCCAACTATATTAATGATATGTATTTTTAAGATATATCCTATTATCGACAGTGTCATTCAGGGATTCTCTTCTGCGGACAGCAATTTCACCCTGGATAATTATAAACTGTTATTCGCAGACAAGACTTTCTGGAACTCTCTGAAGGTCACACTAAAATTCAATATTATCATCATTCCTATCCAGATTATTGTTTCATTCATCATGGCTCTGTTTGTCAATGTGAAAATCCGGGGAATAGAGGTCTTCCGTACCGTGTTCTATCTCCCTTTTTGTATATCTCTTACCATATCGACCGTAATCTGGCAGATGATGCTGAATGTTAACAACGGAGTTATTAACAGTATGCTCGGCGTTCTGGGCCTCAAACCGATCGGATTTTTGATCGATAAAAAATGGGCGCTTCTTTCTATCATACTGATTTCCTCCTGGAGAGGATGCGCGTACTGGATGATGTTCATTCTTGCCGGACTAAAAGGGATAGATTCCGCGGTCTATGAATCTGCGAAGATCGACGGCTCCGGATTCTTCAACACAATGTTTCGGATCACGATCCCGTTGCTCAAAAATACCTGGCTGTTCGTACTGGTTGCCAATACCACCGCCAACTTCCTGCTGTTTGCACCGATGCAGATCGCCACAGACGGCGGTCCTCAGGGAAGCACCAATGTATTAATGTATGAAGCATACAAATCTGCTTTCAAGTATTCAAACAGGCCGAGACAAGCCTGCCTTGTAACTATATTGCTCATCATAGTAATGCTGATCTGCTTTGTGCAGAATAGATTCATGACAGATAAGGAGGCGCACAGATGACGTTAAAACAAAAAGCATTTACCAGAAAAGTATTGATCTATATCGCCCTGATCATTATGGCTGTCGCAGCGCTTTTCCCGATTTTATTCTGCCTTTCCGCGTCATTGCGCACACAGGATGATCTGTTTCGGAACATGTTTCCGTTCTCGATCAAATCCCTGATACCCACTGCCGCTACTCTCGAGAATTATGTGATCATTTTTACAAAACATGAATTCTGGCGTCCGATCATGAATACGATGATCGTAACCGTATTCACGATCATATTCGGATGCATCTTAAATTCCATGGCGGCCTTCGCATTCACGTGCTTTGAATTCAAAGGCAAGAAGATTCTCTATCCGCTGGTTTTGATCTCTTTCATGGTGCCTTTTGAAGCTATTGCCATTCCATTATACAGTGTGGCAAGCAACCTCAGTATGGTGGATACATACGCCGGAATGATCATACCCGCCGTTGCCGACGGACTGGTTACTTTCCTTTTTATCCAGTTCTTCAAGGACATTCCCCCAAGCCTGGTAGAAGCGGCAAGAGTAGACGGAGCCAAATGGCCCACGATCTTCACTAAGATCATTATGCCGATCTCCGTTCCCGTGTTTGTTACGGCAGGACTCATGATCTTCATGAACCAATGGAATTCTTATATGTGGCCGTTGCTCGTCGCACGCTCCAAGGACATCCGCACAATCCAGATTGCGATCAGCCAGTTCAGCGGAGAACGTTCTATACAGTGGACCTATATTTATGCAAGCTCCATGGTATCCGCAATCATCCCAATCTGCCTGTTCCTGCCGTTCCAGAAACATTTCGTGGAGGGAATCACAGCAGGCAGCGTGAAAGGATAGACTATGAAGAAAATATTAGTAATAGGAAGCCTCAACCTGGATATGGTCGTGAATGTAGATCATACGCCGGCGACAGGCGAGACAATCTTAAGCAATAATATGGAAATGATCCCAGGGGGCAAAGGCGCCAACCAGGCATGCGCCGCAGGATATCTGGGCGCCGATATCACCATGCTCGGCGCTGTCGGCTGCGACATGTATGCAGATATCCAGATGGCGAGCCTTGGCAGCGCCGGCGTAGACACGTCGCGGATTATAAAAAGAACCGATACAATGACAGGAACCGCACTGATCACCGTAAACAGCGACGGGGACAACTGCATTGTGGTCGTCTCAGGCGCGAACGCCACCTTATCATGCAGCGATATTGACAATAACATAGACCTTCTAAAGGAAGCTGACCTTATCATCTTCCAATTGGAGATCCCGCTTGAAACCGTATGTTACGGCGCAAAAAAAGCAAAAGCATTAGGGAAGACAGTTATTCTCGACCCGGCTCCTGTTCCGAAGGAATTCCCTAAGGAACTATACCGCTATGTAGATATCATCAAACCGAACGAGACTGAGCTTCGGATGCTGACGGGGATCGACCGCATCGAATCTCACCTTCCCGAAGCCTCCAGACAGCTCAGAAATCAAGGAGTTAAAAACATTCTGGTAACCCTTGGAGAGAAGGGCGTCTATGTGGATTCCGAAGAGGCCGGGATATGCAGGATCCCCGCCATTCCTGTAGACGCCATTGATACAACCGCTGCCGGCGATTCCTTCACAGCGGCGCTGGCTGTCATGCTGGCAGAAGGAAAGAGCCTCCAAGAGGCCGCCGTCTTCGCAAACTATGTATCCGCTATCGTAGTTACGCGAAAAGGCGCCCAATCCTCTATTCCTACGCTTCAGGAAGTACAGCAATACATACAGCATATAGAAGCCGAGAAAGCAAACTGATACAAGCCAAACTGCCCCGCCCAAACTGCCGCGTTCAATCCTCACTCTCCTGCGGCGCGGCGATCCGCAGGAATTCCTGCATAGCCCGTGTCAGATAAGCATTCTTCTTGTAATACAGATATACATCCCTCTGAGCCTCCGGGGCGTCCAGCTTATAATAGATCACCGTCGAATCCGCATGCAGATGCTTGATCAGGGTATCATTGACGATCGAGATCCCCATTCCATACTGAGTGAGATGATAGGTCGTCATTACCTGATCCAGCTTCAGTATATAATTCGGCTGGATATTCTCCCTCTGGCAGATCGCGTCTATCCTCTCCCGCGTATCGTTGTGGGCGCGCAGCACCACAAAAGGATCATCCTTGAATTTCTTGAGCGGCACCCCGGGAAACCTGGGATTCCGGTGAAGGTCCTTCTCCACGTCAGACGCAGTCAACTGGTAATTCGCCGCTCTCCGATTGCTGTCATATGACGCCGGAACCGCCAGTAGAAGCTGTTCGCGAAAACAATGCTTCCTATGGTAGATCTGCGGATTCAGATCATAGTTATCTATCACGATATCCAACTCCCCGTTAAATAACTTCTGTTCCAGCTCCATCGTTGATCCCTCGTAAAAATCCAGGTTCACATGGGGATATTTCTGCCGGAACTGTTCTATAAACGGCGGAAAGATAAAAGAAGCGAAAAAATACGTGCCCCCAAGGGACAGATGGCCTGCCCGAAGTTCCTGGAGATTCCCGACATGATAAGCAAATTCATCCTCCAGATCCAGTATCTTCTCCGTAGTCCGTATATATTCTTTCCCGCACTCCGTCAACTGGATCGGGCTGACACTCCGGTCGAACAGCGGGGCGCCTATCTTTTTCTCTATCTTCTTGATCGCTGCGCTGAGCGCCGGCTGAGAGATATAGAGATTCTGCGCCGCTTTCGAAAAACTTTGCTCCTTATACACTTCCATCACATAGTTCATTCCATGAAACATCTTCTTACCTCATATTCACGGCAGATCATCCGGTTTTTTAATTTATAATATCCCACTTTGCCATCTAATGCAAGTATATGTACATAACCTTTTGACTCTGATATTATATAACATATATAAGCATTTCTTTATAAGCATTTCTTTTACTTACACAGCAGACTATAGTTTTTTTGCAATATTTTCCACATATCATAAGTATTTACTTATAACAAATATATAATTATAAGTATTTGATTTTTATGTCCTGAATTCCTATAATAAAATCATAAGTCAGAATAAACCAGTCAAAAATAATATAACCTGAAAACAGCAAGATAGCATGGAGGACAAATTATGAACTATGCTGAAGAATCATTGAAAATGCATTATAACCTGAAAGGGAAGATCGAAGTCGCTGCAAGAGCCGCCGTAGATTCCAAGGAAGCTCTAAGCCTTGCCTACACGCCCGGAGTTGCAGAGCCTTGTCTGGAGATCCAGAAAAATCCCGACAAAAGCTTCGATCTCACCCGCAGATGGAATACCGTAGCCGTCGTAACCGACGGAACCGCGGTCCTTGGATTAGGAGATATAGGACCGGAAGCCGGAATGCCTGTAATGGAAGGCAAATGTGTCCTGTTCAAGGCATTCGGCGATGTTGACGCGATCCCATTATGTGTACGCAGCAAGGATGTCGACGATATTGTCAAGACTGTGAGTCTTCTGGCCGGAAGCTTCGGAGGCATCAACCTTGAAGATATCTCCGCGCCGCGCTGCTTCGAGATCGAAGAAAAGCTGAAGAAATGCTGCGATATCCCGATCTTCCACGACGACCAGCACGGAACCGCGGTAATCACCCTGGCCGGACTTCTCAACGCCCTGAAGGTAGTCGGCAAGAAGCTCAATGAGGTCAAGATCGTCACTTCAGGCGCCGGAGCCGCCGGAATCGCCATCATCAAGCTTCTGATGTCTATGGGGCTTAAGAACGTGATCATGACAGACCGTCAAGGCGCTATCTACGAAGGACGCGAGGGTCTGAATGATATTAAGAAGGAAATGGCTAAAATTACCAACAGCGCCCGCCAGAAGGGAACTCTTGCTGAGGTAATCAAGGACGCCGACGTATTTATCGGCGTATCCGCTCCTAAAACACTGACTGCCGATATGGTAAAGACCATGGCCAAGGATCCCATTATCTTCGCCTGCGCCAATCCTACCCCGGAGATCTTCCCGGAGGAAGCCAAGGCAGCCGGCGCAGCCGTAATATCTACCGGGCGTTCCGACTACCCGAACCAGGTCAACAACGTGCTTTGCTTCCCGGCGCTGTTCAGAGGCGCTCTGGATGTACGGGCTTCTGAGATCAACGACGAGATGAAGGTAGCCGCAGCGCATGCGATCGCGGACCTGGTGTCACCGGATGAACTGAACGCAGAATATATCCTGCCGCAGCCCTTCGATCCAAGGATCAAGGACGCCGTAGCCGCAGCAGTAGCCAAGGCCGCAAGAAGAACCGGCGCGGCAAGGATCTGACGCATATATTCTGCAGCTCTCAAAACCATGCAATAGCAGATACCAACAGAAAGGACGAAAAATAATGAATACAAATAACATGATCACAGAAGAGAAGGATTACCGTACAGAAGAAGACTCTATCGGAGCAAAGGCCGTACCCGGAAGCGTTTACTATGGTGTACAGTCCTTAAGAGCCGCCGAGAACTTCCGTATCACAGGGCTGAACATGCACCCGGAGATCATCAACAGCCTGGCATATATCAAGAAAGCATGCGCGGTCACAAACTGCGAAGTGGGTATTCTTGACCGGAAGATCGCCGACGCCATCGCTAAGGCCTGCGACGAGATCTTAGAAGGGAAGATGCACAAGGACTTCATCGTGGACCCGATACAGGGCGGCGCCGGAACCTCTATTAACATGAACGCCAACGAAGTGATCGCCAACCGCGCTATAGAGATCTTAGGCGGCAAGAAGGGGGATTACTCCATCGTCAACCCCAACGACCATGTAAACTGCGGCCAATCCACCAACGACGTTATCCCTACGGCCGGGAAGATGACCTCCCTGCGCCTCCTTAAGAATCTTAAGGAAGAGCTGCTCCGCCTGCATAAAGCATTGGTTGCCAAGGCCGAGGAATTCGACCATGTGATCAAGATGGGACGCACCCAGATGCAGGACGCCGTACCGATTCGTCTGGGGCAGGAATTCCGCGCGTATTCCGTCGCGATCATGAGAGATATCCGCCGTATGGACAAGGCCATGGAAGAGATGTGTACTCTGAATATGGGCGGTACCGCAGTCGGAACCGGAATCAACGCAGATGCCGCTTACCTGAGACGGATCGTTCCTAATCTTGCGGAGTTATCCGGTATGGAACTGGTACAGGCCTTTGACTTGATCGACGCCACACAGAATCTTGATTCCTTCGTAGCCGTATCAGGAGCCATCAAAGCATGTGCCGTCACATTATCGAAGATCGCCAACGACCTGCGTCTGATGTCATCCGGTCCCAGAGCCGGATTCGCAGAGATCAACCTGCCCGCACGGCAGAACGGTTCCTCCATCATGCCGGGTAAGGTGAATCCGGTCATCCCAGAGGTTGTAAACCAGGTAGCGTTCAACATCATCGGCAATGATGTGACCATCACCATGGCTGCGGAAGCCGGACAGCTTGAATTGAATGCATTTGAACCGATCATCTTCTACTGCATGTTCCAGTCCATCGATACACTGGCCTACGCAGTACAGACCTTCGTCGACAACTGTATCACCGGAATTACCGCCAACGAAAGCCGCTGCCGTTATCTGGTCGAGAACAGCGTTGGAATCATTACCGCCATCTGCCCTCACGTCGGATACCAGAAGGCCGCGGAGATTGCCAAGACCGCTATGAAGACAGGCGAATCCATCCGCTCCCTTATCTTGAAGGAAGGAATCTTGAACGAAGAAGAGCTGGATGAGATTCTGGAGCCTACACATATGACCGAGCCGGGAATCTCTGCCAAAGAACTATTGAAGAAGAGAAACGCAGAAAAACTTTAATATTACTAGGGTGTAAAGTCCTTAACAACTGAACAAGGACTTTACACCTTTAATTTTGGTCATTTAATTGTTACTCTTTTATCTTATCAAGTTCAGTCAGATTAATTCCTGAAGCAGTTAAAATAATTTTTAATTCAATGTACCTGTCTTTCATAACTCTGTACGCCTCAGAATTCTTATCAGATAGCAGCATATAATTCTGTAACCGGGAAAACTCTTCTACATTTTTTTGAAGCATTTCTTTTTCTGTCATATCTTCACCACCTTTTTTAAAGTGCTGTTTACTTGGTACTTTTATTATATCAATCGGTGATTGTGGTGTAAAGCCTTTCCCTTCTTCTAATGAATCCGTATGATCTGCTCATACAGAAGGATCTCCTTGTTGTTCACGCTTCGGTTATCATGGTAATGCCCGAAAAACCACTTCTTATACCGGCACATCTCCTTGATCTTATCAAAATATCTGGTCAGGATGTCCGGCTGATAGGTTCCGTCCGCTATCCTCTCCTGCGTACTGGTCGCGCAGCAATGCGAAAAGATAAAATCCACCTCCCAATCATTCCTGATCAGATTGCGGAGCCCCTCCGCCAATTCATCCTCCGTAGGCATCTCTTCCTTCCACCAGCTTACATGGTTGATCCTGTACAGTTCCTTCTTCTTATCCAGCTTCTTCCTCTTCTCCCGAAGCCTTGGATCTCCAGCCTCCAGGATCCCTCCTGATATATCATGGCTCTTCGCGCCGCCAAAGGTAAATATCTTAAGTCCGCTCAGTTCATAGATCTGTCCCCGCATCAGATGAATGACCGACGGCATGATATACTGCACCTTCCCGCCGCACCACTGTGATACTTTCTGTTTTTTTAACAAATCATAATTCTCATGATTCCCATCTACCCAGAGAGTTGTGAAGGGCTTGCTGTCCAGCCATTTCAGCCAATACTTCTGCTCCCGCGATTCATCCCAATAGCCAAAATCCCCACAAATGATGACATAATCGTCCTTGCCCATACCTTTCTGCTCCGGGAATATTCCTGTGCCAAACCGCCGGTAGTCCCCATGACAATCTCCGGTTACATAAATCATATTCCCCAGTCTCCTCGCATTCTTCTCTTAACTTTAGATTTTAACATTTTTTTACTCTCCAGGCAATTGTTATGCCCATATTCATAAAAGATTATCAACTGGGAAGTCTTTCCTGAAAAAAACGAGGCGGTATCCCGCCCCGTTATCTTACTCAGCCTTCACCTGAACACAATTCTCAGTCAGCCACTCTCTCACCAAATTGTTAAGCACCATATCCTTCAGATCATCTTCCTCTGCAGAATCCTTCAGCGCATCTACATCCTCGTAACCAAAGCTCTCGGCAATCTTCTTGAGCTGCTCTTTGTATTCGTCGTCGCTCATCTTGATCTTCTCTTTGTCCGCGATCGCCTCTGTCACCATAGTCTGTTTGATGCTTGCCTTAGCAGCATCATCCACCTGCTTCTCGAACTCTTCCACGCTATATCCCATCTGATCCTGGATAAATGTCTCATAATCCTGCTGGTAATACTCTGCCGTCGTCTTATACTGCTCTACCAGAGCGTCGGAGACCTTCTTCACCTCTTTCTCTGGATACTTCTTGATCTCCGTGTTATCAAGAACCTTCTGCCATACAGACTGGCTGATACCGTCTTCATAGTTCTTCTTGTTATCCGATTCCAGACGCTTCTTGACCTCTTCCTTATACTCCTTCACATTCTTGGACTCACTGGACACGCTCTTCACAAACTCGTCTGTAAGTTCCGGAATGGACTGCTTGGATATACCCTTGACCGTGATAGAAAATACAACATCCTTACCCGCATATTCTGCATTATTGTAATCGTCCGGGAACTTCCCCTGCCAGTCATATGCATCTCCGATATTATGTCCGACCACGCTGTCTTCAAAACCCTCGATAAATGTACCTGAACCGATCACCAGCGGATAATCCGTAGAACTTCCGCCGTCGAATTCCTCTCCGTTGATCTTACCTGTGAAATCGATCGTCGCCGTGTCTCCTGACTCTACCGCACGGTCCGTGATCTCTTCCGGGGTCGCATTCGTCTGGAGGGTCGCCTGAATCGCATTCTCCACATCCTCATCCGTAACCTCACCCGGCTTCGCCACTTCGTTAATCTCAACTCCTTTATAAACAGAGATCGTCATCTCATCCGTCTCCAACCCCTTGCTGCCGGAACATCCCGCCAACATCACGGAAGCCGCAGCCACACCTGTTAATAATACTGCAATTCTTTTCTTCATACTACACCTCATCTAAATCATACTATAAATATCGTTTTCATCCTATTATGTTATACCACATTTGCCCCAACTTTCAAAGCATTTTCACATATATTTCACCATTTCTTTTAGAGCACCGGCGACAGCAGCCTGCAGAACTGCTCCTTTATGCGCACCGTAAGATCCCGCTGTTCGTATTTCTTCCGGGTCACCAAGGTACTCCTGGTGATATCATTCTCAAACGCTTCCATCAGCTTCTCCGTAGTCCTCGCGCTGTATACCACCGCATTGACTTCAAAATTCAGGCTGAAGCTTCGGATATCCATATTGGCCGTCCCCACGCAGGTGACCAGACCGTCTACACACATGCATTTCGCATGGAGGAACCCGTTATCATAGGTATAACATCTCGCCCCGGCTTCGATCATCTCCCCGATATAAGAATAGGTCGCCCAATATACGAAGGGATGGTCCGGCTTGCACGGGATCATGATCCGCACATCGATCCCCGACTTCGCAGCGATCACCAGCGCATCCCTGATATCATCATCCGGTATGAAATACGGCGTCTGGATGTAAATGTTCTTCCTCGCCATATGGATCAGCCGCAGATAATTGTCGCGGATCTCCTGGCTGCTGGAATCCGGACCGCTGGAGATGATCTGAACCGGATCCCTTCCGCCCCGCACATAGGTCGGGATCTCAAAAAGCCGGTCCTCCAGGAACAGATTCTCCCTTGCCGCATAATTCCAATCCAACACGAACCGGACTGCCAGTGAAGTGACCGCGGAACCTTCGATGCAGATATGCGTATCTCTCCAGTACCCGAACTTCTTGTTCTTACCCAGATATTCCCGCCCCACATTGAAGCCTCCGACGAATCCGATCCTTCCGTCTATCACTACGATCTTCCTGTGATTGCGGTAATTCACACGCAGCTGCAGCTTCCCCAGAAGCGCCGGGAAGAACTCGGCAACCTTGATCCCCGCTTTCTCCATCCTCGCCCAGTCAGAACGGCGCATGCTTCTGCAGCCCATGCTGTCGAACAGGACACGGATCTCCACGCCCTGCCGCGCTTTACGCGCCAGGACCTCTTCAATCTCCTTCCAGAGTTCGTCATTTCTTATAATATAATACTGCACATGGATATAATTCCTTGCATGGTCCATCTCTGAGAGAAGTGTCTGGAACTTCTCTCTTCCGTCGGTAAATATCCGGATATCATTGTTGTCCGTCAGCACCGCTTCTCCTTCGTTGAGATTATACAGGATCAGCCGCTTGAAACGCTCAAGCTCCGGATCGCGGAGCCTTAATTTCTTCCGGTATATGGATTCCTCCTGTCTGCGGACGGCATACTTGATCTCACCCTCGATCTCCTTCATCTTGAACATCCTGTCCTTGCGGAAATTCTGTCCAAGGATCAGATAGAGGATGAATCCAAGCCCCGGAATAAAATACAGCAGAAGAAGCCACGCCCATACTGTCGTGGGATTCCTCCGCTGAAAAAAGATGATCAGCAATGAAAATACAATATTGATCAAAAAGAGATGGTCAAGCATCCATCGGTATCCTTCGACGGCGCCTTCCCCTATGATCTCCAGCATTCACTTCCTCCTGTCTATACTACTGCTCCATCCGGCCGGAAATTGAACCTCTGATCGGATGGAGCGCTGCGTCACGCCTTGATATATCCCAGGAGCGACTGTGCATCCATCGTAAGCTTGCTCATCTTCCGATAGTTCGCACATTGCGCCTGTCTCTGGCCGTCCGCCACGATCTGCGCGCCGTGAGCCGCAAGCTCCTGCGTAAGCCTGGCGCCTATATCCTCCGGCTTCTCGGCCTCCCCCTTAAGCAGTTCTTCGATCTCGGCAATCAACCGCTCCAGTTCATCTAGCATCTCGTCGGTCACCTTCGCCGTCTTCCAGAACGCATCCTCAGCCGACCAGGCCTCTTTATCTTCCTTCTTGTCGGCCCCCTCCTCAAAACAGTAAGTCTTCTGAGCATTCTCCTTGGCAAGCTGCACGGCAACGTCTTCCTTCAGAAGGCCGAACGCCTTCTCCATGCTGTCAAGCTCTTCCTCCATCGTAAGCTTGCGGTAACGCACAGCGCGGCCCTCGATCTCAAACTCCACACCGTTGAAATCCTCTCCCGTGCTCTGGTCTAACACCCAGACCTCTCTCGTGCCATTCGCATAGCCTTCCCTGATCTTCTCCTGCATCGCCAGATGGGCGCGCGCCAGACTCTCGGCATGATCCCTCACTTCCCTTCCGTCCCTTAACCCCATCTCTTCCTCGTAACGGGCCGACATCTCATTATAGAGATTGCTGCTGGCGCCGTTGGCGCCGATATTGTCAAGCCTCTTCAATATATAAGACCTGCACAGTCCGTCCATCAGGGACAATCCGTCTCCCATAACCAGCTTCGTGC
>Ga0137308_100887_pt1 | contig 37913 bp, 30 predicted proteins | sample Inofrocosms_June_FD_97181 | JGI IMG/M metagenome (GOLD analysis project Ga0137308, IMG submission 97181) | Mouse cecal microbial communities from Vienna, Austria - N-Acetylneuraminic and N-Acetylglucosamine D2O microcosms_June | ecosystem: Host-associated > Mammals > Digestive system > Large...
CGCGTAATGCTCCAGCCCTATGGTAAAGCATGCCTCAGGGCCCAGGAATTCCCCAGTATCCCGCAGATTGGTCACCCGCTGGTAACAGTCCTTTGCAAGATCCACATAATAAGTAGCAAAGAACAGACTGCTCATACTGCGGATGATTTCCGCCTTCTCCCGGTCTTTCCTTCTGCGGGCCGCCTCCTGACTCTTATCACGGGTAATATCACGTTTCAGGAGATTGACAATGACCTCCCCAAACTGGCGGCTGTAGACAATATGCTGCTCTATCCAGCATACCGGCTGTCCGCTGAGCCTGTACTGGCACACCTCCTCCAGATAATCCTCTGTCTCCAGCGCCGTCTGGCACAGATGCTCCAGGGATAATGCCCGACGGACATGTTCCACATCCTCCGGAGCGATCCTCTCCAGTGCTTCCTCCAGGACCCGGGTATAGTCCATAGACTGGTAATCATCCGGATCTGCTGCTGAACCCAGGTCTATGTTCTCGCATAACCCAGTATAGAGATGGACCGTAGTCATCTCGCTGTAGCGGCATTTGAGGATTGCAGCCATCTGCATATCCCGCTGGCTGCTGGCCATCTCCTTGCGCACACGTTCCTCCACATCCTGGAACGCCAGCACTGCATAGGAACGATTTCCCAGCTCGCCGCCAAAGCAGGCACGGACGGAAATATAGCTGTACATTTCTCCATTGCCGCTCCACTGACAGATCATCTCTACCTGTTTTTCCTGGGCCTGTCTGGCCCGACACAACGCCTCCAGGGAATATTTCTGGTCAAATTCCTCCTGGTATTCCCAGTGGATCTGATCCTGAAGCTGGAGCCGCAGGTCCTGATCCCAGGACACCAGAGAGCCGCGGCCGCCTTCCTGCATCTGCCCGTCTACCCGGACCGGATCTGCCAGATTGGTCTCCAGATCAATCAGATAGATCCCAAAATTCTGCTCCCCCAGGGAACGGATCACCTCCTGATTGCGGAAATTGCGCTCCTCCCGCTCCATCTCCTCCCGCAGGACCTCCTCTGTGTGAGGTGTCAGCGTGATCACAAAGGCCGGGATCCGTTCCTCCCACAAGATCCTGGAAGCAGTTATATCTACCACATGACCAAAAGGATTGTTGCGGATCACTGACCTGCTCGTCTGCCTGTCACCGATTGTCAGGAGCGGGCAGTTCGCACAGCCAGAAGGCCATAGTTCATTGCAGACCTTTCCCACATCCACCTCCGGAGCCATCTTATGAACCCAGTTGTTATAGTACAGGATCCTGTGATCTTCCTCCCTGACTACATATACTCCGGTCTCCTGCATGGAATCCAGTATTTTCGCATAATCTTCGCCGCTCACCCTATTCCCCCCTTATCCTGCCCATTGTGACTCATATAATAATTGTTACTGTTCACATGGCGCATCTTCTTGTCCGGCTACGCCAGACAAGAAGCACCAGGCGTCCGCCCGATGTGGAAAACCGGACAAAAACAGTCTTGCCAGCGCGCTCGACATCTGTTTTTGTCCAGTTTTCCCCGCCCCGCAAACTGTAACTAATAATTGTCTATACCATACCACAAAAAAGGCGAGAACGCAATGAACGAATCCTTACTTCCAACAGACACCCTCTAATGCCTCTGCTCCCAGTTGCTGTAGGTCTCACAGAATCTGGCCGCAAAGGAGGCCGGTTCCCCGCCTGCGTACAGATGTCCGGTGTCTCCGATCCTCAGTGCCCGGAAATAGGCGATCCCCTGCTCCCGCTCCTCCGTCACCACCTCGGTTACGGAAGTAGGTGCCATGGCAAGACCATGCCACAAAAGGAATGGGGACATATTCCACAAGTGGGACAGCAGCACACAACTGATTCCGAAGTGACAGAAAAATGTCACCGTCCGGGTATTTTCCTTCAACACCTGGTAGTACCTGCCGTTACGCCGGTAGCCGTACTGCTCCAGCAGACTGTCAAAGGCCCTGGTCACCCCATCATAGGTCTCTGCCATATCGCTGTATCTGGCTGTCTCACAGCCGCGCCACCCTTCCGGATCCTGGTATTCCGGATACCTGGTCCAGAAGGATGGGACAATATCCCATACATTTCTTGGCAGGTACCTGTCTCCCTCCTTTTTTGTATTGGGATATGCCTTCCTGAGATTTTCTGACTGATTGATATCTACTCTTGCGGCAAACTCCTGAAGCCAGTCCATGGTCACTGCCGTCTTTTTAACCTTCTTCAGGGAATAGGCGGCCGTATCCCTGGCTCTTCCCAGAGGCGATACATAACAGTCGCCCAGATCCAGATGCTGTGCATATTCCGCCAGCAGAGCCGCCTCCCTTCTCCCCTTTTCAGTCAGGGTATCATGTTCATAATCCGGATCGCCATGGCGGATCATCAGTATTCTCATGGTTTTCTTTTCCTCCTCCTGTTTCCTGGTATAAATAAATGCTTCCCTGCCCGCTCTCGTGATTTTGCCATCACGATTCCGGCTCTCTGGCCGCCTGCAGGGTGAAGAAGAATTCTACCCCATCCTCTACATTGGCCACTCCGCAGATCTGATGGTGGGCATCCTGCACTGCCTTCACAATGGAGAGACCAATGCCGCTTCCTCCGTAAGCCCTGGTCCGCGCCTTGTCCACCTTGAAGAACTTCGTCCAGAGATTGGGCAGATCCTCCTGGGGAATGGGATTTCCGGTATTGTATACCCAGACGGTCACAGACTCCCCGGTCCGTGCCGCCCGTACACGGATCCTGCGCGCTCCATCCAGATGGTTCATGGCATTGCTCAGATAGTTGCGCAGAACCTCCTCAGTCTTGAATTCGTCCGCGCAGACATATAATGGGCCGTCTGCCTCAAAGTCCACATGGGCATCCTTCTGATGAAAGAGGATGGAGGCGGAATTCAGGAAATCCCGGATCATTTCCGTGATATCAAAGGTAGTCATGGACGGTGTGTCATTGCCGAATTCCAGCGCAGTCAGAGTCAGCAGCTGCTTCACCATCTTGTTCATCTTATCTGCCTCATCCATGATGACCTCACAGTAATAATCCCGGCTCTGGGCATCCTCTGCCATGCCTTCAGTCAGGCCTTCCGCATAACCCTGGATCAGGGCAATGGGCGTCTTCAGTTCATGGGAAACATTGGCGATGAATTCCTTGCGCATCTCATCAATCTGGATCTTTTCTTCAATATCATGCTGAAGCTGCTGGTTGGCATCCTTCAGTTCTCCAATGGTCTCCTTAAGCTTTTCTGACAGCTTGTTCATGCTGCGTCCCAGGATGCCGATCTCGTCCTGGGCATCCCCCTCATACCGGGCATCAAAATCCAGATTTGACATGCGCTCTGATAAGGCGGCCAGCTTCATCACCGGATTCGCCACCTGCCAGGTAGCCAGATACATGACGATGCTGCCTAACACCATGGCAGCGATTCCCACATAGGTGATAAAACGGTTGGACAAGGCCACACTTTCCCGGATACTGGCCAGGGGCATCTGCATCAGAAACAGAGTATTATTATCGGAGAAAAAACCCCAGCTTTCCAGATAATTCCCGCCCTGCCGGTGGTCCTGGTTCTTCTCCACTACATAGTTGTCACATTGTACCAGGATCTCAGTCTGTTCATGCCCCATGCCCAGCACATAGCGCTGGGCCTTTCTGGCCAGGAATTCTCCTTCCCGTCCGGAATTTAAGACTGCTTTTCCTGTGGAGCTGTCAATCAGCACAATGGTGATGTTGTTGCTCTCACCATAGCGGCGGATGGTTCCCAGCAAAGTCTCATCCAGCTCCTGGCGGATCTCCTCACCCAGGATATCCTCACCGCTTTGTACCCTGCCGCGAGATCCTCCGCCCGTCTCTTCCCCGGTCTCCCCCCCGGCAAAGGGCGGCCTTGCCAGCTGGCTGAAAATCTCCCACTCCCGTGCCATTTCCCGGGTGATCACATCCCCGATATTCTCTCCGGCATCCACGCGCTCCATCACGGCAGCGTCAATGGTCTCATAGGCCTCCTCCATAACATTCACCTTCTGGCTGGTATAGTATCCCTCCAGCCACCAGCTGTTGATGGCCCAGATCACAAGAAGCACCCCTGCCATAAGGCTGATAAACAGAAACATGATACGGTGGCGTATCTACTTCTTCATCCACTCACCTCAAATTTATAGCCTATGCCCCAGATAGTGTGAATATACTCTCCCTTGGCCCCCATCTTGCTGCGCAGCTTTTTCACATGGGTATCAATGGTTCTGGCATCGCCAAAATAATCGTAATTCCACACATTGTTCAGGATCTTCTCCCGGGACAGGGCAATCCCCTGATTATCTATAAAGTAAGACAGCAGCTCGAATTCCTTATAGCTAAGCTCAATGGGATTTCCGTCAATAGCCACTGTATGGGCCACCTTGTCAACCTGAATACCTCCCACATCCGATTTTTCCGGCACCGCGGCCTTGGCCCTGCGCAGGATGGCCTCCACTCTGGCCACCAGAATCTTGGGACTGAAAGGCTTTGAAATGTACTCGTCCACCCCCAGCTTGAAGCCCTGCAGCTCATCCCGCTCCTCCCCTCTGGCCGTCAGCATGATAATCGGCACCTGGGAATATTCCCGGATGGTTCTGCATACCTCCCAGCCATCCATCCTGGGCATCATCACATCCAGAATAATCAGTGCAATATCCTTCTGCTGAAAGAAAAGCTCCACCGCCTTCTCCCCGTCTTCTGCCTCCAGGACCTGGAAGCCCTTGACAGTCAGGAAATCCCTCACCAGCTTGCGCATCCTGGCTTCATCATCTACAACAAGCACTTTTAATGAGTCCATATTTATGCCTCCGTGTTTCATCTATTTGAATTCTCTTCTAAATCTTTTAATACTTTTGATTCTTTTTTTATTCTAACAGATAATTTTTCATATTTCCACCTTTTCACAGAGATTTCACATACAAGGGAGGTATGCAGATGTAACAGCTCAGATACCCCCTGAACTGTTATATCCCTCCAGAAAAAAAAGAACTGCCGTACCAGCAGGCCCTGGCAGGCAGTTCTGTTCATCCTACATCTTCAAATTGTATCTGTTACTTATTATATCCTTACAGCTCTAAGCCTGCTGCCCCTCTTTCCCGGATACCTCGATCCCCAGCTCCTCCAGCTGCTTTACATCCACCGGCGTAGGCGCTTCCGTCATCAGGCAGGACGCATCCTTGACCTTGGGGAAGGCGATGACCTCGCGGATATTGTCGCAGCCGCCCATGAGCATGACCACGCGGTCCAGACCATAGGCCAGACCTGCGTGAGGAGGAACTCCGTACTTGAATGCCTCCAGAAGGAATCCGAACTGCTCCTGGGCCTTCTCAGGGGTAAAGCCCAAAACCTCAAACATCTTAGACTGGATATCACTCTGGTGGATCCGGACGGAGCCGCCCCCCAGCTCTGTGCCGTTAAGGACGATATCGTAAGCCTTGGCACGTACGGCACCCGGATCGCTGTCAATCAGATGCCAGTCCTCCTCCATGGGCATAGTGAAAGGATGATGCATGGCCACATATCTGTCCTGCTCCTCGGAATACTCCAGAAGCGGGAACTCGGTGACCCACAAAAAGCAAAACTCGTCATTCTTTAACAAATCCAGCTGTCTTGCCAGCTCCAGACGCAGGTTGCCCAGGACATCCCAGACCACCTTACGCCTGTCCGCGGCAAAGAGAAGAAGGTCCCCAGGTTCTGCGTCCATGGCAGCTGTCAGGGCGCCCATCTCCTCCTGGGTCATGAACTTGCTGAAAGAGGATTTGCAGGAGCCGTCCTCCTGGATGGCCGCATAAGCCAGCCCTTTGGCACCAAAGCCCCTGGCATACTCTACCAGGGCGTCGATCTTTTTGCGGGGCATACCGCCCTGGCCTTTGACATTGATGCCGCGGACGGTGCCGCCCTGCTCCAGGGCTCCCTTAAACACGGCGAAGCCGCAATTCTTCACTACATCCGATACGTCCTTTAACTCCATGCCAAACCGCAGATCCGGCTTATCAGAACCGAACCGGTCCATGGCTTCCTGCCAGGTCATGCGGGGGATCGGCTGGGGAATCTCTATATCCAGGATCTCCTTAAACAGCTTATAGAGCAGACGCTCATTGACATCCAGCACATCATCCACATCTACAAAGGACAGTTCCATATCGATCTGGGTGAACTCCGGCTGGCGGTCCGCCCGCAGATCCTCATCCCTGTAGCACCTTGCCAGCTGAAAATACCGGTCATAGCCGGAACACATCAGAAGCTGCTTGAAAAGCTGCGGAGACTGGGGCAGGGCATAGAAGGATCCTGGATGGACACGGCTGGGTACCAGATAATCCCGCGCCCCCTCAGGCGTGCTCTTGATCAGGGTCGGAGTCTCGATCTCCAGAAAGCCCTCCTGAGCCAGGAACTGGCGGGTCAGGATGGCGATCCGGCTGCGCAGCAGCAGATTCCTCTGCATATCCGGTCTCCTAAGATCCAGGAAACGGTATTTGAGGCGCAGCTCCTCCTTGGTCTTGGAATTCTCCTCAATGGGAAAAGGCGGGGTCTCGGACTCAGACAGGATCCGCAGACCATCTGCCCGGACCTCGATGGCTCCCGTAGCCAGATTCTCATTGACTGCACCGGAACGGGCCTCCACGCGGCCTGTGACCGCTACAACAAACTCACTTCTCAGCTTTTCTGCCTTGGCAAAATTCTCTGCCCCGCAGTCCTGCTCCTCAAAAATGATCTGCAGGATCCCTGAACGGTCCCTTAAATCCACAAAGATAATACCGCCCTTATTCCTGCTCTTCTGTACCCAGCCCATAACCGTCACATTCTGGCCGATCTGGGCCGTGGACAGCTCTGCACAACGATGGGACCTTTTCAGTCCCAGCATAGACTCTGCCATGATTATTCTCCTTTTCCCGGCATTTTCTGCCGCGTATATTGGGTCACAAGGGTGTGAAAAAGCCGCTTCCGTGAATCAGGCATTTACCCTGGGAATATAATGGCTGTCTGGGACATTTCCTTATCCTTCTGCCAAAATCCAGACTTCTTCACAGCCTTGCGGGACATCTCTACTTCAATGCTTCCTTATAGAACTCCACAAACTGCTTGTAGCCTTCCCTGCCAAGCTGCTCCTTCTGGAACTTCTTGTTCTTATTCATATGGGATACCAGCACCTGGGTGCCTTCCCGCCTCTCGGCCATGGCCTGTTTCATGATCTCCCCAAGGCGGGATGCCTCCATGCCCTTTTCCACCAGGTAGGCCTTTCTGGCCTTCTCCCTCTGCACAGTACCTCCCTGGTCCATGAGGATGGTGACGATCCGCTCAAAGCCGATGGAGAATCCGCAGGCCGGAGTATCCACGCCGGTGAATTTGCCGATCATCTTGTCGTAACGGCCGCCGCCTGCCACAGAACCGCCGAATCCCTCCATGGACACCTCAAAGATGGTTCCGGTATAGTAGGACATGCCCCGCACCAGGGTGGGGTCAAACTCCAGCCTGAATTCTGTCTCCGCCACTGCGGTCACTGTATCCATAATATCTGCCAGACCTTCCGTGACGCTCTCCGGCAGGACTGTCGCAAGGGTCCTTCCCAGGGCACGGACCCCGGCGGCATCCCGGCCCGCTTCAGACAGCAGCTTTCCATAGGACTCCACGCTGTCCTGGGCATAGCCGGACTCCAAAAGCTCAGACTTCACCCCGTCCAGGCCGATCTTGTCCATCTTGTCCAGGGTGATAAACACCTGGTCCAGGGAATCCTCCGGAAATCCGCAGTAAAGGGCCATACCCTTTAAAATCTCCCGGTCATTGATCCGTACGGTAAATCCATTGTCTGGGCAGATCTTTCCCAGGGCCGTTGTGGTAGCCAGGATCAGCTCAATCTCTGCCATGCTGCTGGGATCCCCCAGAATATCGATATCACACTGGGTGAACTGACGGAAACGTCCCTTCTGGGGACGGTCTGCCCGCCACACGCTCCCCATCTGCAGAGCCTTGAAAGGCGTGGGAAGCTGGGCCGCATTGTTGGAAAAATACCTGGACAGCGGTACGGTCAGATCATAGCGGAGTCCACTGTCCACCACATCATTCTCCTCTGATGCAGTCTCCAGGTTCAGCTTGTCCCCACGCTTTAGGATCTTGAAGATCAGTTTCTCATTGTCCCCGCCCTGCTTGCTGGTCAGATTCTCAATATGCTCCACACAAGGAGTCTCAATCTGGGTAAACCCGAATCCCTGGTAGGTCTCCCGGATCTGGTTCATCACATACTCCCGGACCTGCATCTCCACAGGAAGGATGTCCCTCATGCCGGTCACCGGCTTCTTCTTCAGCGCCATAGTTCTCCACTTCCTCACTTTATTTTCTTATCAAATCTTGTTTTCTTAAGGATTATACTATTACCTCTCACAAATATCAACGCCTTTTTGATGATACAGTTCACAAGGCGGCCCCCATGAACAGTAATTTTTGATCTTGCGGGTTGGAATAAAGACTTTACACCCTTTCCATATTCCATTATAATAAATACAGACACCATATTTTAAGATAATCTGAAAAGGAGTGTGATATAATGCCGACAAACGAAAAGGAATACAATGGTTATCTGTTTGACCAGTTGACCATTCTGGATGATCTTCAGGAGGTTGCTGAAACAGAGCAGGCTACCAATACCCTGAAACTTATTGCCAAAAAGCGGAAACAGATTGAACGAAAGCTATACCAGATGCCACCATTGCATAATCCAGACAGCCAGTCTTAAAAGCATATTATTTCATCACCGTTCAGATCCCCCTGGAGTGTGTCTGAAAATTCATTCCCGGCATCTGTACGCCCCACTTTGCGGGAGATTTGGGCCAAATTCAGGTTACATAGCCCACTATGCGCCCTTCATTTGGCCCAAATCTCCCACAAACTGTGACGCACATCTGCCAGAAAGCAATTTTCAGACACACTCTAACCCATTATAACAGTTTTTCCTTCCGCCCGATCATCTCATCGATGCGCTCAATATACTGGGCGACCTCCTTCACATTTTCACACCGCTCGATCCGGTTCTCTCCCGGGATCACCCGTTTGGTGCTGGTTCCCGCGCCGCAGCCGATGATGGTCTGTTTCTCCTCCATGATCAGTACATTGTAGATGCAGGCCTTACCCGGCGCCGCGTAGCCTACATTTTCAAAATTCCCAGCCATATTCTTCTGACGGTACAGATAGTATGGCTCCAGCCCCATCTGACGGGCATAGTCTGAGGTTAAGTCGATCATCTCCTGGGTGCCGGTGATCTTTAAGTCCTTGTAGACCTCCTTCATGGTATTGAGTCTGGCCGCCCGCTTGATCGCCAGGGAATGGACGGTCACACTATCCGGCCCCAGTCCGGCGATCTCCTCCATGGTGGCCCGCACATCCTCCAGCCCTTCCTCCGGAAGCCCGATGATCAGATCCATATTGATGTTGTCAAACCCCAGCTCCCTGGCCAGATGAAACTGCTGCCGCACATCCTCCACTGTATGGCGGCGCCCGATTAAGTCCAGGGTCTCCTGCTTCATGGTCTGGGGGTTGATGGAGATCCGGGAAACCCCGTATTCCTTTAAAACCGCCAGCTTCTCCGGGGTGATGCTGTCAGGACGTCCTGCCTCCACTGTGAACTCCCGTACTCCGGAAAAATCAAAAGTGGATTTCAGCTTTCCCAGAAGCCGCTTTAGGTCCTCCGGCGAAAGGGATGTAGGAGTCCCGCCTCCGATGTAGACCGTATCCAGGGTACTGCCCTGCTTCCTGGCCGCCACGTAATTCAGCTCCTTCTCCAGGGCATCCAGGTAAAGCCCTGTCCTGCCTGCCCATTTCCCTATGGGAAAAGAGGTGAAGGAACAATACAGGCAGGTGGTGGGACAGAAAGGAATACCTACATACAGACTGTACCCCTTCTCATAGTCCAGACCGGACAGCAACTCCCGCTCCCGTCTGGCCGTCTGGATACACAGACGGATCTTGTCATCACTGGCAAAATACGTCTCCTTCATATAATGGTAGATTTCCTCCTCTGAAAGGCCCTCCTCCAGCTTCGTCATGGCGATCTTGGCCGGACGGATCCCGGTCAGGCTTCCCCAGGGAAGCTGCCTGCCGGTCATCTCCGCCAGAATCCTGTAAAGCTCCTGCTTGATCCGGTTTTTGGCCACGGAGCGGTCGTCATAGGCCACCTGCACCAGGCGGCTGATGCGGCTTTCCGGCTCTCTGCGGGATACCACCATGGAAAAACCCTGCCGTTCCTCACAGACCGCCCCTTCCATACACACATCCAGCCCCTCCTGCCACTGGTGCACGAAGGTCTCCCCTGGGAAGAATGCCATCAAAAGCTCCCGGATATCCTGCTCATATCCGTTGTCATTTAATATGATCCCGATCATTGTCCTATCCTCTATCCTTCACACAAACCGTGTCACCCTCTTCTTTTCCGGTACACTGCTGCCGGATTATACAGTCTCTCATGCCCTATGGTGGTGGGGTCCCCATGGCCCGGATAGACCATGGTATCCTCCGGCAGTACCAGAAGCTTCTCTGTGATGGAGGCGACGATCTCCTGCATACTGCCGGTAGGAAGATCCGTCCTGCCCAGGGATTCTGCAAACAAGGTATCCCCGCTGATCAGCACGTCCTCCGAGGGGATATAGTAGCACACGGATCCTCTGGTATGGCCCGGCGTCTCAAGAACCTTCCAGGTAAAGCCCGCCAGCTCCAGAGTCTGTCCATCCTGCACCAGATAGTCCGCGCTGATGCTGCTCTCATCTCCGCCCATGGTCCCTGTCAGATTCATGGACGGATCCTGAAGCATCCGGTCCTCCTCCTTTCCCGCATAGATCCCGCAGGAATACTCTTCCTGTATATCCTTCACTGCCAGGATATGGTCAAAATGCCCATGGGTCAGAAGCACCGCCTCCGGGGTTACCCCCAGCTCCTTCAGCTTGCGGACCAGGTACTCCCCATTGTCCGCCGGATCGATGATTACTCCCTTTTTCGTCGTCTCATGATATACCAGATAACAGTTGGTGCTGACCATCCCCAGCACGCAGGTCTTTATCCTGAATCCGCTCTCAGCCATGTCTGTCTCCTCTCTGACAATTCACAACCGCCCAGATATCCCTGAACGGTTACGGCAATTCTGCACAAAAGAAAAATATTACTGCCCGGACATGCACCAGTTTGCGCTTATGGCGCGCTTCCCCTATCGCTGCATGTCCGAACAGTAATTCCGTAATGGGTCTTACCCCGCAGTTCTCTCAATATCCAGCACCCCTTCAATCTGCCTCAGTTTGTCCGTCAGCCGGTTCAGCTCCTCCTTGCCGTGGATATCAAAGGTCATGACGATAGTGGCCTTTCCCTGCTTGCTGGTGCGGACATTCAGGGAAGTGATGTCGATCTGGCGCTCTGTAAATACCTTGGAGATATCCACGAACATACCGATCCGGTTGTTGGCAAAGATCTGGATCTCCGTGGAATAACGTTCCCGGCTGCCATCGATTTCCTGTGCCTGCCATTCTGCGTCAATCAACCGGACCCTCTCTTCCATGGGAAGGTTGATAATATTGATACAGTCGGTTCTGTGGATGGATACGCCCCTTCCGCGGGTGACAAATCCCACAATCTCATCCCCGGGAACCGGGCTGCAGCAGCGGGAAAAACGCACAGCCACATCGTGGATTCCCTTGACCACGATCCCGCTCTTTGACTTCTGGGATACGGGAACCTTGTTGGTCATCTCTTCGATGCCGTCCAGGATATTCTTGTCGGTCACTTCCTTTTTCAGCTTCTTGTCCCGCTCGTCTAACATCTTGTTGATGACCTGGCCTTCCTTCAGACCGCCATGGCCGATGCTGGCCAGCACTGAATCCCAGTCACGGAACGCGTACCGGGACATGACCTTCTCCTGGAATTCTGTCTTGTTGATGTCCGGGAAATTGATCCCTTTGGCCTTGCAGTACCGCTCGATCATCTCCTTGCCCTTTAGGATATTATCTTCCTTCAGTTCGGTCTTGAACCACTGGTTGATCTTGTTGCGGGCCTGGGTACTCTTCACCAGGGTCAGCCAGTCCCGGCTGGGGCCCTTGGAATTCTGGGAGGTGATGACCTCGATCCGGTCTCCATTCTGGATCTTATAATCGATATTCACCAGCTTGCCGTTGACTCTGGCTCCCACCATCTTATTGCCCACGGCACTGTGAACCGCATAAGCGAAATCAATGGTAGTAGAACCGCTGGGAAGGGTCTTCACATCTCCTGTAGGAGTAAAGCAGTACACACTGTCTGAGAACAGATCCAGGTCATTCTTGATCAGACTTAAGAACTCCCTGCCGTCAGAAGCGTCCTTCTGCCACTCCAGGATCTGGCGGAGCCAGGAAAGCTTCGCCTCCTCGTCTCCCGCCGCCACGGTGCCGCTGCCGCTCTCCTTGTATTTCCAGTGGGCGGCAATGCCGTATTCGGCAGTACGGTGCATCTCGTAGGTCCGGATCTGGATCTCAAAGGGCTGTCCGGTGCTGCCGATCAGCGTGGTGTGAAGGGACTGGTACATATTGGGCTTGGGCATGGCAATGTAATCCTTAAAGCGTCCCGGAATCGGCTTATACAGCTCGTGAATCACCCCCAGGGCCGCGTAGCAGTCCTTCACCGTGTCCACGATAATCCGGACCGCAAACAGGTCATAGATCTGATCCAGGGTTTTGTCCTGGTTCACCATCTTCTTATAGATACTGAAGAAATGCTTGACCCGTCCGTCTACCCTGGCATCAAGTCCGGCATCCTTTAGCTGGCCGGATACCTCGTCTACAATTGTCTTGACAAATGCCTCCCTGACTTCCTTGCGCAGGGATATCTTCTCCGCCAGATCACGGTACACATCCGGCTGGAGGTATTTTAAAGAAAGGTCATCAAGCTCTACCTTGATCCTGGAGATACCAAGACGGTGGGCAATGGGCGCATAGATATCCATGGTCTCCCTTGCCTTCTCCCGCTGCTTCTCCGGCTTCATATACTGGAGAGTCCGCATGTTGTGGAGGCGGTCCGCAAGCTTGATTAAAATCACCCGGATGTCCTTTGCCATGGCAAGGAACATCTTGCGCAGGTTCTCTGCCTGGATCTCCACCTTGTCCATGGACCAGGACAGCTGTGTCAGTTTGGTAACTCCGTCCACCAGAAGGGCCACCTCCGCCCCGAACTCCCGCGATACCTCATCCAGGGTCATAACCGTATCCTCCACTACATCATGGAGGATACCGGATACGATGGTCTCCTTATCCAGCTCCAGCTCCGCCAGAATGATCGCAACACAAATAGGGTGGATGATATAGGGCTCACCGGATTTGCGCTTCTGGTCCTGGTGGGCTTCAAAAGCAATCTTATAAGCTTTTTCAATCATGGAAATATCATCAGACGGATGGTACTTCCGGATACTTTTAATCAGGTTCTGATATAATTCCTCCGGGCTGGTAAAATCCGCAGGGGTTTCCAGCTCAATATCCACTTTTTTATCTGTTGGTTTGTTTGCCATAGAAAAAGCCACCTTTTCTGAGCATAGTTATTTCTACATTATAATTATATTTGCCAGAAAATGCAAGAGCAAGTTCATATTGGCAATATCCCGGTAACAGTTCAGGTGTAACAGTTCAGTCACTGTTCACACTTACCCTGATTTTTTTTGAAGTCCTCCTTCACCTGGGCGAGTACTCCAGGCTGTTCGATCAGATCCAGTGCCGCTGCTGCCAGAATCTTCGCTCCATAGAGAACCGCTTCATGGGCTCTGGCACTTTTCCCTGCGTCTATATAATCCTGGGAATGGGATGAAGTCCCCTCAGGTACAAAAGCCACACGGATACAAGCACCCGGAATCTGGTGCATCACGTTGGCAAAATCAGTGGAGCCGGTCTTCCTCCGTGGGGCCTTCCGGTTTGGCACGCCTATAAGCTCTGCCTTCTCCATCAGAAGATCATTGAGACGGATAGCCGGAATCTTCCCTTCAATCCGTTGTCCATAACGGATCCTGGCCTGGGTGCCAGTCATCATGGCCGCGCCTTTTATGATCTGTTCAAACCTGCCCACCAGCTCATCCAGATAGTCGGAATCATAGGACCGGATCCCGAATTCTCCCACTGCCTTGTCTGGCACCACATTGCAGGGGCCTCCGGCATTGACCACTGTATAGTGCATCCGGGTGTCCTCCCGCACATGTTCCCGCATAAACTCGATCCCCTGGAAAGCCAGAAGCAGGGCATCCAGAGCACTTCTGCCGGATTCTGGTTTCAGTGCTGCATGGGCGCTGCGGCCATCATAAGTAACCGTGGCAGATATTTTTGCCATAGACCGGATATCCGTCTGGGTAGCCGGTCCCCCATGCATCATCAGGGCGGTCTCCATGTCCTTTAAGAATCCCTCTTCCATCATGAGAACCTTTCCCCCTTTTCCTTCCTCAGCCGGAGTTCCATAGACTACCAGGGTATAATTCTCTGCCTTGCACAATTCCTTTACGGCTACTGCTGCTCCGGCCACAGACGGCCCCTGAAGCTGGTGACCGCAGGCGTGGCCATCGGGCAGTGCGTCGTACTCGCAGAGAAGCCCGATTCCTGGTTTACCGGTCCCCCGGCTGTATGTGGCCCGGAAAGCGGTAGGCAGGCTTCCCAGCCCCCGCTCCACCGTAAAACCGCACCCCTCCAGGTAATCCTCCAGAAGTGCTGACGCGAACTGTTCTTCAAATGCCAGCTCCGGCCGGTCAAAAATCTGGTCCGACATCCACACCAGCCTTTTTTCCTGCCGCTCTACTGCGGCAGACACTGCTTCCATTCTATTTCTGCCTGTTTCTGTCTGCCCCTGACTCTGTATCCTGCTTTCCTGCCTTTCCATCATACCCTCCATCCTTTCGAATCCATTACCAGTCTGTTTTTTAATTCTTTTACATTCCTGGCTGCTATATGGGACCATAGTGCATCAATTGGGCACCTGCCAGCAAAACACAACCAGTGATTATCCAGATCAGGAACAATTTCCACATAAACTGCATCCACCGGTCATAGGGCACATTGGCCGCTCCGATGATTCCCATCAGGGCTGACGAATGAGGCAGGATATAATTACAGAACCCGTCCCCAAAGGTAAATGCCAGCACTGCCGTCTGGCGGGTAAGTCCAAGCAGGTCTGCCAAAGGTGCCATGATGGGCATAACCGCTGTTGCCTGACCGCTGCCAGATGTAATCACCAGATTCACCAGAATATTAGCGACGAACATGGCCGGTCCAAGAAAAATCCTGGGCACATGAGACAATGTCTGACCTGCGCCATATACAATGGTATCGGTAATATTTCCCGCAGACATGACTCCGGCAATGGCTCCCGCGAGACCAATGAGCAGGGCTGCCCCCAGCATGGATTTGCAGCCATTTACTATCTCAGTGGCAATCTTTGACGGATTCATTGACAGCACAAATCCAATAACTACTGCCAGTACTAGGAACAACGCTGCGTCTTCCTCCAGATCCCAGCCCAACCGGATGTTGCCAAACATGAGAAGCACCAGAGATCCGGCCAGGGCCACCAGCACACCTGCCTTTCTCCAGTCCATGCTGCCAAAGACAGACAGATCCACATCTTTCTCCTCCCGCAAAAGATCCAGGTCGTACACCGGAGAAGCTGCCGGATCCTTTGTGATCCGCTTTACATAATGCACCAGGTACAGATTGGTCACCACCAGAAATACTACAAAACATACGGCCCGGTAACCCAGACCTGAATACAACGGCACTTCACAGACCTTCTGAGCAAGAACCGCCGTATTGATGTTAAGGCCAGCCGTAGAAAAGCCAATAGCGCCTCCCAGCAGGATGATCGCCACACCTGTGATGGAATCCAGCCCAAAGGCCATGGCAATCACCACCATAATAGGGGCAAAAGCAATAAAATGATTCACCGCCTGGGTGCTGCAAATGACGGCAAACAGCGTGGTCATCACCGGAATAAACAGCCATGCCCTATTCCGAAACCGCTTGGAAACAGCCCCCACAGCTACCTGGAGCGCTCCCGACAAGGCAATCATATGAAATGCCGCCCCGGCGAATATGGTCACATACATCAGATTGGCCTTGCTTTTTAATGACTGGATAATATAGTAGGGAATCATGTGAATTCCCACTGGGGACCGTTCCAGCCACTGAAACTGGCCTGGATCCACCACCTTAACCCCCTGGGCATTTTCTACCCGCACATATTTTCCCGCCGGTATGATCCAGGTCATAACCGTGGCAATGAATATAATCCCCACCATAATTACCAGCGCGTGGGGCATTTTAAATTTTTTTCTGTTTTTTCCCATACCTTCCATACCTTATCCCTCCATTATTTATGTTCCAGCCGAACCCGGATTATTCCGTCCTCCCACTCCAGCCAGGTCCCGAATTCCCCGCTGAGCCGGACCAGAGTGTCAAAGATCTGCTGCGCTTCCTTCCCCTGGGCTGGACGGGGAATGGCCTTAAATGCTTTCTCCTCCCTTACTCCCAGAGAAACCGGCAGCAGCTCCAGCTTTACGCAGGACTCCCCCTCCATCTCCACGTAGGGAATCACAGACAGATAATTCTCCCCTGACTGCATTCCCCCATTCCTGGCATGGGAACGCCTCACTGCCAGGGCCCTGGCCGGAGCCGTATCCCAGGGCAGGTGATATTTTTCCATGAAATCCGGGGGCAGCAGCCTTACGGATTCATTCTGGTAAATAAAATTCCCCAGGGAATAGAATACCGGTTTTCCCTTATACATTTCGATTCCCTTCAGCTGATGGGTTCCTCCCCCCAGAATCATACTGGCGCCTGCATCCAGGAATGCATGGGCACTTTCGACGATAAAATCGTCTATAGTTTCCATATTCTCATCCTTCATCTCATGGGAATGTATCATGACCACCACATGCTCCGCCTCCAGCTTCGCGTTGCGGATGACCTCCCTGATCCGCTCCAGGTCTTCCTCCAAAGCAAAGGTGCGTTTTCCCTCAGGCTCTGCCACCATAAACTGCATATCGCGAAACTCAAAAATCCCGTCCTCCGCCTGCAATTTATATCCGGTCTTTAATCGCCGTTTATTCTTTACATTCACCCCAGATACCTCTGCAATCTCCTTAAGCTGTTCCATCCGTTCCCTGGATAATCCGTAGATTTCTTTTCTCCGCAGTGGGTTGATTCCCGGACGCGCAGGCAGGTATGGCCCCTGAACGCCTGCTCTGGCCGTGTCATCGAAGGTGGAAGTTATGGCCACCAGCGCAGCTCTGCCTGCGCCCGTTTCCACCATAGCCGGTGCCGATGCCTTTGCCAGATTTTCCCCCATGCCCGCAAAGCAGATCCCATGGCGTTTCAGCGCCTCCATAGTCTGGAGCATTCCCCCAAAAGAATAATCCAGCATGTGATTATTGGCTGTTCCCAGAAGATTGAACCCCAGCTCTTTTAGATCCTCCAGCACTTCTTCTCCGGCTGTGAGCCATGTCCCCCCTGAAAAAGTAGACGGAAAACAGCTCCCGTCAGTGATCGTGGTCTCCAGGTTTGTGATTTTCACATCCCCCCGGCCCAGAAATTCCCGGATCTGCCTCCTGCCCGGATACTCTCCCGGCAGTCGGTGCATAATCAACGCATCTCCGGCCGCAGTAAAGCTCATACGTGTGCTCACGGTATATTCCTCCTTCATTCCCAGCATTTGATTCCTGATGCTTTTATTGTAACGGAACAAGAAGGGAAAGCACAGTATATTAAAATGAACTGCCGTTCAGAAAAACTGAACAATTATGGATGTTGTATTTCCGGCTGATTTGAATTATAATTCAGAAAAAGAAAACGCTGATTGACAGGCAAAAAAGAAAGGTCCAGGTAGAACAGAATGCCCGATTTAAAAGCTGCCCGCTATATCACAGCCCTTACCCAGTACAAAACCATAAGAAAAACTGCGGAAAGCCTCTATATCTCCCCCTCTGCCCTAAGTATGTACATCCGGCATATTGAAGAAGAGCTTGGCACTCCTCTTTTTCTGAGAGATAAAAAAAACTTCACACCTACAGTTATTGGTGAGAAATATATCCGTCGCTGTTACGAGATTTTAAAAATCGACCAGGAATTTCAAGATGATCTGGAACAGTGGAAGCGACGGGAGCACCACCGCATCTCCATAGGGATCTACCGGAGACGGGGAATCGGCTTTCAGGTTCCCCTCATGAAATCCCTTGAAGAAATGCTGCCAGACATCCAGTTTACCTTTCGGCTGGGTTCCGTCCGGGAGCTGGAGCTGCTGCTGGAGAGCCGCCAAATCGACTATATTCTCATCACCCACCGGCTCCAGAAGCCCGGTTTCAATTACCAGTATATCTGTAGTGACCGACTGCTTCTGGCCTGCCCGCTCTCCTGGGAGCACCGGATGGAGATCGCACCTGACGGTCTCCGGCTTCTGCTTCCCATCGAAAATATCCCGGCAGACCAGATTCTCATGCCCAGCACCTCCCAGAGCATCTACCCCTTTGTGTCCCATTTTCTGGAAACCCACGGCATTCAGGGCCCCCGGCCCGCTCCGGCTTCCAATATGGAAATCCACATGCAGAGCGTATCTGCGGAACTGGGCTGCTGCTTTACCCTGGCCAGCTATATCCCCACCTTCTCCCACATTTCCGGGGTGCTGTTTGCCATCCCAGCCAGTTGTGATGAACCGGTCAGCTGGTCTCTAGCTTCTCTGGATTCCCATCTGGAACCACGACAGCTGTCTATCCTCAAAGCTGCCATCCACAACCAGATTGCGCAGATGATGTAGCGGGTGGGACTAGTACTGCATCCGGCCAGCGTGTCTGAACTGTTACTTCACTTCTGCTATCTGAAGCTTTACGATGGCATTACAGATAGCTGCGGCAATATTGCTGCCGCCCTTTCTCCCTCTGGCAATAATGCAGGGAATTCCGGCTGTCTGGATCAGTTCCTTGGCCTCAATCACATTGACAAAGCCTACCGGGGCGCCGATGATAAAGGCTGGCTCTGCCTTCCCCTCCCGGATCAGCTCATAAAGACGGATCAGGGCAGTAGGGGCATTGCCGATGGCAAAAATGAGGGGGCCTTTAAGAGCGGCCGCATGTTCCATGCTGACGGCTGCCCGGGTAATCCCTCTTGCCTTTGCCTCCCGGGCGGTCTCCTCCTCAGCCATAAAGCAGCGGACGGAGCCTCCCAGCCTTTCCAGGGCCTTCTTGTTGATACCTGCTGCCGCCATATTCGTATCCGTAACAATGGTTGCTCCCTGGGCCAGGGCCTTCCTGGCATGACAGACCGCCTGGTCTGAGAAATACAGATTTTCTGCATAATCAAAATCCGCGGAGGTATGGATACAGCGCTTTACTACTGCCAGCTCCTCCGGTGTCCAGTTCCCATCCGGCATCTCCTGGCCGATTATCTCCATGCTGCGCTTTTCTATATCCTCCGGGCGGATCCATTCAGTGTGTGTAGTCATAAGTTCCCTCCATATCCATACAGATGTACTCCCGGAGCCGTATCAGGTAATTCCAAACTCTTTTGCATATTTGACGGTCCCATGAATATCAGGTGCATCTTCTTTTAGTTTGTAAACCATAAAGTTTTCTCCTGGCACATCAAAAGGCGGTTTTATGCCAAACTGATCTGCCGGCAAGTACCCTGTTCTCGGATAATATTTTTCACTTCCTAATACAATTGAATATTCATAACCTGACTCCCTGGCGATTCTGTGGCCCTCGTTTATTAAAGCAGTTCCTATTCCCTTTCTTTGATATCCGGGCAGAACAGACAAAGGCGCCAATGCCAGAACCACATTGTTCCCAATCTCTGCTTTTGTGAACATGATATGTCCCGCAATCTTTCCGTCTATTTCAGCAACCAGGGATAATTCAGGAATAAATGCATCGCCTTTTCTTAACGCATTTACCAGATCCTGTTCATTGCCATCTGCATGTTCAGCACTGTCAAATGCACTCTTTACTACAGAATATACAATTTCATAATCCTTTTTTTCTTCTTTTCTTATGCGCATATAAGCACCTCATTGAAATTTATTTGGATGAAACAAGGGTTCTGGAAATCATTTTCCCAGCCCCTGCTCCAGGATCCGGTATACCTGCTCCATGTCCAGGGAGCTGCGCACCAGGGCTGCCAGCTTGTCATACTGGCGCTCCTTGTATTCCTTCACGCTCTCCAGATGTTTCCCTGGCCGGATGCCTTTCTTTCTGGCAAGCCGCTCCAGAAGCCGGTCTGTCAGCCACTCATTGTCAAACAGACCATGGAGATAACTTCCAAAGACCAGACCATCCGCAGATTCGAATCCGTCTTCCCTGCCGTCTGCCAGACGGATCGGCGGAAATGCCCCGCAGGAATCCTCACAATCTGCAGACTGCTCTTCCCCGCAGATACCCGGAAAATCCGCAGCAGCCAGGGCTTCCCGGCCGGAACCATCCCCAACAGAAGCCTGCGATGTCCGGCCGGTTCCAATCCTGGTCTTTGCCGGCTCCGTAATCCCCATATGAATCTCGTATCCCTCCAGCTGCCTTCCCCCGCAGCCCGCAAACATCCTGCTGCCCGGCTCCAGGACGCCCATCGCCCGGGTCCGGGTCTTCCGGCCGGTAAATACAGTGCGCACCGGAAGCAGTCCCATGCCGCTTATCCGGCTCCCGGCTGGTCCTTCCACCCCCTCCGGATCCACAAGCTCCTGCCCCAGCATCTGGTAGCCGCCGCAGATTCCGACCAGGGGTACCTGCCCCTCCCGGACCAGACGCAGGATCCGCGGCTCCAGCCCGGATTCCCTGAGCCACCGCAGATCCTCCATAGTATTCTTGGTACCTGGAAGGATCAGAAGATCCGGTCTGCCCAGCTCACCGGCACTTTTCACGTAGTGGAGAAAGACCCCTTCCTTCCGCTCCAGCACATTGAAATCCGTAAAATTGGAGATATGGGGAAGGCGGATCACCGCTACATCCAGCATACTCTCATGTTCCGCGGCGCCCATGACGCCATGCCCCGGCTCCAGCCGCTGCGACAGACTGTCCTCGTCATCCAGATCCACCTGCTCCATGGGGATCACACCGGTAACCGGGATTCCCAGACGTTCCTCGATCATCCTAAGTCCTGGTCTTAAGATCTCCGGATCCCCCCGGAACTTGTTGATCACAAGGCCGCGGATCATGGCCCGCTCCTCCGGCTCCAGCAAAGCCACCGTACCGTACAGAGAAGCGAACACTCCGCCGCGGTCGATATCCCCCACCAGAAGCACCGGCGCCCCCGCAAGCCTTGCCATGCCCATATTGACAATATCATGGTCCCGCAGATTGATCTCCGCAGGACTCCCGGCTCCCTCCAGGACGATGATATCATACTGGTCTGCCAGCCGCGCAAAGGATTCCCGGATCAGGGGAATAAACTGCTGCTTTCTCCGGTAATAGTCCATGGCCTTCCAGCTGCCTGCCACCTCTCCCCGGACAATCACCTGGCTGCCCATCTGACTGGTGGGCTTTAGAAGGATCGGGTTCATGTCTGCCGTTGGTTCCGTCCCGGCGGCCTCCGCCTGCATGGCCTGGGCCCGCCCGATCTCCAGACCGTCCCGGGTGATGTAGGAATTCAGAGCCATATTCTGGGACTTAAAAGGCGCCACCCTGTACCCGTCCTGGCGGAAGATCCGGCACAATGCCGCCGTCAGGAAGCTCTTTCCGGAATTAGACATGGTACCTTGTATCATGATTGTCTTCGCCATCATGCGCCACCTGTTTTTCCCGGTACTGTATCCGGCACCTTCCCCTCCCTGTATCCATGGGTAAAGGCCGCGTCATAAAGCTTTGACCGTTCAAATCTGTCTCCAAGAAACCGCCCTACGGTCACCAGGGCAGTCCGGCGGATCCCGGCTTTCTCTACCTTTTCCGCCAGATCCTCCAATGTCCCGGCAACGATCTGTTCATCTTCCCAGGATGCCTTGTACACCACTGCTGCCGGAGTATCCGCCGGATACCCGCCCTGCCTCAGCCGTTGGCACAGAATGCCGATCTGGCTGACACTTAAGAAAAGGATCATGGTAGCCTGGTGGGCAGCCAGACTTCCAATCTCTTCCAGCTCCGGCACCGGGGTACGCCCCTCCATCCGGGTAAGGATCACCGTCTGGCTGACTCCCGGCAGGGTATATTCCCGTTTCAGGGAAGCGGCGGCCGCCAGAAAGGAGCTGACTCCGGGCACCACATCATATGGGATTCCCAGCTTGTCCAGCTCCGCCATCTGCTCCCGGTGGGCGCCGAAGACAGACGGGTCTCCGGTGTGCACCCGCACCACCTGCTTCCCTGCCTGCACCCCGGCCCGCATTACTTCCACCACCTCCTGCAGCGTCATTTTGGCGCTGTCATAGATCTGTGCCTCCTGTCTGGCACCGGAAAGCACCTGGGGATTCACCAGGGAGCCTGCATAGATGATGATGTCCGCCTCATCGATCAGGCGCCTGCCCTTCACAGTAAGCAGCTCCGGATCACCCGGACCGGCCCCGATAAAATGTATTGTCTTCATATGCGTCTGCTCCTTATCCGATTTTTTGGACATGTATCACTTCTAATCTTCAAACTTCTCATACGCCTCTATATGAATGTCCGAAAATGTCTTATTTTCCTTGTATACCTCATAAGCCATATCCAGCAGCGGGAACAGCATCACTGCACCGGTTCCCTCCCCCAGGGCCAGGTCCCCATAGATCACCGGCTTAAGCCCCAGGCGCCCCAGAGCCTTTTCGCAGGCCGGTTCTTTCCCCATGTGGGATGCCAGGAGATATCCTGTCACCGGAGGACAGAGCTTCTGCGCCAGAAGCGCTGCCGCCAGACAGATCAGCCCGTCCAGCACCACCGGAATCTGGTAAATGGCTCCGCCCAGGAGAAATCCCGTAATTCCCGCAATATCAAATCCGCCCAGGCAGGCCAGCACCTGGAGGGGATCCTCCGGGTCAGGATGGTGGAGGGCAATGGCATCGCGTATAACCGTAATCTTCCGCTCAAGACCTTCCCTTGGAAGTCCGGCCCCCCGCCCAGTCACAGCCTCCACTGACTCTTCCAGCATGACACTGGCAATGGCGCTGGCTGTGGTAGTATTGCCAATCCCCATCTCCCCGGCAGCCAGCAGGTCATATCCCATATCCTGCAGCTCCCCGGCCAGACGGATTCCCTCATGGATGGCAGCCAGAGCCTGCTCCTGGGTCATGGCAGGCTCCCGCCGGATGTTTCCGGTTCCTGGTGCGATCTTACAGTTCCTGACCCCCGGCACCCGGATCTCTCCGGCTACTCCCATATCCACCGGCACCACATCTGCACCAGCCACAGATGCCATACGGTTCACGCTTGCAATCCCCCTGGCGAAATTCTCCGTAACCACAGCCGTGACACTGCTGTCCGTCTGGGTCACCCCTTCGGCAGTGACTCCATTATCCCCGCAGAAAACAGCCACTGCCTTTCTCCCGATTTGCACCTTTGCCGTCCTCTGGACTGCGGCGATCCGGCAGATCATGGTCTCCAACTGCCCCAGGCCCTTAAGGGGCTTTGCAATGTTATCCCACTGTCTGCTGCATTCCAGGGCCGCCTCCCGGCTGGCCGGACGCACCTTTCCGGTCAGACAGGATAGCTGCTGACGATAATATTCTTCCATACTGCTCTTCCTCCCGGCTCTGCAAAATTAAAGCTTATAGCCCCGCGGGGTCACCATTCTGCCGCCAATCACCCTGGTCTGGGAATTCCCGATGAATACGGTGGTAAACATATCCACCTGCATCCTGCCAAGCTCCCCCAGGGTCACCACCTGGACGGACTCACCTTCCCGCCCGATCCGGCCTGCCAGACCGCATATCCGGCTCTCCTCCAGCTCCTCTCCCAGAATCGTACAGGCTCTGGCCAGATAGTCCGCCCGCTTCCTGCTGGAGGGATTGTAGATACAAATGGCAAAATCCGCCATGGCCGCAAGGCGCAGCCGCTTCTCGATCTTCTCCCAGGGCGTCAGAAGGTCACTGAGACTGATCACCGCAAAGTCATGCATCAAAGGCGCTCCCAGAAGCGCGCCGCCGGAAAGGGCCGCCGTCACCCCTGGTACGATCTCCACCTGGCAGTCCGGATACTCCCCGGCCAGCTCCAGGATGAGGCCGGACATGCCATAGACCCCCGCGTCCCCGCTGCACACTACCGCCACCCGCCGTCCCCCGGACGCCTCCGCCAGAGCCATGCGGCAGCGCTCTGCCTCCTGGCGCATAGGGGTGACCAGATATTCTTTATCTGGAAATGTTTCCCTGAGAAGCTCTGCATACACCGTATAACCTGCGATCACATCGCAGGATTCCAGAATCCTTCTGGCCTGCAGGGTCATCTGGTCCGGATCACCTGGTCCGATTCCCACTACATAGAGATCGTTCATATCTGCTCTGTTCCTTTCCTGTTATGCAGTACTGATACTATGCTCCGGCTGCCAGGACCGGATGGCAACCACTGACTGACCCATCCTTTCATGGCCCCATGGCACATTTTAACTGGTCCGGCCTCCCATGGCCGCATGGCACCTACTGGTCGTCTTGTCCCTGCTCCCCCACGATCAGCAGGGAATAATAGCTTGCATCCTCCGGGATCTCATCTGCCGAATGATACACCTTCTCTCCCTGCATCCCGCACCGCTCCACCATCCGGATCTTCTGGCCGGACTCCTTCAGCCAAAGCTTCACCTGGCCGGTATTCTTCCCCATCTTCATGATGACCCTGGTCCCTGGCAGGGAAAGTCCCTCCCTGATCTGCTGGGGCTGGGGCAGGATGTGGAGCTGCTGCGCATCCTCCACCAGACCGGTTCCCAGTCTGGCCGCCGCTGCACAAAAGGAGGGAACCCCATTTACCAGCTCTGCCTCGTAGCCCTGGGCCACCGCCAGCCGGTGAATGTACAGATATGAGGCATAGATCGTCACATCTCCCAGATTCAGAAAGCCTGCCTCATACCCCTTGTCCAGCCAGGGGAAGATCTGTCCGGCCGCCTGCCGGTGGGCCGCGGCACGCTCCGCCTTATTTCTGGTCATGGGAACCGGCACACCGATTACCGTCTTTCTCTCCATCTCCGGAACAGCCTGCCTTGCGATCTGATATGCCACACTGTCCTGGTAGTCCTCCCCCGGCACAAAGATCACCCCGCACTCCCGGATAATCCGGACTGCTTTCAGGGTCAGAAGCTCCGGGTCTCCCGGACCGACCCCGATTCCATATAATTTTCCTGGCATAGGCTCCTCCTTATCAAACATAGTCCGGACATTCCCGGATCATAAAGTTCAGACACTCCTGAACCATTACCCCAGGGTCTTGCGTAAAGCAATATACTCCCAGAATCTCCACGGCAGGCTGCGGCGCCTGATTCTATGAGATTCTGGGAGTACATGACCTCTTTACATACCCTTTTGCCTACTTTCCTTCATAGATAATGGCAGAATCCACCTGGTATCCGGCCAGCTTATCCCGGCCCTTCAGTCCGGCCAGCTCCATGACAAAGCAGATCTTCACCACCTGGCCGCCCAGCTCCTCGATCAGCCGGACGATGGCCTCGGTGGTGCCTCCTGTAGCAATCAGATCATCCACGATCACCACCCGCTGTCCCGGACGGATAGCATCCTTGTGGATCTCGATCTCCGCTGTCCCGTATTCCAGATCATACTTTGCGGAAATGGTCTCCCGGGGAAGTTTCCCTTTCTTGCGGACCGGCACAAAACTCTTGTGCTCCGTATAAGCTACCGGCACGCCGAAGATAAAGCCCCTGGACTCCGGACCTACCACCACATCATAGTCCAGCTCCTTCACCATGTCCCGCAGCTGGTCAATAGCCAGCGCCAGTCCGTCCGCATCCTGCAGGATAGACGTCACATCCCGGAAAATGATCCCCGGCTCCGGGAAATCCGGAATACTCTTTACATAATCTTCCAGCTTTTTCATTCTGCTTACATTCCTTTCATCCTGACACAGACAAACGCCGGCACGACTCCCTGTTCCCGGCCTGTCCATATCCCTTTGTGTTATTTTACAATATCTGCCGTCCAGATGTCAAACAGCCGCAAACCGCTGTGACCGTTCTTTCACAAGCCAGACATTCCTCCTCTACTGACAGATCTTCATCAGGTTGGCCACCTCCGCCTGACATGCCTTCTCCTGGAAAGAGCTGTAGGCATAGAAGCAGTAGCCGGAGACCTCCCCGCATTTCCGTCCGGCCTCCACCTGACGCCGGATAATGTCATTGCGCCGCAGCCATTCCGGTACCGGGTTGTTGTCCTTTGTGCCGGAACCGGTCTTGTACATAGCCAGTCCCAGATACAGCCGCACATTCCCCTGGCTTTTGAGTCTGAGCCAGGTTCTGAGATTGTTATCAAAGGCAAAAGGCGCCTTGCTCCCGTCTGCAAGCTTGTGTTCGAATCCCCAGTAAATCTGGGGCATAATGTAATCCACATACCCCGCATCTGACATCCAGGTATCAATATCCACAAACAGCCGGTTGTCGCTGCGCAGATGATCCACATAGCCTTCCGGGCTGATGCCGAACTGGATCCGGTCATCCACGCTCTTGATGGTGCGGTATACCTCCCTGACCAGGGTGTTCACATTCTCCCTGCGCCAGTCACTGATGGATCCCCTGACCCCGGCTTCCACATATTCCGGCTTATCAAACCACCGGTCCGGATCGTCATTGTCCACTTCCGGGTAAAAGTAATCGTCAAAATGGATCCCGTCCACATCGTAGTGTTCTACGATCTCCCGGACTCCCTTTACAATCAGCTCCCGCACCTGGGGAACAGCCGGATTCAGATAATATTCCCCACCCTGCTTTAAAACCCACCGGTCATTGGCAGTATCTTTGTCTTCCTTCCAGATCCTGGCAGGACTCTGGTCACAGAGCTGCTCCCAGCGGTTCAGATATCCGGTGACACGGAACGGGTTGACCCAGGCATGGAATTCCAGCCCCCGCTCGTGTGCCTTGCTCACAAAATAATCCAGCGGATCATATCCGGGATCCTTCCCCTGGGTTCCGGTGACAAAACGTGACCATGGAAAATATTCCGAAGGATACATAGCATCCGCATCCGGCCGCACATGGACGAACACCGCTGTCATCTTAAGCTCCACACACCGGTCCAGGATCGCATCCACACCGGCCTTAAAGCCCTGCTCCTCTGCAGGCAGCTTCTCCCAGTCCAGATAAGAGATCCACACTCCCCGCAGCTCCCCGGCCGGTCCCACCGAGGAAGCTCCGTAGCAGGGAAACTGCATCACACACAAGGCGGCTGCCACCACCAGCACAGCCAGCCGCACCGGCCACCGGCACACTCTTCTGTATTTCATATTCTTTCACCTGTATTCTTCCTTGATCTGCCAAAAAATACATATATTAGTATAGCAAAACACAAGGGAAAGAACAATGTTTCGTTTTTATTTTCTTTCTTAAAAAATTCTGAACGGGTGACTGTTCAGGGAGCAAATGTTTCGGAGAGAGGACCTACATTACGCTCTGAATGCAGTAAATGAACAGTTCTTGATGAACATACCAGAATCAGGCAGGTGTGATTTCAAAACAACACACCTGCCTGATCTCAGACTTTATTCATAAAATACCCGCGAACCTTTGTTTACATAATCCCAGAAAGTCATCTTTTACAGCTTATGAGTTTCTCCATACAGATATTCAATATAAATTTACCCAAAACACCTTTTACAGCTTCAACTCCTTCACCTCCCGATGCACCACCCTGCAGCTTTTCAAATAACACGCAATCCCATAAACCTGCTTTCAGAAAACCAGTTCTCAATCTGCAACGCAAAAATCTCCTGGATTTCCTTATTAGGAATCATCAGTCTGTGGTTTCTTCCCTCTCGTTCTCCGGTATCTGTCAGATATCCGGTTATATATAAAACACTCCACAGATACTTCATCCGCTGCAGTTCATCGGTTGTATCCAGATCCTGATAAGTCAGCTCCTGCACCAGTGGGATATCGATCGTTCCGCCTGCAATCAACGTCCCGATCTGATCCTTCACAGTGGCCGTCGCCTGACAGAGCAGGCCTTTCACGATTGCATTGCTACTACTGTTCACCCAATATGCAGCCGGTGTCATGTCCGGATCTGCTGTGTGGTCCTTCACATAGTTTAAGACATCCCAGGGACAGTAGACATGTTCTTGTCCAAAACGATAACCATCGTACCAGTCCCTGACCTCTGTATATTTCCCGGACATACTATAATCCTCCAGAAGCTGTCTGGCTTCCTGGTCTGTAAAGCCGAAATACTCATCATAGATAGTATCGTCAATGGAATGAATACTAAAGTTATTCAGGCCGGTAAATATACTCTCTTTGGAAATTCTTAAACACCCTGTTACAACTGCAAAGTAGAGATTCTGGTTTGACTTTAACGCCATTTCAAACATAGCACGGATGAGGGTCACCATCTGGTCATAGTACCCCTTCTGATAAGCCTTTTCCAATGGAACGTCATATTCATCTATCAGGATAATGACCTTTTTCCCATAATGCTTATGAAGCAACCCGGACAGCACCTTCAGGCTTCTATGCATATCTACCTGTTTCTCAAATCCGTGCTCCAGCATTTTCTCCAGAGGCACCTTATCAAATCTGGTCAGCTTATCACTGTCAAGAAGCCACTGAAAGCGAAGCGCTTCCTCCCGTACCACCTCTCCCAGCATGTCATAGGCCATAGTATAATCATCACCTGCAACACTTTTTAGAGAAATGAAAAGTATGGGAAACTTTCCCTGATATTGTTCACACAATGCCGGATCCTGCGAAATCTCCAGTCCATCAAATAACCATTTATCCGATCCAATCTCAAAAAAAGACCGCAGCATACTCATATTAAGGGTTTTACCAAACCGCCGGGGACGTGTAAACAGGTTCACCTCACCCCAGTTATTGACCAGAGCTTTGATGAAACCACTTTTGTCAATATAGTAAAAGTTTTCCCTGCGCAGTTTCTCAAAATCGTCCAGTCCGATCGGAACCTTTCTGATCTTTGCCACGGTAACCGGTCTCCTTTCCTGGAAATATTTCTTTATGTGTATCTGAAGTTTGCGGTCTGCACCTGCTTTACCGCCACGCCGTTCACATGAACATATCAGTTCAGATCCCCCTTGAACTGTTACCTTTTATTATTCTCTTTAATAACGATCCCGCTGTTCTACTGCTCTGCTTACAGATTTTTCTCCAGAAACCCGCCCAGGGCAGCGATGGCTTCCTCTTCCTGGCTTCCCTCTGCTCTCAGGATCATCTCCTCCCCACGGCACAGCTCCAGTTCCATTACCGCGAAGATCTGTTTGGCATCTGCTTCTTTATCATGTTTTGCCACAGTAATCTTACACGGAAACTTCCGTGCTGTCTTCACAAATCCTGCCGCCGGTCTGGCATGCATTCCCAGTTCATCCCTGACCGTATACCGGTATTCCTTCACCTGCCACTCCCCCTCTTTGCTCAGTATACATAAGTATATACCATAAAAACAGCAGGGAAGGCAAGTATAAGTTCCTCTGTTGCCGAATAGGAGTTACAGTTCGCGGGGTGGGGAAAACTGGACAAAAACAGATGCGGGGCTCGCTTGTAAGACTGTTTTTGTCCAGTTTTCCACATCGGGCGGACGCCCAATGCTTCTTATCTGTCTCTTCCTGTCCGCCTACTCCTCCTCGAACAAAGCCCCGCCATTCGTCTCAATTATATGCTTATACCAGTAAAACGACTTCTTCTTATACCTCTTATAGGTCCCATTTCCAAAGTCATCCGCATCCACATACACAAACCCATAACGCTTGCTCATCTGCTTGGTGCTTTCAGAAACCAGATCAATGCAGGCCCAGGAGGTGTAGCCCAGAAGCTCTACCCCGTCCTCATGGATGGCATCATACATGGCCTTGAAATGTTCCTTGTAATACTCGATATGATAGTCGTCCTCCACGGTGTAAGAGCCATGGACGTCCTCCACCAGATCCTCCTTTGCACCCAGGCCGTTCTCCACGATAAACAGCGGCTTCCGGTACCGGTCGTACAGCTCCACCAGGGAGATCCGCAGCCCGATGGGGTCGATCTGCCATCCCCATTCGCTTGTAGGCAGATAGGGATTTTTGACAGCCGTGATGGTATTTCCCGCGGTGGTGGCAAGGCCATCGGTATTCTTCGCCACACAGCTGGACATATAGTAGGAGAAGGAAATAAAGTCCACCGGATACTGTTTCATATATTCCAGATCCGTTTCCTCCATGACAATGTTCAGGCCGTGGTTGCGGAAACGTGCCAGAAGGTAAGCCGGATACTCCCCAAATACCTGGGTATCGCTGTAGCAGTAGATGGCCCGCATCCTCTGCTGTGCTTCCAGAACATCCTCCGGCCTGCAGGAATAAGGATAATAGGTCAGCTTGGTCAGCATACACCCTACCTGGGACCCCGGGATGATCTCATGACAGAGCTTCGTGGCCAGTGCACTCGCCACAAACTGGTGATGCATGGACTGGAAAATGACCTCCTCCCAGTTCTTGTCTGCAAACCGGTCCCGGATCAGGCCGCCTGTGGTGAAAGGATGGCGGATCATGCTGTCCACCTCATTGAAGGTCAGCCAGTATTTCACCTTATCCTTATACCTGCTGCAGATGGTCTCCACAAACCTGCAGAAGAAATCAATGGTCTTCCTGTTGTACCAGCAGTCATACTTTAAGACCAGGTTCAGCGGCGGCTCATAGTGGGACATGGTAACCAGAGGCTCTATCCCGTACTTTCTGCACTCGTCGAACACATTATCATAGAACCGAAGTCCCTCTTCATTGGGCTGTTGGTCGTCGCCGTTTGGAAAGATTCTTGACCAGGCAATGCTCATCCGGAACACCTTAAAGCCCATCTCCGCCAGCAGCGCAATATCCTCTTTATAGTGGGAATAAAATTCGCTGCCACGCCGCTTGGGATAGTTGACCATATCCTCCGGGTGCTCCATGGCCTCCTTTACGTCTGCACTTGTGATCTCATTGTGCTTTTCAAAATTGGTCACATCCACATCAAAATGCGCCCGTGCGCAGTCGGAAACACTCCAGCCCTTTCCGCCCTGGCCGAAGCCGCCTTCATACTGGTTTGCCGCCGTGGCGCCGCCCCACAGGAACCCTTCCGGGAATCTCTTTTCTTCCATGCCTAATCCTCCAGACTCTCTCCGTTTGTTTCGATCACTTCTTTGTACCACTCATAGGAATCCTTCTTCACTCTCTCCAGGGTGCCCGTCCCGTCATTGAAACGGTCCACGTAGACGAAGCCGTAACGCTTCCTCATCTCCCCCGTTCCCGCGGAAACCACATCAATGGGGCCCCAGTACAGATATCCCATCAGGTTGCAGCCATCCAGAATCGCCTCGTTGACCTGGACCAGATGATCCTTTACATATTTCCGGCGGAAATCATCCGCGATCCTTTTGTTCTCGTCCAGATTCTCATCCAGCCCGATGCCATTTTCCACAATGAACAGCGGAAGTCCGTATTCATCATTGAGGATATTGCAGACATAGCGGATACCCTTAGGATCAATGGGCCAGCGCCAGGGCTCCGGGGAGCAGCCCTCCAGATACGGGTTCTCCACGCCTGCTGCCCCGCCTGTATCCACGGTAATGGAACCATCGGACTTAAACACCGCGCTACGGTAATAGCTGAAGGCGATATAGTCCACCGTATTGTCCCGGATCAGCTCCAGATCGCCTGCCTGCATCACCGGCTCCTCCTGGTTCTCCCTCCAGATCCGCTTCACATAGCCGGGATACTGTCCTTTGCACATAACATCCAGAAACAGCTTCTGTTTTCTCTGGAACTGGAGCGCCCCCATAACATCATCCGGGTTGCAGCTGTAAGGATAGGTAGCTATGGAAGACAGAGACAGCATACATCCGATCTGTGCATCCGGGTCAATCCTGTGGCAGGCCTCAACCGTCTTTGCGTTGGCCACGAAGATATAGTGGGCCGCCTGGTAGATCTCCCTGTCCGTCAGATCCGCATTGGGTCTGCTGGTATCTTTGGGATCAATCTTTAAGAGTCCCCCTGCCGCAAAGGGCATCCGGAAAATGTTGTTGATCTCATTAAAGGTCATGTAATATTTTACTTTTCCTTTGTAGCGGTTGAACACCACATTGACATAATTCATCCAGAAGCCGATCAGCTTCTCACTGAGCCACCCGCCGTACCGGGTCAAAAGATGCAGGGGTGTCTCATAATGGGACAAGGTGATGACCGGCTCCATGCCAAGCCTGTGCATCTCGTCAAAAAGATCGTCGTAGAACTTCAGGCCTGCTTCGTTGGGCTCCTTCTCATCCCCATTGGGGAAGATCCTCCCCCAGGAAATGCTGGTGCGGAATGCATTGAACCCCATACCGGCCATAAGCTCCAGATCCTCTTTGTATCTGTGATAGAAATCAATGCCTTCGTGGCTTAAATACACCTTGGCCGGGTCAAATGCCGGCTCCCATTTCCCTGTGGCCTCATTCCATTTCAGATCCGGCTGGCGGGCAATTCCCACCATCACATCCGTCACATTCAGCTCCTTGCCATCCTCAAGATAGGCACCCTCCAGCTGGTTGGCAGCCACTGCGCCGCCCCATAAAAAGTCTTTTGGAAAATTCATCTGGATAACCTCCAAACTATACTGATTTTCGTATCTGCCATGGGACATCCGGCACTTCTTTCATGAAAGTCTCCTGTATGCCCCGCTGTCCAGACCATGCCTGCTGCACAGTTCTACTTATTGATCTTCTGTCCTCTGGTTACATCCCCATAGTCAATAAAACAGATCTCTTTGTCCCCTGCCGCGGTGATGATCAGCATGGTGGTCATATCATAGTTTGCCCTTAATTTTTTCAGATCCAGCTTCACAAGGGGTGTTCCCGCACTGACCTCCTGCCCCTGCTTTGCCAGGACCTGAAAGCCGTCTCCATTGCCGTTGACCGTGTTGATCCCGATATGGATCAGCAGCTCCACCCCGTCCTTCATGGCGAATCCAAAGGCATGGCCCGTGGGAAATGCCGCGGCCAGTGTGCCGTTGCAGGGAGCGTAAATCACGTCCCCTTTCAGTTCAAAGGCCACTCCGTCACCCATCATCTTCTGGGCAAACACCTCGTCCTTTACCTGCTCTAATGGTATCATAGTTCCATCGGCTACCGCAACAATATCTGTATCAGAAACATGAATCGGAAGAGCCTCTACGGCTTCCTCTTTCTTTTTAAAAAACGAGAACATAAGCACTTATCTCCTTACTCACCTGATTCATACATAAAGACGTCACCGGCACATTGCCTGCATACCCAGACATTCATAGATTGCCTGACTGACGCCATGTTCCTCACAGCTTTTCACAACCCGGTACGCCTTTTCCCTGATTTCCGGACAGCTGTTCTCCGGCGCAAAGCTGTACTTAAAATTGTCAAAAAGACTCATGTCATTATAGCTGTCCCCTAAGACCATGACCTCATCTGCTGCAATTCCCACACGCTCAATATACTTTTTCAGGGCCAGTCCCTTCTGGGCCGTGATATTGGTAACCTCCACATTGTTCTTCCCTGTGGACAGATGGGACAGCTCTGTGTACCGCTCCAGCTCCTTCTTCGCAGCCTCCACCGGAGCGGGCTTAAGATGGAAACCTTCTACCTTGATGATCTTCTTTGTCCGTACAAATGCATCCATATCCGTGATCTGCACCAGGTTGTTGCAGGGCTTTCCCGGATCTGTGTCATAAATCTGCGCGATCTTCTTTGAAGCCAGGGCTGCCAGCCTTTCCACGAATCTGCCTTTGACCTCCCCCGGATCCGTGGTGGTATAGAAGCCGTCTGTTGTAAAGATCATATGGGGAACGTCATAACTGCTTAAGATCTGTGTTACCTCCTCCAGGTACTGGTTTGGGAAGAAATCCTCCCCTACGATGTTCCCGTCTCCATCGTAGATCACAGCCCCATTGCCTAAGATCAGCAGCGGCTCCTGGTTTAAGAGGCCTTTGATACTGTCCACATTAGCAAGGTCCCGTCCCGTGGCAAATCCAAATCTGGCACCTTTTTTATACGCATAGTCGATGGCGTCCAGATTGGTTTTGGATATGGAATTGGGTTCGTCCAGCAAGGTTCCGTCTAAATCGCTGACAATCAGTCTGATCATATCATTTTCTCCGCCTGAAAGTTTTCCGGCTGCCGGGCAGTCCAGGTCACTGAACTGCCGCCGTCCTGTTCAGCCGGAAACCTTATTTTTATATAACATTTCCGACAAGGCATTCTGCTGTCTGAACTGTTATTTATTTGTCCCCTCATCAATGCCAAGTACATAGGTGATCGCAGCCGATGATACGATTGCAGCCGCAATGCCCACGAACATAGCCCACGCGGTATTCAAGAACATAGGCAGTACCGCAAGCAGATTGGAATAACCCATAACCACCGCCTTGGCTCCCAGCAAGGCGGCCACGACACCTCCGATGGCAGCTCCGCCCATGACGCCGAACATGGGTTTTTTGAACCTCAGGTTGCAGCCATAGATCGCAGGCTCCGTAACACCGGCCACGATAGCACCCACAGCCAGGGACAGACACTCGGAACGGAATTCCTTGTCCTTTGTCCTCAAAGCAACTCCCAGGCAGGCGCCGCCTTCTGATACATTGTGCAGGACGAATGCAGGCCGGATCACCGCGTCATAGCCAATCGTCTCAAGGTTCTGTGCCATGAACGGGGATAATGCTGTATGCATCCCGGCCATGATCATCCAGGGCAGGCAGACCGCCAGGGCTGATACCGCGATGAACGGAACATTGTCGCCCAGGAACAGGAATATGTTGGAGATGAAATCACCCACGTATCTTCCCAGAGGGCCGACGATGGAGAATGCCAGTGCGCCGGTCACCAGGATGGTGCCGGAACCAACAAGCAGGGATTTGACGATACCAGGTATGATTTTGTTTAAAAACTTCTCAATATAGTAAGCGATAATAGGAATCAGAAGCGCCGGCAGGAGCTGTCCATTGTATGTAATAAGACGGCAGGGAATGCCGAATACGGTGATTGCTGTCCCTTCCGACACGGCTGCCACCCACTCGGGAGTCAGCAGCGCGGCTGTCACCAGCATAGCATAGATCTCGGTTCCGCCCAGCCTTTTTGCCGCGCCATAAGCCACAAACAATGGCATGAAATAGAATGGCGCATTGGCCACCCACCCCAGGACCATATTGGTGGTGGAGGCTCCAAATGACGGCCATACATAGGGCAGCAGCATCAGAATGACCTTCATGATACCGCCGGCAACCAGACCCGGAACCATAGGGGTTACGGCAGCCTGCACATACCCCAGAATCATAGTGGGAATATTCTGTTTTTCCTTAGGTCCGTCCAGATTCTCATCCACCACAGCCCCCTGGGTAAACTGGTTCTGGGCCACAATCTCATCAAAAACCGGGAGCAGGTTTGCTCCCAGGATCACCTGGAGCTGCCCACCGGAGTAGATACATCCGATGACGCCCTGAATGTTCTTGATTGCCTCCTGGTCTGCCTTATTGACATCCTTTACCACAAATCTTGCTCTTGTCATGCAGTGTGCCACTGAACTGACATTTTCCGGGCCTCCGACACATTTTACGATCTCGGCCGCACATTCTTTTGCATTGATCTTTGCCACAGTCCTGTTCTCCTTTTTTGTTTTTTAGCTAATAACTGCGAAAGCATGAAACAGTTACAAAACCCTTATGATGTGAATGATCAGATAGACCCGCTCGGCTCCGTCCAGCTCATAGTCATAATTCTCTTTCAGATAAGCATTGATATTATCCAGACATTTCTTCACCTGCACAAACTGCTCATCTTCCTCGTCAAACAGCGCCGAGACAAACTGGTCATTCCACTCCTCATGCTTAATCACGACCCGCTTCATGAAATATTTCAGATGGATCACAAGCCGCGAATAGCTCTGAGAATCTTCGTTTAATTTTTTCCCAAGGGTATTCTCGATGGTCTCCAGAATCCCATAGGTGCCCTTTAGTATGGTGTTGGTATCATTTGCATCATTATTCAGCTCCGCGTTGATCAGATGAAAGGCAATGGGCGCCGCCTCGTACTGGGGCAGCTCTATATGATAGAACTCATTGATCATTCTGACCGCTTCCAGTCCGGTCTCATACTCATCCCGGTACAGACGCCGGATCTCCTCATTCATAAGCGGAACCCGCCGCTCCCCGTTCTTAAGCTGCTGGACCGCAAAGTAAATATGGTCCGCCAGTGCCAGTACAAGCCCGTCTTTGAGTTTCTGATGCAAATGCTCCTCTGAATATGCAATGATTCTTTCTGTAAGCTGAAAACATTCAAACGGAATCTCTGCCGCCAGCTTCTTAAACCTGTTTTCAAATGCATTATTACGTAATTCATATACTTTCAGTATCTTCTTTGGATCAACAACATCCCGGACATGTTTTCCGAATCCAACTCCAGAACCCATGATTATGATCTCCCGCTTTTCGGCGTCCTGGGAAATCACCACATTATTATTCAGTATCTTTTTTATTACATAAAAATGCTTCGGCATGTCATAACCTTTCTAGAAGCTTAAATCCGCCCCGTTTGTCTGGCATACTTTTTTCATCCAGTCAAAGGACTTTTTCTTACTTCGTTTTCCCGTGCCATTCCCTTTATCGTCAAGATCTACGTAGACAAACCCGTACCGTTTCTTCATCTCGCCGGTGCTTAAGGATACCAGATCTGTATTGCCCCACATGGTGTACCCAAGTACCGGAACCTTATCTACATTCACTGCTTTTTTCATCTCTTCAAAATGCTGTGCCAGGTACCGGATCCGGTAATCGTCATCCACGGTTCCGTCTTCTTTCATGACATCCACCTCGCCCAGACCGTTTTCCACTACAAACAGAGGCTTCTGGTACCGGTCATACAGCTCATTTAAGGTATATCTCAGTCCCACCGGGTCAATGGGCCATCCCCATCTGGTGCTCTCAAGATACGGATTCGGGTCTCCGCCCAGAAGTCCCATGGCCCAGGTAAGCTTTGTATCCTTTGAGATAGTCATGGAGCGGTAATAGCTGAAGGTCACCATATCCAGTGTCCCTTCTGCAAGGATCTGGTCGTCCTCCGGCTCCTTTTTCAGCGTAACATTCCTCTCCCTGAAAAATTCATCCGTGTAGTTGGGGTAATAGCCTCTTGCCATAACATCCGCAAACCACAGATTATTGCGCCGCTTTATGTAGCTTGCCATGATATCCTGGGGATCACAGGTTGCCGGATACATCTGGCTCAATGCATACATGGTTCCCACCATATTTTCGGGATCAATCTCATGTGCAGCCTTTACCACCTTTGCGCTGGCCACAAACATATGATGCTTTGCCTGGTAGACCGTCTGGGAATCCTGCTTGTGGGTGCCGATCTGGGCATAGCCGTTGACCGCGTTGATCTCGTTGAAGGTCAGCCAGTATTTGCATCTTCCCTTATAGCGCTCCAGAACCGTGGTGGCATACCGGACATAGCAGTCAATGACATGCCTGGACGACCATCCGTCATAGGTTCTTGCCAGATAGTCGGGAAGCTCATCGTGGCAGATGGTGATCAGGGGCTGGATGTTGTATTTTTCCAGTTCCGTGATCACATCGTCATAGAACTTCAGTCCCTCTTCATTGGGTGTCAGCTCATCCCCGGTGGGGAAAATCCGCGGCCAGCAGATGGAAAAACGGAATACGTTAAAGCCCATTTCGCCCATGAGGGCAATGTCCTCTTTGTAATGATGATAGAAATCAACAGCCTGGTGGCTGGGATAATACACATCATCATAGATCTCTGCCTCTGCCCCATCCGGGAAGCTCTCTCTTGTAGGCACCTCTCCCCTGGAACCGTCTGCAAGCCTGAGGGAAATCATCCTGGG
>Ga0137308_100888_pt1 | contig 37911 bp, 36 predicted proteins | sample Inofrocosms_June_FD_97181 | JGI IMG/M metagenome (GOLD analysis project Ga0137308, IMG submission 97181) | Mouse cecal microbial communities from Vienna, Austria - N-Acetylneuraminic and N-Acetylglucosamine D2O microcosms_June | ecosystem: Host-associated > Mammals > Digestive system > Large...
TGCTGGCCTATATCTGTAAAATTGTTCGGAACATTTCACTGAAAATCTATTACAGAAAGGAAGCAGCCAAACGAAACAGCACTTACACGATTGCCATGGAGGAAATCGAAGCCTGTGTAGCAGACCCGAACACAGTGGAAGCCGAGATTGAAGCCAGAGAGTTAGCCCGTATACAATTTAATATATCAGGAAGATAAACAGAGTGAAAAATTGGGATTTGCGGAGGTAATATAATTGAATGTCATAGAAACAATTAACAAAAGGCATAGTTACAGAGGTAAGTATAAATCTGATACTGTTCCCAGAGAAGATTTAATAACAATAATGAAAGCGGGGCTGAACGCTCCGTCAGGCTGTAATAAGCAAACAACAAGTCTAATAGCAGTTGATGATAAAGATGTATTGAAAAAACTACATAGAGTCATAAGCCCACCAGTTGGAGAAACGGCTCCCGCTATGATATGTGTTTTAACACAAAGAATACCTGCATACAGGGAAAAGTGCTTTGCGGTTCAAGATTATTCCGCCGCAATCGAAAATATGTTGTTAGCTATAGTTGAACTTGGATATCAGAGCTGTTGGTATGAAGGACACATTACTGATGAAGATAAAATTGGTTATCAAATGGCTCAAATCTTAAACGTTCCCGATAACTTTGAGTTGGTGTGTTTTTTGCCTGTTGGTATTGCCGAGACAGAACCAACTTTACCTAAGAAGCGAACTTTTGAGGAACGGGCATGGTTTAATGCCTTTCCGAATATTCAAAATGAATTTTAGTATGCGGCAAATTCCAGTTGTGCGCCCAGCAAAGGGCAATTAACCTAACAGGTGCAAATCCTGTCTGCGAAGGTCTAGCCAACCAGCAGTAGCGAGTCTTGCGTGGCAGTCAGTAATGGCTGGTGCGAAGCGTAGACAGCGAGCAAGCAGGGCTGCAATGCGATTGAGCCTCGAAATGTTGAAGTTCAGAGGGCTGACGTCTTAACTGGTGCGGAAAGCATAACAGTTGAAAGTTTTCCGGGAAAAGGAACTGCATTTATGTTGCTTTTTCCTTTGGAGATTTAAGCGCGTTCCCGTCTTTATGGCGGGAGCCTTTGTCATTTTGCCGGATTTCAAATTGCAAGGTTAATGCAAGGTTGTGGCAAGGTTAATGCAAGGTTGGCGTGATAGAATACCTTACAGAACAGGAGGTTTTGAATATGGATACAAATTACATCATTGAAACAAAAAATCTGACGAAGCAATACGGCTCACAAAAGAGTGTGGCTGACTTAAATATCCATGTGAAGCGTGGGAGAATTTATGGTCTGCTGGGCAGAAACGGAGCCGGAAAAACCACTACCATGAAAATGCTGTTGGGCTTAACGAAGCCGACTTCCGGAGAGGTAAAAATCTGGGGAAAATCTTTGCAGGGGAATGAAAAGAAGCTGCTGCCCCGTATCGGCAGCCTGATTGAGTCCCCCGGCTTTTATCCTAATCTGACCGGCACAGAGAACCTGCGTATCTTTGCCACCCTGCGGGGGGGGGGTACCAAACAATCATGCCATCAAAGATGCTCTGGATCTGGTAGGACTGCCCTACAAAGATAAAAAGCTCTTTTCTCAGTATTCTCTTGGTATGAAGCAGCGGCTTGCCATCGCCCTTGCCGTGATGCACGATCCAGAACTTTTGATTTTGGATGAGCCAATCAACGGACTTGATCCCATCGGTATTGCAGAAGTACGCTCCTTTATCCGGGAGCTTTGCGACGCAAGAGGAAAAACGATTCTGATTTCCAGTCACATTCTTTCGGAGATTTCCCTGCTGGCTGACGATATTGGGATTATCGACCACGGCGCATTGCTGGAAGAAGAAAGCCTTGCTGAGCTGGAGCAAAAAAGCAGTAAGCATATCCGGTTTACGCTCTCTGATACTGCACAGGCGGCAAGAATTTTGGAACGCAATTTCCATGAAAACCATTTCTCCATACAGGACGACCACAATTTGCGCCTGCACAACCTTGATCTACCTGTGGGGAAAATTGTAACTGCCTTTGTAGAAAACGGATTGGAGGTATCAGAGGCGCATACCTGTGAAGAAAGTCTTGAGGATTATTTCAAGAGAGTAACAGGGGGTGAGGGAATTGCTTAAACTGGTTCAATGTGAGTTCGCGAAATTGAAGAGAAAAAAAATCATCCCGCTTGTGTTTTTGTCCGCTTTTTTATTTCCTATTCCCATTACCTTTCTGATGGCAACACCGAGAATGTTGGAGAAGTACCCAAATAAATCAGTCCTTTTTGATGGATTGTTCAATATGGTTATGGGATATGGCGTTATTTTTCTCTTGCCGTGTATCATCGGTGTCATTGCAGCAATGCTGTTTTTTATGGAACGGGACAATGACACTTTCAAAAATTTACGCACAATCCCGGTAACAAGTACACAGATGATTATGGCAAAGATCATTGTGCTATTTATTTTTGGAGTTATCTTTTGCCTTGCTTCCATGCTTGCTACCATTGTTTGCGGCAGTTTCTCAATGGAAGTGCATGGTCTTACCTATAAACTACTTGTTGCAGTTGAACTTGGAATATTCATTACAGCGGGAACTTTGCCGATTATCGTACTTGTGGTCTTTTTCAGCAAAACATACATCTTCTCCATTCTGCTATGTGTGTTTTACAGTGTAGTGAGCCTTACCGTCGAAACATTGTTCGGAACATTGCCTAAATGGTTATGTTGGCTCATGCCTATCCCGCTTACAACGCTCTGGGGTGCGGGAGATATGGTGAAACATGGGTTTCCATTGAATGTAAATGCCTTGGAAGCAATTATTCCCTCAACCTTTCAGACGGTTATCATTCTTGGGATAATGGCTGTTGCATCAATCTCATTGATCGACTTCTTATACAAGAAAAGGGGGGAATAAAATGTATCGGATCATTAAAACAGAATTATGGAAGTTAAAGCGGTATCATATCATTTGGGCTGGTATTCTGCTAATGCTTCTTTCCGTTGGAATTACTCTTTTTGCTTCTACTGCATTAGATGGTACAGTTTGGACTTTCCCTCATTTGGTCGAACGCGTCATTCAAAATAATACGACAACCATTTTTCCTATGTGCATTACTCTGATTGCAGGATATATCATTGCTCGTGAAAAATCAGATGATACCTTAAAAAGCATTATGACAATACCTGTTTCCTACCCTGCGTTGATTGGCGGAAAACTGATTGTTTGCGGTTTCCTGTCCGTATTTTTGGGTATGGCAAGTACATTTTTTACTGTCGCTGCGGAATTACTTGTTGGCTTTCCGGGATTTTCGGTAACAGCCGTAATACAGGCTTTGATACAGATCACCCTTAATACCTTATTTTTGTATATAGCCGTAACTCCGATTATAGCCTTTACCGCCCGTATTCCTAACGGGCACATGATAGGTGTTATTCTTGCATTTGTCTATGGCTACGGGGGAATGTTCGCAGCCGGAAATATGTCCCTTGCAAATCTCTATCCGATTACAGCGAGTATGGGACTGATCCAGTACCGAAGCCATGATGCGGCTGTTCATTGGAATATAGGCTTATGCAGCCTAAGTATGATAGTCGTCTTATTGATTTCTGTGGCTATTGTAGTTACAACAAAAAATGTTTCATCCGCAAAAGTTGTTAAAAAGCCGAAAAAAACCGCCCTCAAAAAAGGCTGGTAAACAGGAGGACTTACACATGAAGAAAAAAATATTGATTGGGATTGGTGCCGGTGCTTTCGTGGCAATCTGTTTTGGTATTTTCCTGCTTTCAGGTGCAGGCAGCACCTATTACTATTCACAGATCGACAACACCAAGATCGAGCAGACGGGATCTGCCGGAGGTGTAATTAACTTTGGGGGAAGCATGGACTACTCCTACACGCTGCGTTGTTATGACGAGGACGGAAACGAAAAGGACATTACCTTTGGAACATCGAGGGAATTGAAAGAGGACGCCTTTATTCGTCTGACGGTAATGCCCATTCGTGGAGTGCTGGAATGGGTTGAAGTTCAGTATGACGAGCTTCCCACAGCCGTACAAAAAGAATATACAGCACCGCAATAAAGAGAATAGATAATTGATTATCACCTAAAATATAGCTGCCGCACGACGGCAAAAGAAAAAAAGCCGTCGTACAGCAGACACATTTTCACGCGCCTATGAAACGGCGGCTTTGATTTTCAGAGCCGCCGTTCCTTTTCGTCTATCCTAAATCAACGACGACCTAACACCGTGTAAATCCACGGCGGCATATAGGAGGATTGCCGCCGTGTCTATTTTTGCCTTTTTTCACAATACCCATAATCTGCACCAACTAAAAAAAGCGTAGCTCCCCCTCCGGGGCAGTCTGGTTATGGATATGAAATTAGACGGTACATAAATGAATATATAACTTTATGCGTCTGTGTGGCTTTGTGTCGCCCAGGCGCTTTTTTGTACTTCGAGACAAATTGTCCCGAGGTGCGGGGCGGCTCCCCGGGATGCCGCTCTCCGCCGAGCCCCGTTTCGGTCACTCATCCACCCAACACCGAAACGGAGGTTTATTTATGACTACAATCAATCTGAAGGATTTTTATTATTGGTACACACAGGATCAGTTTATCGAGGTTTCTGACGAGATAGCCGAAGTATTTGTGGCCGATGCCCGGCACGAAATGGCCTACCAGCGGCGGCTCTCCCGGCATAAGGCGCAGTATTCTCTGGACTGCGATGACGGGATCGAATATTCCGCCTGCCTGCACGAGCCAACGCCCCAGGAGCTTCTGGAGCGCATCGTCTGGAGGCCGCTGTTCTCTTTGCGGTACAACAGCAAGTCCATTTGGCTGTTTCATACTCGGAAATGATTGCCCGCATTAACACCGCCCCGGTCAAAAAGAGCCAGTCCATCCGTTTGGAAGAATTGATTGCTTCAAAGGAGCGGGAATTGGCAAAAATCAGCCGCTACAAGCAGTCCCTTTATCAAGACTGGAAAGACGGGGAAATTACCCAGCAGGACTACCGGGATATGAAAGCCGATTATGAACGACAGACCATCGCTCTTACGGATGTGCTGGCCCGGCTGAACGCTGAACGGGCGGAACTGGCAAACGGTGTAAAGAGTGAGCATCCCGCATTGGTGGCCTTTACAAAACATCAAAATATCGACCAGCTCTCCCGGGAACTTCTCGTTGAGCTGATCGACCATATCAAGGTTTATGAGAATGGAAACATTAGTGTGAGATTTAAGTTTGCGGATGAATTTAGACGCATAGCAGAATACATTGAAATCAACACCACAAAACCCGCAGTAGCGGGCTAACCCCCGCTACATACCCCTTTGACAGTGTGTTTTCCTAATAGGAGCTAATCATATTGTATTCATCCCAAAGTATCGGAAGAAAGTGCTGTATGGAAAATTAAGGAATGATGTAGGGAAATCATCTCAACACTGTGCAGGTATAAAGATGTACAGATTATAGATGGAGCAGTGTGCGGAGATCATATTCATTTAAGCGTAGCAATACCGCCAAAACTGAGTATATCAAGTTTTATGGGGTATTTAAAAGGCAAAAGCACGCTGATGATATATGACAGGCACCCGGAACTGCAAAGTAAATGGGATAAGTCATTCTGGGCAAGAGGATATTATGTATCAACAATCGGTAGTATAACCGAAGATGCAATAAAGAGATATATCCAGGAGCAGTAGGGGTTAGTTTGTCTTGATTTATGCGGCTTTGCGTGCGTTGGAATGACAAGGAAAGGGGTTTATATCTCTGCCCTCAAAAACTGTTACAATTCACGGCCTAGCCGATTAGGATTCCCGAAATTTCTGAGTTTTCATAACTATATAAATTAGAGTGTGCATAAGCCAAAAAATGGTGGATTTTCCGTATTTTTTGGCTTTTTTCTATTGCATTTTATATGGTTATGTGTTATAATATATACATAACTGTATGAGAGGAGAAACTTTATGGCAATCATCAAACAACACGACAAACGTTCCGGCATTACTTATGCATATGAGTCCCATTCTTACTGGGATCCTGAAAAAAAGATGACCCGGGCAAAAAGAAAGCTTATTGGAAGGGTCGATCCGGACACCGGAGAGATCGTCCCGACAGATGGACGCAACAAAAAATCCAAAATGCTGGCTTCAGACGGTACTGACTATAAAAAAATGTATGAAAAGCTCCTGAAAAAGTATGAAGCCCAGGAAACACTTATTGAATCATTAAAGAAACAGATCAAAGAACTAAGAAAAAATTGACCAGGAGGCTGCCATGTCCATTGTCCCGTCATTTGATACAGGTGCATTAAGAATAAGGCTTAAAACTGCAGAAGATAAAGTGAAAGCTTTTGAATCCGGAGAAAAATATGTGCAGATGCAGGAACAGTTTAAGGCCGTTTTCCGCGAACAAAATGCCAGGATACGTAACCGTCAGCATAATCCGCAAGCAGCTGGTAAAACTGCATGTGGGCGTTGAAGTGACCGAGTACAACACACCGGAATTCAGGAACCGGACAACAGGACAAAGAGTGCATGCCGCTTTCCCGGAAGGCTTAAAAGATGAAGTGACTTATGACGGCACGGTAAAAGCATTTGCATACCTGCTGAATAATGAATGTTACGTCAGCATCGGGAAAACGCAGAATTTTATAAAGGAAGTCACCGACGGGAACCTTAACCTGTCCACCGGCCTGATCTGTAACCTCTCCAGACAATTTTCAGAACAGACAAAAGAAGAGAGGAATGAGATTTTTCTGAAGCTCTTTTCCGCTCCTGTCATGCATGCGGATTTTACATTTGGCAGGATGAATGGACGTCAGACTTCTGTCATGATCTGTGCCGCAGGCGATACGGTATTGTATCAGGGCCGCCCTAAAAAAGGGGATGAAGGTGTGGCAGGTTCACCTTTGGAATTCTATGATGGGATCTTGATCAGCGACCATGAAGCGGCATTGATAAAACATGGAGCCCAAAATCAGGAATGTATGGCACACATAAAAAGATATATCATAAACAGCATGGAAAACGAGAAAGGCCTCACATGGAATGCAAAACCCCGAAGTCAGTATCTGCGGGGTTTTGCTTTATCGGTTAGGCCGTGAATTGTAACGGGAATTGTAAGTCAATTTGAACGCCTGGGGGAAATTTATTTACGGATTTTGGGTTATATGTTATACTTTAATAAATGAAAGTTAGTATTTTGCTTAAAAATATATCAGCAAAGTGTATTATATAATTAAATGTTTGATCATGTAATGAATCTTAAAGGTAGGTGTGTATTATGGATATAGCAAAACAAATCATTGATCAAAGAATAAATAAGATATTAGAGGATAATCAGGAAATTTTTACTGCTAACGATAATGAGAGAAATCGTTCCAAAGCATTTTTGGTATTAGGGGTTGCTGCATATTTAGACATTGATTTGACGGAGGCAGTACAGTATTTGACTGATGGCGGAAACGATGGGGGATTTGACGCAGCATATATTGTGGAGGCACAGGATTCACAATTAAATGTAGTATTGTTCCAATCAAAGTATTCAAGAAAACTGGATAAAGACAGTAATTTTCCGGCTAATGCAGTTGAAAAAGCTGTGAATACTATAAAATGTGTGTTTGATCCTTCTACGCATATTGAATTAAATGTACAGAGTAGAAAAAAAGTAGAAGAGATTCGATCTTTTATATTAGATGGTGCAATTCCATATGTGACATTTGTGATGCTTAATAATGGTCTGGCCTGGAATCAAGAAGGTCAGAATCATATTAATAATGCTTTTGCAGGTCAGAGCCAAGTTCGTTTTGAACATTTTTCCCATAGTGATATTATGCGGTATATTAATAGGGAACAAGTAATTAATACACAAATTTCTTTGAGTGGAAAGGCTATTCAGGAAAATTTTAATTATAAAAGAGTACTCCTTGGACGTGTTTCCGTAATGGAAGTATACAAACTGATGGAAGAATTTGGGGATAGTCTGTTGGAAAAAAATATCCGTCGCTATTTAGGTAAAAATGTAGTTAATGATGGAATCACAGAAACTCTATTGGATACAGATAAACGTCAGAATTTTTTCTTTTTCAATAACGGGGCAACAATGATTTGTAAAAAATTTAGTTTTAATGCGTTGCAGGAACAGAATTGGATTGTTAAAACGGATGATTTACAAATCATAAACGGTGGTCAAACATGTAAAACGATACATCAGACTGTAAAAGAAAATTCCAATCTTGATTTTTCACAGACATATTTGTTAGTACGTCTTTATGAAGTTGAAGACACTGAAAATCCGGGTATCATTCAGGATATTATTTATGCGACAAATAGCCAGAATCCGGTGGACTTTAGAGATTTAAAATCAAATGATGAATGTCAACGAATTTTGGAAATCGGCGCACATGATTTGGGATATGTCTATAAACGAAAGAGGGATAATACCTTAAATATAAATGTTATACCATCGACAGTCGCAGCTGAGGCTGTTTTCGCAGTATGGCGGGAATGCCCGCATTTGGCAAAATATAGACGTAATGAATTTTTTGATAAATACTACTCATTGATTTTTGATAACTTGAATGCTGCTCAGATGGTGATTGCGGTACTTATATTTCGTTATTGTGATAATAATAGAAAGAAAGAGAGTAAACTGGACGGAATTAAGGAGCATCGATTGTATAGTCAATATTTTATGGCATATATGATAGGTAAGCAAATTTTAAAAGGGGCGGGTATTACATTACAAGAAATCACCCATATTAATTTTTATGAAATAAAGAATTATTTTGATCAAAACAAGGAATTGATGTACAGTAGGGCAGAGCAGGCAATGGTGGATATCCTAAAAGACTTCTTTAACAATGAAAGTCTGTCGGAGATAGATGGACGAACGATGGCGGCAGCATTTAGGCGGTTTGATATCATAGAACGTTATCTAAAAAACAAAATATGGTGGGAAGCAAATATGGAATGAGAAATCCGATTTTGTTTATAGTTAGTTGCCAAAGAGATTTTACGGTATGTAACCGTATCAATAGTAGAGCACGCGGCTGTTAACTACGGGGTTGTAGGTTCGAGCCCTACTCGGGGAGTTAAAGTTGATACCTTGGTACAAGGCCTGTAGACATGATGTTTACAGGTCTTTGCGTATTTCACTTCTCTTCTGAAAAACCCGGCACGAAATATACGGCAAAGATTCATGCATGTGTATTTCCAAGTGATTGGACAACTGAAAATTTGATGAAAGCTCATAATTCCAGGCCTTATAATCCTGATTTGGCCGGTACATTTTATCGTGCCGGATATATTGAGGCGTGGGGATGTGGGACTCAAAAAAATTGTGAAAAGCCGTTGAACGCATACATGATATGTTTCCTGTATGTTTCTGTGCAATGTCAAGCCTTGAAAGAGGCATAATAGTATGATTGTATTCTGTTTTCGCGAAAGGAGACTGACATAATGATTGAATTGGTAAAGGCTGGCACGTCGGATGCTTTGGTGATAAATGGTATCTCCAAACGTTCATTCGACAGCGATGTAGAAGTAGGCGCACCTTCTAAAGGAGGTCCTCCCGGGTATATGTCTATACAGTTTCACACGAAGATGGCGAGATCAAATCATTTATACAAATTGATGGTTGATGGGCTTATTATAGGAGGCGCTATTCTTTTTATAGATGGAGAAAAGCTGAACATAGGGAGAATTTTTATCAGCCCAGAACACCACAGAAAAGGGTATGGCATTTATATGATGCAGGAAATCGAAAGAATGTTTCCTGCTGTAAAAGAATTTTATCTTGACACTCCTGTTTGGAACATTCGCACAAATACTTTTTATCAAAAGCTGGGTTATACCGAGTATAAAAGAAATGATGAGTTTGTGTATTATACGAAGGTGTTGTCATGAAAGGCTTCGCTGTTATCAGGGTGCGATGGCATCATTAGCTTTACGCAGGCGGGAACCGGGAAAAAGCATTGCAGGTATTCCTGTCGTCAACAATGCTTTTTTATTTCCCGCCTGCGGCTGTCTGGCTGTTATATACTTAATTTTACTTAAACAGGGGTTCAATCTCTCCCTTTATGAAATCTATCCTGTCTTTGACTCTTGGAACAAATAAAGAGGAAACAGCGACCACAATTCTGGCTTCAGGATTAACATATATCGCATTTCCGCCGTCACCCAGAGCTGCATACGAATGTTCTGCCTCATCTATAAGCCACCACAGAAAGCAGACACATCATCGGAACCTCCACGAATTCCACATCAATATCGTCTAAATATGACATGATGGACTTCCCATTTTTCAGGTTTGACAGATCGCATTCCAGTTGATGCAATCTCTTTTCCTGTTCATGTAACAGCCTCTTTATTTCTTCCCGTTTGTTGGCCAGGGCGACATACAATTTTTCCTCGTACAATTCTCCCGATTCTATAATCTGCTTTATTTCCTCCAATGAGAAATTGTATGATTTCAAACGGATAATAAGCAGCATAGTTTCCAGCTGTTCAATGGCATAATACCGATATCCATTTTCCGGGTTGATTTCGCCTGGCAGAATAAGCCCTATTTCAGCATAGTATCTGAGCGTTTTGGTAGATACTTTGCATATTTTTGAAAATGCACCAATAGACAGCACGGATTATCACCTCCCTGTTTTTTCTTAGAGTATACACGTTACCGTAAGGGTAAAGTCAAAGACATTTTTAAATTTTACTGTAAGGAGGCTGCTTTATCTTTTGGTATTCAATATGCTATAGTTTTCTACCATTTGACAAAATGTGGCAAATTTCCGGGCAATACATACTATATTATTGAAAAAGGAATTTTTCAGTGTATTTTTCAAAAAGGAAGTGTTTATATGGATCAAAATGATTCATGTGATTGCTGTCTGAATCAAGACCAGCCGTTGGACTGCCCGCTGGGACTGTCTCTACTGTCACGATAAAAGCACAGCTTTACGAAGCCGGGGAGACGAGCAAAATATTTTCACCTATTGAAGAAACGCTGATTACCCTGACGCCATCCATTACTGCTGAAACGCCCATCGGGACTATGCTGAGAGGCGAGGTTAGGGCGAACAGAACGGTAGAGAAGAATACAAGGCTGATGCTGGTATTTTCCGCAACGGCAGACCAACCAGAGCAGATTCACACAATCTGGGGATATGTAAGTGCCAGCCTGGTCTACACCTGATATTTCAAGATATAAATTCACAAAAGCCATATCATGTATCCCGGAGGCTTCGATCAACGGAACCTTCGGGATACTTCTGTGCTATGACAGGCAGGAGGTAAGTTTTATTCAATTTAAATATAGTAGCTTTTTTGAATCGAATCTGGTATACTGATACAGTATATCTAAATTCTTTGTGTAAGAGAATCACATGTATTTCTATTGATTCATTTTTACGTAAGTCTAAAGGTATAGTAAACGAAATTTCTACTGTCGTTTACTATATGATTTCCGAATTTATTTGAGTGTGCATTACAGTCGAGACTGTGGTATGCGGGAGTGTGAATATGAATAATTTGGATTCCAATACGAATCAGCACGAACTACGTTTTCCCATGATGGAAAATGACGAATATCAGAAAGCGCAGAATCAGGAGATCAAGCTCGGAAAAGAAGAGGGGCTGGATGTCTCCCTGTATGCCAATCCGCAGTTCAACTGGCTGCAGATGGAACAGATCCGTATGGGACTTAAGGATAAAGTGGATGCTTCCATCTATGCGGATCCGTCTAACAATTACGAGACGATGCGGCAGATGAGGATTTCACTTTATGCGGGTATTGATCTTGTTCCTTACCTCAGGAGAGGATTTGCGGATGATGATCTGGAGGAGATCCGTCTGGCGATCATGAATCGTCTGCCTATTGACACATGGCTGCAGGATAATATGTGTGCGCCGCAGATTCATGAGATCAGGGTCGGGCTCTGTGAAGATATTGACGTGTCGCTTTATGCCGACATCCGGTATAACTGGATGCAGATGCAGGAGATTCGCCTTGGTCTGGAGAAAAAACTGGATGTCGCCATCTACGCCAAGCATCTGTTCAACCATGCACAGATGAGAGAGATCCGTCTGGGGCTTGAATCTGGCTTAGACGTGTCCGGTTATTGCAGTCTGGTCTACTCCGCTACAGATATGAAAGAGAAGCGTAAAGCTGTCATCAGCCGGAAGAGAGCGGGCGTTGCAGAACCGGAAAATAATGCGGACAAGTCCGGCGGACGGCGCAGGCCATCTCCTCAGAATCCTTATGAGAAGAAAGAATTTTCCGTTTTCGTTGAGGAGAACGGTAATAAAGCGTATGCACATATTCCGTGGGTGCCGGGAAATGTGGTCACCAAGGATGATATTTATTATGATCTTGAAAAGCGCGGAATCGTGTTTGGAATCAAGAAGGAGGCCATTGACGATCTGATCGATCGCAGGCGGATGAACGAGAAAGTGCTGATCGCGGAAGGCATTCCGGCACATAAGGGAAAAGACGGCTGGTTTGAATGGTTCGTGCGCCTGGATCTTCCGCGTATTCCGGCACCGCTTCCGGACGGCGGCGTTGACTATGTCAATATAGAGGCTTTTGAGATGGTGGATGAAGGAGAGCGGATTGCGCTCTATCATCAGGCCGAGGAAGGTACTACCGGAACGAATGTCTACGGCGAATCGATTCATGCTGAAGGCGGTGTTGAGTTGAAGCCGCTGCGGGGTGTAGGATTTACGCTTGAGCCGGACGGTGTCACCTACAGGTCGAAGATGAACGGCAAGTTTGAATTCGTGGGCGGACGCATCAACATCTCCAACATGCTTATTGTGCGGGAAGATGTGACTGCGGTCACCGGTAAGCTGGAGGTGGACGGTTCCGTATATGTGATCGGAAGCATCTATTCAGGCGGCTATATCAAGGCCACAGGAGATATCATCATCGAGCACAACGTGGAGACGGGACGGTTGATCGCCGGCGGCAATGTGATGATCAAGAAGGGCAGCTGCTCCAAGAACGACTGCTTTATAGATGCAGGCGGTGAAGTGTCAGGAAGTTTCTTTGAGGCTGCCAACATCAATGCCGGGGGCAATGTGAAAGCCAACTATATTATGAACAGCACGATCAACACGATGGGCAGAGTGATCGTTTCGGGCAGCAAGGGAGTTTTGCTGGGAGGCACCATCAGCGCGGTAAAAGGCGTGGATACTTTCAATCTCGGAAACAGGCTGCATATCAAGACGATTCTGGATATCGGACGGAACGGCGTTTATGCGAAGGAGCAGGAAGAATACGAGGAGAAGCGGGAACAGCTTCTGAACGATCTGCAGTCTCTGGAACAGGAACGCAGCAAGATGGTCGTGATGTCCGCTGCGGGCGTAGATGTGTCGGAAGAAATGCGGCGCAGGATCTATGGAGCGATCGACGTTAAGATGCAGGAACTGGCGGAGATGGACGGCGAGGCTTCCAAGCTGGTCAACCAGACAGAGCAGACCACGAAAGAGCCTGTCTGTGTCAGGGGAAGGGCTCATGAAGGCAGTCTGATCACTATTAACGGTATTAAGTATACATTGAAGGGAGAAGTGCGCAGAGTCGTTTTCAAACTTCGGAACAAGCAGGTAGTAATGGTAGCCTTATAATGTTGCTGTGTAAACAATTTGTTTAACAAAATGTAGAAAGTATGGTAAAAACATGAAACGGGATACAATAATAATTTTTGAAGACAATGCCATCGATCGTTCTATCCTGGTCGAGTTATTCCGGTCTGAGTATAAGATTCTGGAGGCAGAGAACGGCAAAGTAGGCATAGAACTTCTGAAAAACAATCTGGCTTCTGTGGCGATCGTCCTGCTTGACAATGTCATGCCTGTGATGGACGGCTTTGCAGTGTTGGAATACTTAAAGGAAAGGAATATCGTAAATAAGATACCTTTTATCATGATCACCGGGGACAGCTCGCCGCAACTGGAAAAAAGGGGTTACGAGTACGGGATCGTGAGTTATGTGAAGAAGCCGTATCAGCCGGAGGTTGTAAGGCAGGTAGTACAGAATGCGATCGGCTGGTTCCAATACAAAATGCAGCTGGAGCTGATGGTCAAGAAGCAGAATATCAATATCCAGAAGCAGAACAGTGTTCTGCGGCAGCAGACCAAGAAGCTGAACCACGTGAATGAGATCCTGATCGATTCCCTGAGCAACATTGTGGAATTCAGGAATATGGAGTCCAGGCAGCATATCAAGAGGATCAGGGAGTATGCCCTGTGCCTTGGAAAGAGCATCATGAAACTGTATCCGGAATATGAGCTGACGCCGGAGAAACTGGTGCAGATCGGATGGGCTTCTTCCATGCATGATATCGGGAAGATCGCGATTCCGGACAGTATCATTTTAAAGCCGGCCAAGCTGACGCAGGATGAGTTTGAACTGATCAAATCCCATACCACCAAGGGAGCGGAGATCATCCAGCAGAGGGTACGGTTAAACGACAGGGCGATCTTCGAGTATGCTTATGACATTGCCAGACACCATCATGAGAAATATGACGGCAATGGTTATCCCGATGGGCTTAAAGGGGACGAGATCAGCATAGCGGCACAGATCGTGTCTCTTGTGGATGTGTATGATGCCCTTACGTCAAAGCGTGTTTATAAGAGGGCCTATGAGCCGGATAAGGCATTCCAGATGATCCTGAACGGGCACAGCGGCGTGTTCTCGCCCAAGCTGTTGAAGGCATTTACGGAAGTGAAGCCCAGGTTTGAGAGCCTGATGGAAATGTACCAGGATGAGATATAAGAACAGCAGACAGACAGCAGGACGGATTGTGACAGACTGTTGACGTACCGGAGCCTGCCGGGCCTGCTGAGTGTACAGCAGTGCCCGGCAGGCCGTTGGCAGACGGCAGAACAAAGCGTAAGGTTTTAGGCGGGAGGCAGTTCGTGGATCTGTGCGTGTGCAAAATATTCCGGCAGGTGGAAATCGGGTTCCGGAGCCGTAATGGGAGCGAAGCTGGCGAAATGAGTCAGTCCTTTGCTCTCTTTTATTTTGTAGAAATTGCACGTGAAGCGGCTTCCGGTTTCCGGGGCGAAGTCCGGGTAAAGAGCCTGTACCAGAGTCAGCGGCAGGGTGAGGCGGATGCTCCACCGGTCTGCCAGTACTTTGGCCTGACAGAGAAGTCCGGCCCGCAGTTCTTCCGCAAAGGGGCTGCGGTTCCCGCGGCTTCTCCCGTGGCAGGCCAGCATGGCGCCGTTGGCGTTCATCTCGAAATTCAGGTAGAGCGGTTCAGCCTCCTGTGGTGCGAAGCAGAAGAAGGCCTCCATGGCGGAATCCAGATAGACCGGATCGTTATCCTGCGTGCAGGTACGGCAGGGGTCCGTCTCCTGGCATTCCATTTCCAGCAGAAAACCGGTTCCCGGCAGAAAACCCAGCCGCCCGGTGGTCAGGGGACGATAGCTGCCGCCCCAGTTAAATTGATCCACGTGAAAGACGGGACAGCGGGCAAGTTCTTCTTCGGTGCTGAGTGTGTATGTATCGTAGGTTGTAATGGTCATGAAAAATCCTCCTGAAATATTGTTGGCGGGCAGCAGATACTGCCCTTTACGGTTGCTGTGATTGTAGCAAAATGACTAAAAAAATACAAGAACGAACAGGAAAACCGTCTTTTTTGATAAAAAAAAGTGCCTATCGTGCTATTGCCGGGCATCGAAAAGCTGTATATACTTATAGTAAACGAAATTTCCAATGTCGTTTACAATAAATCAGAGCAATGAAACTGTTAATGCAGGCAGGGTGCAGGAAGCGTAAAACCTGAACAAACATGAAGATCATGAAGAGGAGGAGCAAGTGGGTATGAAGAAACCGGTACTTATTATCATGGCGGCAGGAATGGGGAGTCGTTACGGCGGCCTGAAACAGATCGATCCGGTAGATCAGGACGGACATATCATTATGGATTTTTCCATCTATGATGCGGTGAAGGCTGGATTTGAAAAAGTCATTTTTATCATCAAGAAAGAGAACGAGCAGGATTTCAGAGAGACCATCGGCGACAGGATGGCACAGCGGATCGAGGTGGAATATGTATTCCAGGATATCGCCGCTCTGCCGGAGGGCTTTACAGTGCCGGAGGGAAGGGTGAAGCCCTGGGGAACGGCTCATGCGGTTTTGTCCTGTCTGTCTGTTGTGGACGGCCCGTTTGCCGTTATCAATGCGGATGATTATTATGGACAGCAGGCTTTCCAGATGATCTATGATTATCTGGCATCCCATGAGGATACGGACAGGTATCAGTATACTATGGTAGGTTATCTGCTGGAGAACACGCTGACGGAGAACGGCCATGTGGCGCGCGGCGTCTGCGGGACCAATGCCGACGGGAAGCTGACGGAGATCACGGAGCGGGTGCGCATCGAGAAGCGTGCGGACGGTCCGGCTTATACGGAGGACGACGGGGCAACCTGGACGCCGCTTGCCGGCGACACGGTGGTGTCCATGAATATGTGGGGCTTTACGAACAGCATGCTGCCCGAGATCCGGGATCGCTTCGCGGCTTTCCTGTCGGAAAACCTGTCGAAGAATCCGCTGAAGTGCGAGTATTTCCTGCCTTTCGTGGTAGACGAGCTGATCCGGGAGGACAAGGCGGAGGTGACCGTCTTAAAGTCGAAAGACCGCTGGTACGGCGTCACCTACAGAGAGGATAAGCCGGTGGTGGTAGCAGCCATCCAGTCGCTGAAAGATCAGGGCCTGTATCCGCAGAAGCTGTGGGAATAGCAGCTGTCATACTTGTCATACCGGATGGTCTGACAGCGCCTTGATGGAGGAGGCATATTCGGAGGGGGTCATGCCGGTGATCCGCTTGAACTGCCGGGAGAAGTAGTGGATGGAGGAGAAGCCGAGCGTGTCTGCAATCTGGGTGAAATTATAATGGTTTTCACGGATCATCTGCTTGGCCAGATCCACCTTCATCCTGGAGAAATATTCAATAGCGCCGTAGCCGCTTCTGCTCCGGAACAGCTTCTGGAGCTGGGAGCGGCCTACGGAATTGCTCCGGCACAGCTGTTCGATGGTCAGGGACTCATAGACATGGGCCTCCATATATTCCAGTACCTGAGAGAAAAGTTCGCCGTCTGCCTTCTGTTTGATGGATTTGACGATAGGCGGATGGGCGGGCGGCGATGTACGCACCATGTAGCGGCGGATCAGCTGGATCAGCAGCTGTTCCAGATAGAGACGGATCAGCTGTTCTCCGGCGAAACGGGGGCTTTTGGTCAGGAGCAGTTCTTCCTGATAGGGATCGTCCATCCGTCCGTCGAAGACATACTTCGCTTCCTGGATGATCTGCGCCAGCAGCAGCCGTTCCGGTTCGCTGATCTGCAGCACCTTTTCCTCGAAAAAGGACATCACGGGGGAGTCGCAGGAGAAGGACATGACCACCAGATTCGGTGCGATCAGTCCGTTGGAATTCACGTCATGAAATTCGTTGGGCCTGTGGAAGATGATATCGCCCTTCTTCAGGGCATGGAACTTCTCGCCGGCCAGCACATTCACTTCACCCTTGTCAACGCACAGAAATTCCCAGAAATCATGGGATTCTCCCGGAAAAGAGAAATCACACATGTATTCAAAATAATGAATGGAATAGATCTCGTGAATGGACAGAACGTCCTGCAGATAGACACTTTTGTAACTCATACTTCCCCCTCTCCCTTCGCAAAACAGACCGATTGTGCAAATTTATCGTCCTATTTGAAAACATTATAATACAAAAGTGCAAAAAAGGCAAAGAAGAAATAGGCGTATTCGGAGGCGGATTTGGTCAAAACATTAAAATAGGGAAAGAGAGCGCAGGAAAATTGTTCATAATTCCGAGCCGTATTTTTTGAAAAATGTGTAAAAATAACCTGTACGTCAGAGAAAACGGAGAAAAATTGTATAAAATATACAAAAACAGGGCTTATAGTGCAAAAAGGTGGTTAGATAAGACAAAGACTTTCGGGGAAATGGTCATTATAATGAAAACTACAAACAGCGCAGGCCTGCGGGACAAGAATTCCCGCATCCCTGTAAATTTTGAACAAACAGGAGGTAAAAGTATGAAAAAGAAATTGTTAAGTTCTCTTCTGTGCGTAGCCATGATGGCAGCGACACTGACAGGCTGCGGCGGTTCCGGCGATTCCACACCGGCATCGGACGGCACGGCAGCTCCCGCAGAGGAAGCACCGGCAGAGGAAGCTCCCGCTGAAGAAGAGACACCGGCAGAGGACGCCGCAGCAGAAGAGGCACCGGCGGCATCCGACGGCACACTGGTTTACTGGTCCATGTGGGACGCAGCTGAACCGCAGGCACAGGCGATCAAGCAGTCGATCGAAGCGTTCACCGCTGAGACTGGTATCGCTGTAGACGTACAGTTTAAGGGACGTACCGGTATCCGTGAAGGTTTACAGCCGGCACTGGATGCAGGAACCAATATTGATCTGTTCGATGAAGATATCGACCGTGTGAACTCGACATGGGGCAGCTACCTTCTGGATCTGGAAGAGCTGGCGAAGGCGAATGATTACGAGTCCACTGCAAACGCAGGTTTGATGGCAGCATGTCGTGAAGTTGGCGGCGGCACATTGAAGTCCATTCCTTACCAGCCCAACGTATTTGCTTACTTCTATAACGTTGCAATCTTTGAAGAAGCAGGCGTTACCGCAGTTCCTACAACATGGGATGAGTTCCTGGATACCTGCCAGAAGATCAAAGATGCAGGTTATACACCGATCACCAATGACAACGCTTACATCAGCAGCATGTTTGGATATCACATGAGCCGTCTGATCGGTGAGCCGGCTACAGAAGAAGTGGTTAAGAACGGTGACTGGGACAACGAAGCAGTGTTGAAGACAGCACAGGCTTATGAAGAGCTGGCAAGCAAGGGTTATTTCTCCGAGACCATCGAGAGTAACCAGTGGCCGGCAGGACAGAACACAGAGCTGGCTATGGGTACGGCAGCAATGTACCTGAACGGTTCCTGGCTTCCGAACGAAGTTAAGGATATCGCCGGCGAAGACTTCCAGTGGGGATGCTTCAGCTATCCTGCAGTAGAAGGCGGAGTAGACGGAACAGAGGCTTCCAACTACGGTGCACAGGTATTCGCGATCAATGCGAAGTCCACCATGCCTGAGGAGGCATTCCAGCTGATCACTTATCTGACAAAAGGCGAGGCAGACGCACTCCTGTCCGAGATGTCCGTTGGTATCCCGGCAGATTCCTCAAATGCAGAGTGGCCGGCACTTCTGAGCAACGTTAAGCCGGTTATGGACAGCCTGTCAACACGTTATCCCTGGGGCGCAGGCGCAGAAGCCAATGCAGATATGACTCCGATCATCATCGAGAACTTCACCAAACTTTGCGGCGGTTCTCTGGATGCACAGGGATTTGTAGACGCTCTTAAGGCAGCAGGTAACTAAACAGATTATAGGCTGTTTTGACAGTAATGATTAAGACCTATCATAAATAGATAGAAAGTTGCACGGATAGGCATGAGATGAGTATGGCGGCATCGTGTTTTGACGGTGCCGCCTTATTACATACCAAATGTTCCAATAACAGCAGTTGATTCAATGTTTCGACTTGTTCGTTTTTTCAATGAGAGGGGGTTACTGGATTGAAAAAGAATAAGACCATGATCGTAGTGTTCCTTACACCTGCGGTCCTCATGTTCTGCATCATCTTCCTGTATCCGATCGTTAGAACCATTCTCATGAGTTTCTTTAAGATCGAGGGTGTGACGGATGCAGTATCGAAGTGGGAGTTTTCAGGACTGGCCAATTACACCAAACTTTTCAGTACGGAACTTTTCCGGATATCCATGTGGAATATCTTCCGTATCTGGTTTTTCGGCGGGATAATCGTGATGGGACTGGCGATTCTTTTTGCGGCGATCCTGACCAGCGGCATCCGCTTTAAGAATGTATTCCGGGCCATCATCTACATGCCCAACGTAGTGAGTGCGGTAGCGCTGGCTACCATGTGGCTGCAGTATGTATTCAGCCCCAAGTTCGGTCTTTTCAAGACCATCGGCGAACTGCTTCACTGGGAATGGCTCGCCAAGTTCCAGTGGCTGGATCCGTCCCATCTGTTTACGGCGCTCCTCGTAGCGTACTGCTTCGGTATGGTGGGATATCATATGCTGATCTTTGCCAGCGGTATTGAGCGGATCGGCACTGAGTACTATGAAGCGGCTACACTGGACGGCGCCAGCAGGATACAGCAGTTTCGCTATATCACGCTTCCGTTGCTCAAGGGCGTTACCAAGACGAATATTACCATGTGGAGTATCAGTTCCGCCGGATTCTTCCTCTGGTCCCAGCTGTTCTCCATGGTGGTTTCCAATACACAGACCATTACGCCGGTGGTGTATATGTATCAGAATATCTTCGGCGCCGGCAACAGTATGACAGAGAGAAACGCAGGAATCGGTGCGGCAGTGGGCGTGCTTCTGAGTGTCTGCGTGGTATTGATCTTTATTGTCTGCGATAAGATCTTCAAAGACGACGATATTGAGTTTTAAAGGAGGGAGTAAGAATGGCAAAAGAAAAGGAAGTGCGCGACCGTGTGAACTGGCACAGAGAATTTCGTCTGGCTCCCGGTTATATCATATTGTCTTTGTGGGTGCTGTTTACCTTCGTCCTGTTAGGGTGGGTAGTAGGCGCCAGCTTTTCCACATCCAAGGAGATCTTCTCCGGTGGAGTATTCAAGTTTGAGAGCGGCATTCATCTGGAGAATTACGCGAAGGCGTGGAACACATCCAATGTCTCCGTATTCTTCATGAATTCACTCGTATATGCGACCATATCCTGTGCACTGCTGATCGTGATCTGTGCACCGGCGGCTTATGTATTGTCCCGCTTTACTTTCCTGGGGAACAAGCTGATCCAGAACGGTTTCGTGGCGGCTATGGGTGTTCCGGCAACCATGATCGTGCTGCCGCTGTTCGGACTGGTGGCAGGCTGGAACATTCTGAATGTGTCGCTGGCCAACCGGGCGGTATTGATCTTCCTGTATGTGGGAATCAATGTGCCGTATACGACAATTTTTCTGCTGACCTTTTTCAGCAATCTTTCCAAGGCGTTTGAGGAAGCGGCCGCGATCGACGGCTGTCCTCCCATGAAGACTTTCTGGAAGATCATGCTGCCGATGGCGCAGCCGGGTATCATCACCGTGACGATTTTTAACTTTATCAATGTATGGAACGAATATTTTATGTCCCTGATATTTGCAAACTCTGACAAGGTAAAATCCGTAGCCATCGGGTTGTACGGAATGATCAATTCCATGAGATACACAGGCGATTATGCCGGTATGTTCGCGGCGGTGGTCATCGTATTCCTGCCTACTTTCATTCTGTATGTGTTCCTGTCGGAGAAGATCATTGCCGGTGTAACGGGCGGTGGTGTGAAAGGCTAGGAGGTGCCTGAATGAGCAGAGAAAAGTCAGATTTATTACGGATTTCAGATCAGTTTGCGATAGACGGGAAGGCGGAGAATGTCGAATCCCATGGAAATGGACATATCAACGATACCTATCTTCTGACGTGTCGTCTGGAAACGGAGGCCACCCGCAGATATATCCTGCAGCGGATGAACCATGAGGTGTTCAAGGACCCGAAGGGGCTGATGGAGAATGTCACAGGTGTGACGGCATTCCTGCGAAAGAAGATCGTGGAGAACGGCGGCGATCCGGCGAGGGAGACCATGAATGTGATCCCGATCAGGGATGGCGGTTCTTACTGGCAGGAAGAGGACGGTACATTCTGGCGGATGTATGAGTTTGTGGAAGGTGCGGACAGCTTCGATATCGTGGAGAGGCCGGAGGACTTCTATGAGAGCGCTGTGGCGTTTGGACATTTTCAGAAACTGCTTGAAGAGTATCCGGCGGAGAGTCTGCATGAGACGATTCCCAACTTCCACAATACGGTTGACCGTCTGAAGAACTTCAAGAAGGCTCTGGAAGCGGATGTTATGAAGCGTGCAGTCGAAGTGGCGGAAGAGATCAAATTCGTGCAGGATCGTGAAGCGGACTGCCATGTGCTCTGTGACCTGCTGGCGTCGGGGGATATTCCGCTGCGGGTTACGCACAACGATACCAAGCTCAACAATATCATGCTGGATCATGAGACGCGGAAGGGAATCTGCGTGATCGATCTGGATACGGTGATGCCCGGTTCCGCACTGTATGATTACGGTGATTCTATCCGCTTCGGCGCCAACACGGGGGCGGAGGATGAGAAGGATCTGTCGAAGATTTCCTGTGACCTGGAGCTTTTTGCATTATATACGAAAGGATTTATCGAAGGATGCGGCGGATCGCTGACGGAGAAGGAGATCCGGCTGCTGCCTATGGGAGCGAAGCTGATGACGCTGGAATGCGGCATGAGATTCCTCACGGATTATCTGGAGGGAGATCATTACTTCAAGATCCATCGTCCGGAGCATAATCTGGACCGCTGCAGAACCCAGTTCGCCATGGTCAAGGACATGGAGGATAAGTGGGATAAGATGCAGGAGATCGTGGAGCAGTATTTATAAAAGGGAATGTTTGGGGAGACCGCTGCGGTGTGAAGCCGGGCGGTCTCTTTTGTTGGATTTGAATATGTCTGTTGTAAGAATAGAGCATATGCTTCGAATCCGGCCGGCTTTACATTTTGAAGCGGATGGGTATAATAAAGGTGTGGAAACGGAAGTGCGCAGCATTAAAGGCGGCGGCCTTCCGGCGGGCCTATGGAATTTCTCCTTTGAAATATCGGTCGGAAATGATAAAATAGGACATGAAAGATTTTGTCGGTATTTGTCAGGGGTGGAAGTTTGAAGGGAATCAGGTATTTAAGGGAGTATTTCGCGACGCATTTTGCGGCGGTCTTCGCGTTCTATATTTCGGCGGCGGTGTTTGCCATTGCGTTTATTTTTATGACATATCTGAAAAATGAATATCAGCATTATCTGCGGGAGAAGAGCTATGAGACGGAAAATGCTGTTATGGAAGCCATGCAGCGTAATCTGAACGAATCTCTTCGGGAACTGATCACGACCGGCAGTGAGATGGTAACAGACAAAAAACTTTTGGAATTGACTGCGGAGGCGGATAGAGCTTATGGGGAGGAGATTGGGACCGGACAGAGCTATCTGAATCTGTACAATGCGCTGGTTGCTTATGATCATCTGCGGTTTGTTTCGGCGATCGCAGTCGTGGGGAAGGAAGGGTTGATCTGCCAGTATGACCGCTACAAACAGCTTATGTCCACGCTGTGGGATGATGAAAATCAGGCTTATGTGGAAAATATGGCGGCAGAAGTTTTTCAGAATATTGCAGACGGGAATCTGCCCAGATATATGGCGTATCTTGATCCGCACGCCTATCCGGATTCGAAGAGGAAGGTATTTCATGTGGCATACCCGTTTACGGGCGGTGTGACCGGGATCCGGAACACGGAGTATGTGGTGGTGATCACATACAGCATGGAGGTTTTTGATACGTTCCTGAATACGGTGGAAGTGCCGAAGGTAAAATATATCCACGGATACATAACGGACGAGCAGGATGAAGTCCTGTATTATAACGACAGGAAGCATGAAAGCGAGGCGGATTTTCTAAAGGAGGACGGGGAGGCGACGCTGATCGCCAAACCGCTGGAATACTTTGGCTGGACGGCCAATGTGCTGATGGACGAGCGTGAGATGCAGGCGCATGTGAATGATATCTATCAAAAGGGTATTGTGTTCTATGTATCGGTGCTTATGGTGTATATCGTTATCATTATTATGGTGGTGGGGAGGCTGTTAAATCCGATCCATGCTATTTCGGAATCTTTGAAGGCGGCTGAGCGGGGAGATTATAACTGTAAGATCCGGATAGAGGGAAAGAATGAGATCTGGCAGCTGGCGGAGGAGTATAACCGCATGGCGGACGCTATCGAAGAGAAAAACGGTGAGATCCGGCGAAAGAATGAGGAAAGGCTGCAGTTGCTTAGACAGCAGCACCGGGCGGAAATGGAGGCGCTGGAATCTCAGATCAATGCGCATTTTATCTGCAACACACTGGGGTGTATCAACTATGAGGCCATCGAGGCGGGTAATCATCAGGTTTCTGTTCTGATCAAGAAACTTTCCAACATTCTGCGCTACACGTTTGATCAACACAGCCAGACTGTCTTTATGTTCCAGGAGATCGCCTGGGTGGATCAATATCTGTATCTGCAGAAGAAACGGTACGAGACATTGTTTGATTATGAGATCAGCTTTCCGGATGCCTATCACTACTGGCCCTGCTGCAAGCTGATCTTTCAGCCTTTCGTTGAGAACTCGATCCTGCATGGGTTTAAGGGGTGCGAAATTGAATCGGGGGGGGGGTATGATTCGGATTATGGGAGAAGGTTTCGGCGACTGGCTGCAGATCGTGATCGAGGATAATGGCGGCGGCATGGAGACTGAACAGGCGACAGCCATTGAAGAAATTCTTGGCGGAAAGAGAGATATGTCCCTCGAAAGTCAGAAGAGCACCGGTATCGGTATTCGTAATGTGGTCGCAAGAATGTACATGTTCTACGGGGAAGAGCTGGATATTAAAATGAGCACCGCAGTCGGGAAGGGAACGGTATTTACATTCAGAATTCCTTTGCCAGGGCGGGAAGGGGGAGAAGCTATATGAGAATCATTATCGTGGAAGACGAAAAGAGATCTTCCAGAGGCCTAAAGAATCTGCTGTTGTCTATTTCTGAGGAGTGTGAAGTTGTAGCGGAGGTTTCTGACGGGCAGAAGGCCTTCGAACTGATCCTCTGCCTGCAGCCGGATGTGGTCTTTACGGATATCAAGATGCCGATCATGGACGGGATTTCCATGATCAAGGCGGTGCAGGCGCGGGGTGGTGTGAAGACCAGATTTGTGATCATCAGCGCCTATGAAGAATTTGAGCTGGCCAGACAGGCCATATCGCTGGGCGTTGTGGAATATCTGGTGAAGCCGCTGACGCTGGAGGATGTGGAGGCGGTGTGGAAGCGTCTGCAGGAAGGGGAAACGGCCGCATTTTGCGGGGAAAAGGGTCAGACGGACTTAAAAAGCCAGTATCCGGATGCCCATCCGTTGATTTTAAAGGCATTGGATATTATTCAGTGCAGCTATGCTACGAAGCTATCCCAGAAGGATCTGGCGGAAAACCTGGGAATCAGCGCAGAATATTTCTCTTTCCTGTTCAGTCGGGATATCGGGGAGAACTATGCCAAATTCCTGCGTCGGTACCGTATCGAGAAAGCCAAGATTCTGATCTCCACGGACGCGGTGCCAAAAGATCAGATCCCCTACAGTGTAGGATTTTCCGATCCGAAATATTTCTACAGATGTTTCAAAGAAGAGACGGGTGTTAATATGACGGAATACAAAAAGACGAAGTGTTGAACGCTTCGTCTTTTTGTATATTTAAAAATATAAAAGGCGAATGTAGTTCATCAATATGCACATATCATATTAAAAAAATCCACTTATCTTAAAACAATCCACTAATAATTTGCCCTTATCTAAAAAATGTCGGTTGCTGGAAATCCCTAAAAAAGTAAAATATATAGTATCCACAGAAGTTCGAAGGAAGCAGGTTCCTGCGCCCGGCGGCGGCAGATCTGCGGACAGAGAACGGAAGATGGTACAAATCTAAGAAGGAGGATGAAAGAGTAATGAAAAGAAAGATGGCGAAACTTGCGGCGGCGATGACGATGACAGCGATGGTTATGGGAACTTTGGCCGGCTGCGGCGGATCCGGTTCTTCGGGGACGGCGGGCACAGACAGTGCAGGCAGCGACACGACGGCAGAGAGTTCGGATGCAGCAGCAGACGAGACAGAGGCGGAGATTCCGGCAACAGAGACACCGGAGGACGGAACCGCATCATCGGCGGAGGATATTGGGGCGCCAAACGGCGGTGATGAAGTCAGGGTATGGCATTATTTCGAGCATGAGGCAGCGGCTTTGAATGCGCTCTGCAAACAGTACAATGAAATGCAGTCGGATATTTATATTGTTCCAACCTTTATCTCCCGTGAAGAGCTGATGAAGCAGTATACCATCGGTGCGGTATCAGGAGAACTTCCGGATATCGGTATGGTAGATTCACCGGATATGGCCTCTTATATCTCGCTCGGTGTATTCGAGAATATCTCCGAGTACATTTCGGGATGGGAAGATCTGGATCAGTTCTACGATGGTCCGATGAGCAGTTGTATGGATTCGGAAGGAAATCTTTACGGACTGCCGAACAATTCCAACTGTCTGGCGATCCTGTGTAACATGGATATGTTAAAGGAGGCAGGTTTTGAGAATCCGCCGACCACATGGGCGGAGTTCAAGGAAGTCTGCGAAGCGACGTCCGATCCGGATAACGGTGTGTACGGTTTCGCAATGTGCTGTATCAGTAATGAGGAAGGAACCTTCCAGTTCATCCCGTGGCTGTACGGCTCAGGCGCAACGGTTGCAACGGTTGACAGCGCAGAGGGTGCATCCGCATTCGGATTTCTGGCTGATCTGGTGAATAATGGCTGGATGAGTAAGGAAGTCGTGAACTGGGGACAGGGCGATGCATTGAATGCATGGGTTGCAGGTAAGGCGGCAATGCTGCAGTCCGGTACATGGCAGATCGCAAATCTGGACGGCGATTTCAAAGATACGGTAACCTGGGAGTATAAGTATGCAGAGTTTCCGAAGAGTGACAATGGAACACAGGCAACCGTTATCGGCGGTGAGAATTTCGGTGTGTGCGCAGGCAGTGAGCATGTTGCAGAATGTGTTGAGTTCCTGAAATTTATGCAGACGGCGGAGAACAATGCAGAGTGGTGTGAAGTGGCAGGTAAACTTCCCGTCCGCGGTGATGCTGTTGGCCTGAAGGATTTCTGGACAGCAGATGAGAGATACAAGGTATTCAATGATTCCATGGAATTCTCGGTAGCAAGAGGACCTCACGAATCATGGCCGACCATCTCCGAGGCGCTTTACAAGGCGGAGCAGGCTGCGATCCTGGGCGAGAAGACACCGGAAGAAGCGGCGGCAGGCGCGGCGGAAGTGATCAATCCGATTCTGGAGAAAGTACCGCTTCCGGAATAAAATCACCAACTGAATCAGGGAAAAGATAATGGGGCTGTTGCTTCAAGCAACGGCCCCTGTTTTAAAGTAAAGAAGGGGGTATGAAACGATGAAGCTTTCCATGGCGGCCAAGAAGAGAAGAGAAGGGTATACTTTTATTCTTCCGGGCTTTATTTACATGATGATCGTATTGGGGTATCCGCTCATCTACAATGTGGTTCTGGCATTTCGGGATGTAAATGTCAAAACTTTTAAAGCGGGGACAGATGTATTTTTGGGCTTCGGCAATTTCGTCAAGCTGTTCCAGGATGAGACGTTTCTGCTGGTATTTAAGAATACGTTCGTGTTTACGATCGGCTGTCTGGTATTCCAGTTCACGATCGGTTTTATCTTTGCCATGTTTTTCTCCAGGAAGTTCACGCTGGCAGGGCCTGTTCGCGGCCTGATCCTGGTCGGGTACATGATGCCGATGTCGGTGACGGCTATGCTTGGTAAGAACATATTCGATGTGTCCAGCGGTCTGATCAATGACCTTTTCATGAAGATCGGTCTGATCAATGCGCCTGTGGAGTGGCTGCTGAATGGCAAAACGGCCATGGCGGCAGTGATCGCAGTCAACTGCTGGGTAGGGATTCCTTTTAACATGCTGCTGCTCACCTCCGGGCTGACGGGCATCTCGCAGGATGTATACGAGAGCGCGGAAGTGGACGGGGCCAATCCGTTCCAGCGGTTTATCTATATCACGCTGCCGCTGATGAAGTCTGCCATCGCGTCAGTGCTGATGCTGGGATTCATTTACACGTTCAAGGCTTTCGACCTGCAGTTTGTCATGACCAGCGGCGGACCGTTAAATGCGACGGATGTGCTTGGCACCTATTCCTATATGTTGTCATTTACACAGTATGAGTTCTCGCTGGGATCTGCGACGGCTATGGTGCTGTTCTGCTGTCTGTTTGTCATTGGCCTGTTCTATTTGAGAATGATTTCAAAGGAGGATGATTAGTATGGCTAAGAAAGAAAAAATGCTTGCTACGAAATCAGGAAGGAAAAATGTGATCAACTGTATTATTGCCCTGATCATTGCCGTTGTCTTCCTGTTTCCGATCTACTGGATTCTGGCGATGTCTTTTAAGACCGATGCGGAGTCCTTCGGAAAGATCGTGACCTATTATCCTCACGAATTTACGATAGATCCCTGGGTGAAGAACTTAAGCGACAGGGAGTTTCTCAATTCGCTGCGTAACAGTGCTGTGATCGCCGTATTGTCGATGGTGCTGTCGATGGTGTTCGGCGTGCCGGCAGCTTACGGTATGGGACGATACAAGGTGCCGGGACAGAAGACCTTCATGCTGACCTTTCTGGTTACCCAGATGCTGCCTGCGTCTTTGATGCTGACGCCGATGTATCTGATCTTTAATAAGCTGCATCTTCTGGGAACTTATCAGGGGCCGGCGCTGGCGATCGCGTCGGGTACGGTGCCTTTCATCGTGGTGACATTGCGGCCGTATTTCAAAAGCGTACCTACATCTCTCGATGACGCGGCAAGGATAGACGGATGCGGGGTGTTTCGGTCATTCTTCAAGATTATGATCCCGGCCATCAAAACGGGTATCATTACAGTAGTTGTCATTTCCTTCCTGAACGGGTGGAATGATCTGGCCTACTCCATGACGTTTAACGTGACGCCGGAGATGCGGCCGTTGACGGCGAACATCTATAAGTTCAAGAGTAAGTGGGGAACAAAGTGGAACTGTATCATGGCATATGGTGCGATCCTGGTACTGCCGGTCATTGTGCTGTTCGTGTTCCTGCAAAAGTATATTGTGGGCGGACTGACGGCCGGAGCGGTGAAGGAATAGTGGAAAATGTCTGCGTTTTGTCAAAGCGCAGCAGACGGCCGGATGAAGGATGGAGATTCGGCCGTCTGTTTCTTCTGTAAGGTCATGATTTCAGTAAAATATGTCAAGAAAGATAGGGAAATTATTCTGAAAAGTAAATATAATGGTAATCACAGGAGGCTGATAAGGAGGTAACAGTCTCAGAATGGAGGAAAAAAGATGGCTGATTTTGTAAAGAGAGAGGGCGAGGAAAACACAGGGGATTTTCGCTCGGACAACAAGTTCCTGCTGGGGTACTTTGAGGAGAAGGACGGTGCATTGTATTATCGGTATGATGCGGAACGGATGATCGTGGAACCGTGGGGTGACAACAGCCTGCGCGTGCGTGCATCCAAGATGCCAGAGATGCCGCAGGAGTTGTGGGCGCTTAACGGAAAACCGGAGAAGAACGAGGCAAAGGTGACGATCGGGGAATATTCGGCACAGATCGTGAACGGAAAGATCAGGGCGGTGGTCAATAATATCGGGAAGCTCACCTTTTATAATCAGAAGGATGAGGTGCTGCTGGAAGAATATGTGCGTAATCGCGAGGACATGTTTGCCGATACGTGCAGTTCGCTGGAGGTGGAGGCGAGAGAATTCAAGCCCATCATCGGCGGTGACTATCAGCTGACCATGCGGTTTGAGTCCAATCCGGAGGAGAAGCTCTACGGTATGGGGCAGTACCAGCAGAAGTTCCTGAATGTGAAAGGTGCGGAACTGGAACTGGCACATAGAAATTCTCAGGCCAGCGTGCCTTTTGCGCTGTCTTCTCTGGGATATGGTTTCCTGTGGAATAACCCGGCAATCGGGCGTGTGAGCTTCAACAAGAACATTACCACATGGGAAGTGCAGTCTACGAAGAAACTGGATTACTGGATCACGGCGGGCGATACGCCGGCGGAGATTGAGGAAGCCTATGCGGATGCTACGGGTAAGGTGCCGATGATGCCGGAATACGGCATGGGGTTCTGGCAGTGTAAGCTGCGTTATCAGACACAGGAAGAACTGTTGGAGGTGGCGCGGGAATACAAGAGAAGAGGTATTCCGGTGGATGTGATCGTGGTGGATTTCTTCCACTGGCCGAAGCAGGGTGACTGGCGTTTTGACGAGACCTACTGGCCGGATCCGGATGCCATGATCGCAGAGCTGAAGGAGATGGGCATCGAGCTGATGGTTTCCATCTGGCCGATGGTGGATTATAAGAGTGAGAATTTCGAGGAGATGAAGGCGAAGGGCCTGCTCACCAGGGTGGAAAAGGGTGTGCGGATCGACAATGTCTATATGGGGAATACCATTCAGTATGATCCGACCAATCCGGAGGCCAGAGAGTATGTCTGGAGCAAGGCGAAGAAGAACTATTATGACAAGGGCGTGAAAATCTTCTGGCTGGATGAGGCGGAGCCGGAATACAGTGTGTATGATTTTGAGAATTACCGTTATCATCTGGGGCCTAATGTGCAGATCGGCAATGTGTACCCGGTGATGTATGCGCAGACCTTTTTCGAGGGGATGCGGGCACAGGGCCAGGAAAACATCGTAAATCTTCTGCGGTGTGCATGGGCCGGCAGCCAGAAATACGGTGCGCTTGTCTGGTCGGGTGATATCCACTCTACGTTCCACAGCCTGCAGAATCAGTTTGCGGCCGGCCTGAATATGGGCATCGCCGGGATTCCCTGGTGGACCACTGACATCGGCGGTTTCTTTGGCGCCAATATTTACGATAAGGAGTTCCATGAGGTGCTGGTGCGCTGGTTTGAATATGGAACCTTCTGCCCGGTAATGCGTCTGCATGGAAACCGTATGCCGTATCAGCCGCAGTTCGGCACCACGGGCGGTGCAGAGTGCGTGTCGGGTGCGCCCAATGAGATCTGGTCTTACGGCGAGGAAGTCTATGAGATCTGTAAAAAGTATATTGAGATTCGCGAAGGTATGCGGCCTTATGTGCGCAGTCTGATGGAGGCGGCCCATGAAAAGGGAAGCCCGGTGATGCGCCCGCTGTTCTATGATTTCCCGGAAGATAAAGTGTGCTGGGATAATGAGACAGAGTACATGTTCGGGCCGGATGTACTGGTGGCGCCGGTGATGGAGAAGGGGCAGACGAAGAAGGAAGTCTATCTGCCGGCCGGTGCGAAATGGACCAATGTGTGGACGAAGGAGAGCTTTGAGGGCGGACAGACCGTGACGGTAGAGACACCGATCGAGCAGATCCCGCTGTTTACGAGAAATGATTTTGTATTGCATGTGTAAAATATGTTGACGGCTTTTGCTCCATGCATGGCATGGAGCGGCCGTTGTACGGACACGGAGGAGGAAATTATGTTAAAACAGGAAGGAAATAAACTTTACAGACGGCAGGATAAGGAACTGCTGCTGATCGAGCCATGGGGAAAGAACAGTCTGCGGGTTCGTGCGACACAGCGGCATGAATTTCTGCCGGACGGGAATGGTAACAGTGCGCTGCTGACGCCGTCGGCAGCGGAGGCAGAGATCGCCATAGACGGGAAACAGGCAACGATTACCAACGGGAAGATCACCTGTACGGTATCGGAGAACGGAGAACTGCAGTTTTGTAATCAGGACGGGGAAGTGTTATTGGAGGAATACAGCCGTGTCAGGGATACCCAGGCAGAAGGGCGCAACAGGTTCGCCAGTGCATTGGAGATCGTGCCGCGCACATTTAACCCCAGACAGAGCACGGATCATTATCGGCTGACCGTTCGTTTTGAGTCTAATGACGGTGAGAAGCTGTACGGTATGGGACAGTATCAGCAGCCGTTTCTGGATCTGAAAGGCTGCGTGATCGAACTGGCCCACAGGAATTCCCAGGCCAGTGTGCCTTTCGTCCTCTCTGACAGGGGATATGGCATGTTGTGGAACAATCCGGCCATCGGACATGCCACATTTGGTAAGAATGTGACGGAATGGGTGGCGGAATCGACAAAACAGATGGACTACTGGATCACGGCGGGCGATACGCCGGCCCAGATAGAGGAAGCCTATGCGGACGCTACGGGCAAGGTACCGATGATGCCGGAGTACGGGATGGGGTTCTGGCAGTGTAAGCTGCGTTATCAGACCCAGGATGAAATACTGGAAGTGGCGCGGGAATATAAGAGAAGAGGTCTGCCGATCGATGTGATCGTTGCCGACTATTTCCACTGGCCGCACCAGGGTGATTGGAAATTTGATGAAGATTACTGGCCGGATCCGGCGGCGATGGTTCGGGAACTGAAAGAGATGGGCATTGAGCTGATGGTTTCCATCTGGCCTACCGTGGATGCGGAGAGCGAGAATTATGAGGAGATGCGGGAGCTTGGCTATCTGACCCGCTCGGAGTATGGGAAAAGGATCGGACAGCTGGGAGAAGCATGTTTTATCGATGTGACCCATCCGGACGGCAGAAAATATGTGTGGGAGAAGATGAAGAAGAATTACTATGAAAAGGGCATCAAAATCTTCTGGCTGGATGAGGCGGAGCCTGAATTTACGGATTATGAGTTCGAGCATTATCGCTATTTCCTGGGAGCCGATATGGAAGTGGGCAATATTTATCCGAAGGAGTATGCACGGATGGCATACGAAGGAATGGAGGCCGAAGGACAGAAGAATATCCTGAATCTGCTGCGCTGTGCCTGGGCCGGCAGCCAGCGGTATGGCGCGCTGGTGTGGTCGGGCGATATTGATTCTTCGTTCCGTGCACTGCGTAATCAGTTGGCAGCAGGATTAAACATGGGACTTTCCGGGATTCCCTGGTGGACCACGGATATCGGCGGTTTTCATGGCGGCAATATTCATGATGACGCTTTTAAGGAGTGTTTTGTCAGATGGTTCGCTTTCGGTGCATTCTGTCCGGTAATGCGTCTGCACGGTTTTCGAGAGCCTTTTAAGGCACCTCTGGGGACGACGGGCGGCGGCAAACAGATCAGCGGTGCGGAGAATGAAGTGTGGAGCTACGGTGAAGAAGTCTATGAGATCTGTAAGAAGTATATGGAGCTGCGTGAGAGGATGCGTCCCTATGTGCGCAGTCTGATGGAAGCGGCTCATGAGAAGGGCACGCCGGTAATGCGTCCACTGTTCTATGATTTCCCGGATGATAAAAAGGCATGGGAGGTTGAGGACGAGTATATGTTCGGACCGGATGTGCTGGTGGCGCCGGTTCTGTATGAAGGTATCAGAGAGCGGGAGGTTTATCTGCCGGAAGGAAACTGGAGAAATATTAATGACGGCAGGGAATATACAGGAGGACAATCGATCACGGCGGCGGCTCCTTATGATGCGATTCCGGTATTTGTAAAGGCCGGAACACGGCCGGAGTTATAGAAGATGGAAGAGCCCCGCATGGAAGATGCGGGGCGGATTCCTGTAAAAGCAGGAGGCGGAGATGAAGAAAAAAAGCGGGAAAAATATATGGGGATTTGACGGCAGTTTTATGAGTTTTTGTGATAAGCTGTTTGATTTGATGATATTGGGGTTTCTGTGGATCTTATGCAGCCTTCCGCTGATCACTGTGGGCGCTTCCTGCACGGCTCTGTATTATGCCATCGTGAAATGTATCAAGAATCATGAAGGCTATGTGTCCAGAGCCTTTTTTCATTCCTTTCGGCAGAATCTGGTTCCGGCTACGATCCTGTGGGTTGTTTTTGCGGGGGTATCCTTTTTGATGCAGCTGAATATCGGTATCCTGATGGAGAAGACTGACGGGTATGCAGGGCTTTTCTTTATTATGCTGTATGCGTTTGGGAGTGTATATGCGGCAATCGCAGCCTGCTATGCTTTTCCGGCGCTGTCCAGGTATGATATGCCGGCCGGGTGGATCCTGAAGATTTCCCTTTATATGGTCGGGCGATATTTCCTGACGAGTCTGATGCTGGTACTTATTTTGGTGTGTTTTGGCGCTTTTATCTGGAATGTGCCGCTGCTGATTCTCTTTGTGCCAGGCCCGGTGGCATTCCTGATGTCAGAGTTTTTGGAGCGGGTGCTCGGGAAGCACGTACAGAAGTGATTTTAGCTTGTCTTGTCTGGGTTTATTTGGTATAATCTTGTTGATATCCGGCAGGAAGCTATGGTGTAGTACCTTATCTGTGGTTTTTAGGAGTCGGATGGGCGTATTGTATAGAATATTATAATAAAGGAGAGAGACGATGAAAGGAAATATTGTTGTTGGTCAGTCCGGCGGCCCCACAGCCGTAATCAATTCTTCCGTAGCAGGCGTTTACGCTGCTGCCAGGAAGCTGGGTGTTAAGAAGATTTATGGTATGGTTCACGGTATTGAGGGATTTTTAGAGGATAGAATGATCGATCTGGGCGAGTATCTGAACGACGAGACCGGGATTGAGCTGTTAAAGAGAACTCCTTCTGCATTCCTGGGTTCCTGCCGTTTTAAAATGCCGAAGATCGAAGGACATGAGGATGTATATGAGAAGGTATTCGAGATCATGGAGAAGCATGACATCGAGTGTCTGTTCTATGCCGGCGGTAATGATTCCATGGATACCGTTAAGATGTTGTCCGACTATGCGGCAGCACACAATAAGCCGCAGCGGTTCATGGGCGTTCCGAAGACCATTGATAACGATCTGCCGGTAACGGATCACTGCCCGGGTTACGGTTCCGCTGCGAAGTATATCGCAACTTCCGTGAAGGAGATCATTCGTGACAACGAGTCCTTCGGTGCGAAGAAGCCTACCGTATGTATCGTGGAGATCATGGGACGTAACGCAGGCTGGTTGACCGCAGCGGCAGCGCTGGCGAAGGGTGACGACTGCCAGGGATGTGATGCGATTTATCTGCCGGAGAGAGTATTCGATATCGACAGGTTTGTTGCAGACGTTAAAGAGCTGGCAGCTAACAAGTCTTCCGTAGTGATCGCGGTATCTGAGGGTGTCAAGGTTGCAGACGGCAGATATGTATGCGAGATTGGCAGAGAAGTGGCAGTGGATGCATTCGGACACAAGCAGATGTCCGGTACGGCTGTTATGCTGGCAGATAAGATTGCTGCTGAGACTGGGCTCAAGACACGTGCGATTGAGTTCTCTACATTACAGAGAGCAGCTACCCATCTTGCTTCCCTGACAGATATCAACGAGGCATTCCAGGTAGGTCACGACGCAGTTATGGCGGCAGAGGAAGGCAAGACAGGCATGATGATCACACTGGACAGAAACGGTGACGATCCTTACCAGTGCGGTACAAGCGCATATGATATCCACGCGATCGCCAACGTAGAGAGAAACGTTCCCGACGAGTGGATCACAGAGGACGGCAAGGGACTGACAGAAGGCTATGAGAAATATGCAAGACCGCTGATCATGGGTGAGCTGCAGCCGCTGTTCGTGAATGGTCTGCCGAGACATCTGGTACGTAAATAATTAGATGAAATAAAATGCAATAAGATATAAAGAACACATTTGGGTGAGCGCGGGCTGCTTATTTGGCATCCTGCACTCACCCCGCTTTTTGTTTTTCTGTGTATGAAAAGGTTTTACCGGGATATTCTATTAGATAAATGCAGACAAAAATGCAACACTTGTATAAGAAGTGTTGCATTTTGACTTACATTATATATATCGGACCCGCGGCATAATAGTTTAGGGCATATTTTAAAAATAAGAAAAAATAGTTATAGCTGTACAGTTAAATAGACTCTGTCTTTGTCGTCCTGTTCAATGCAAAGGTATTGTTTGGTAACGCGGTAGGAGGAATGATTGTACAGTTCCATCAAAAGAGCAGGCTGCACGCCCTGTTTCCAGGCATGATAACCGAAAGTCTTGCGGAGAGAGTGGCAGCTTATGTGTTCCTCCAGTCCTGCATATTCAGCCGCTTCCTTGATGATGCGGAACGCCTGGGAACGGGAGAGATGGCCTGAGCCTTTTCTTCCATTCGGGAACAGATACCGGGTTTCTTCTCTATGGATTTCCTTTTCCCGTAAAATATACAAAGCATCTGAAACGCTGGCATTGACTGCCACACTTCGTTCTTTTCCGGTCTTCTGCTCCGTGATGCATATATGATCCTTGAAGCAGTTCTTTTTCTCGCTGAATACATCCCGCCACTGTAAACTTAAAAGGTCGCCGATTCTGAACGCTGTATTTAATCCTAATATGATCATGGCGTAATTTCGGCAGACAGGTTTGATGAACAGATAATACTCTTTAAATTTTTTCAGTTTTTCTTCACTCTTAATGGGGTACGTTGTGCTCATGATGATGCTCCTTTCTGTGAATTGATTTCTCCGGGTCTCCATTACTATACAACAGACTGCAGCAATGCAACACTTCTTATACAACTGTTGCATTGCAGATGGGTATATTTTTACAGTAAGCGTCCGGACGGAGGTTCTGTTTTCCTGAGGATGTGTTCGAAAGTTGGCAGAAAGAGTGACGGTTTTGGAAAAAAAGCAATTTGCGGGAGGTGTAAGAATGTTAAGACTGACGGTGAGCACGGAAGAATATCTGATGATAGGAGATGATATCAAGATTGTTTTTCTGGGCGGCAGCAAAAACCATACCCGCGTTATGCTGGACATTCCGAAGGATGTCAATGTGGTTCGCAGTAAGGTGATCGAGGCAAAAGCAGCCGATGCGGATGGAGAGGAGCCGCTTTCACATTACTATGCGGTGCCGGATCTTCCGGAGAAGTACCGAAAGAAAAAGAGCGGCAGCAGGCAGGCATCCGGAAAAGATGTGAAAGCGGTATAGAGGCAAGTTGGTAATAATCCGGAACTATCCTGGGGGTTTCGGGTTTATTATAAAAAATCTGCATGAAAAGTATGTAAAAGTACAGAGTGCGGAGTGCGGGTTTGAAGGAAAGAATCCGCCGGATATTATCAAAATCAAATAAATGAAAATGCTGCAAATGGAATTGCGGCAGGAAACAACAAGGAGGTAAGTTATGGTAGTACAACACAACATTACAGCAATGAACTCTAACAGAATGCTGGGCCTTACGACAAAGGCACAGGCGAAGTCAACGGAGAAGTTATCATCCGGTTATAAGATCAACCGTGCGGCAGACGATGCAGCAGGCTTATCTATTTCCGAGAAGATGAGAAGACAGATCCGTGGACTGACACAGGCATCTGCAAACGCTCAGGATGGTATCTCCTGTGTGCAGACAGCAGAGGGTGCGTTGAATGAAGTGCAGGATATGCTGCAGAGAATGAACGAACTGGCTGTAAAGGGTGAGAACGGCACATTGACATCTACAGACCGCAGCTATATTCAGGCAGAGGTTAAGCAGCTGATGAGTGAGATCGACCGTGTGCAGAGCACGACTACATTCAATGAGCAGAGCCTGTTGGATGGTTCTTTCTCTAACAAGGGATTGCAGGTTGGTGCAGAGTCCGGGCAGCATATCGGTATTACGATCAAGAATATGAATACAAATGAATTGATCGCAAACGCAGTGGCAGAAGGAGTGAAATTCGGTGTATCTAATACAGAGGCGTCGAAGACTACAGGTACGGATAAGAATCATTATGATCCGACTACTTTGGATGAGGGAAAAGCTACTCTTACTGCTGGTATGTTAGCTAAATTCTATACGGTAAAGACAGATACAACAAAGATTGTAGATAAAGAGGTAAGAGATAAGATTGATGCTAATGCTACTACGATTTGGGATCAGGCTGCAGCAACTCATGGTTCATTAACGGATGAGCCTACGGCAGCAGATTTCGCAGCTCTGAATGCATTCGCAAAACATGCGATCAAGGATGTGTCCCAGCAGCGTTCCGACCTTGGTGCAATTCAGAACAGGCTTGACCATACGATCAGCAATCTGGACAACATCGTGGAGAACACTACATCCGCAGAAGCGCAGATCCGTGATACAGATATTGCGACAGAAATGGTTAGATATGCTAACAACAATATCCTGCAGCAGGCTGGTACATCCATGCTTTCACAGGCAAATCAGAGCAACCAGTTGGCGCTGTCTTTACTTGGCTGATGAG